>SMVA01129013.1_pt1 | contig 12005 bp, 10 predicted proteins | sample 2456451 | NCBI WGS metagenome assembly SMVA01 (sample SAMN11095933, study PRJNA526329) | marine sediment metagenome | biome: Marine sediment; feature: Surficial sediment; material: Deep marine sediment; isolation source: Hadal surficial sediment | place: Pacific Ocean | collected 2014-05 | depth...
CGGCGGAATCGATTCGTAGGAGCTCGCCCCAGCGAGCGATTCGTCGGCGGCGGCGAAATTGATTCGTAGGAGCTCGCCCCAGCGAGCGATTCGTGGTCGGCGGCGGAATCGATTCGTAGGAGCTCGCCCCAGCGAGCGATTCGTCGGCGGCGGCGAAATTGATTCGTAGGAGCTCGCCCCAGCGAGCGATTCGTCGTCGTGGCAAGCTTACGATTAGTAATCTCGTCGTATGACGAATACTTCGTAATGCCCACTCGGCCCGATATACCACGAAGCAATCGTTCCCGTCAGACTAACAATGATCGCGCCGAACATTGCCGACCAAAAACCCGCGACAACGAAGCCGTCAAGCAGCCAAGCCACCAGCCCGAACATCGCGGCATTAATCACGAACAGGAACAGGCCCAGCGTCACGATGGACAGGGGAAGCGTCAGCAAAAATGCGATCGGTCGAACAAATGCGTTGACCAGCCCGAGTAACAGAGCAGCAAGAATGAAGCTGCCGATGCCGGTGATCTGCACACCCGGAATCAGAGAGGATGCCAGGAGCAGACCCAGCATGATGATAAGTGTTCGTAGAATGATGCCGTTCATTCGGTTCTTACTGGGGGCATACTACGCCTAATCAACAGTAGCGCCGTTTTCGAATTCCGCCAGCCATTCCCGGCCGAGCATTTTTGCTTTCAGGATTTCGCCAGACATCATGGATTCGCCGGCATACTCGCTGTTGCCCTTGCCATCATCGTTGCCGAGTTCGCCGGAAATAAAGAACCACTTGTAGGCTTCGACCTGGTTTTCCTCGATGCCCTCGCCGGCGAAATACATAGCGCCAATGTTGTTTTGCGCGATCGAGTTGCCCTGCTCAGCAGCCAGCAGATACCATTTCACGGCCTCTGCATCGTTTTCCGGTGTACCCTCGCCCGCATCGTACATGGCGCCAAGATTGTTCTGTGCGTCAGCAGCGCCCTGTTTGGCCGCGCGCATATACCAGCCAATTGCCTCAACATTGTCTTCTTCGATGCCGGCCCCTTCGTCAAACATCAGTGCGATCGCATATTGCGCATCCGTGAGACCCTGATCCGCAGCCCTTCGATACCATTGCATCGCCACATCAGGGTCAGCTGCAACTCCTTCACCGTTTTCGTACATGAGCCCCAGGTTCAGTTGTGCGTTCTGGTGTCCCTGTTCGCCCGCCGCTTCATACCATTTGACGGCCCGCAATTTATCTTCAGGCACGCCTTCGCCGACGTCATACATAACGGCGAGATTGAATTGTGCAGCCACGAGGCCCTGTCTGGCAGCAAGCTCGTACCACTTGATCGCGAGCACGTCGTCCTCCATGAATCCGTCGCCGGTATCGTACATCGACGCGATGGCAAACTGGGCATCGGCATCGTCCTGCTCTGCAGCCTTGAGATACCACTTCATCGCCTCGTGGTTATCTTCAGGAATCACGGCACCAACATCGAACATTTGAGCAAGGTTGTATTGCGCCGAGGCGTGACCCTGGTCTGCACTTAACCGGTACCACTGCATCGATTCGTCGTGGTCGATCTCTACGCCTTCGCCATTTGCATACATGATCCCGAGATTAAACTGGGCCTGCTCATCCGCCTGCCTTGCGGCCGCCGCGTACCAGTAAGACGCTTTCTCATTGTCTTCGGGTACACCCTTGCCAAAATCGTAGATCGTTGCCATGTTGAACTGCGCCGCAACATCGCCCTCTTCCGCCGGCCCAAGATACCATCGTAGTGCACGCACCTTATCTGTTTCTACACCCAGACCTTCGTCATAGATCAGACCAATGTTGTACATGGCATTGAGGTCGCCGTCCTCAGCCAGCGGCATCCACGCCGCCAGCGCTGCCGCATATTCGTCGTCGTTGTACGCATCGATGCCGTTTTGAAATTCGTCAGCAATAACGGTCGATGCACACAGTACGGCAAGTACCGGGAGGCGCCCCAGGTTTTTCAGGGAATAAGAATGCATCAATTCGAGCTGACCCAAAGATATGTGAGGTTCAGGTTACTGATCGGGCCAGCGGAAAACAACGCACTGATTGACATTCTGGCACCGCCGGAAAGTCATTGTCGGAAAGAAAATCGCCTATGCCGACGGCGTCAGGGATTTTCTATCTGTATGTCCCACATGTAATCCTGATGGCTCGGACAGATCTCGTTGAACTGGGTAAAGGCCCGCTTGGTCCGGCCCCGGTTGAATTCTGCAACGATCGCCGTCCGGGCCCTCATTATTGACTTGTGATCAGTCCCGGTCGTACTCAGAAGTCTGCGAAATTCCCCGCCAACGTTATGCTTTAGCCAGGACCACGTGGCCAGACCGCCGTTCGCGATCTGCTGGTCGTAAATCGGACCCAACACGTCGCGCATGATCTCGTCGGCACGCTCTTCCCGCGAAGAATCACATTGAAAATAAACCGAAAAACCAGCTGCTGCGCGTTCCTGACCAAGTACAGCGCCGCCGATGCCTGGCGCTGTTTCCCAAATGTAATCATCGTGTTTTGGACATGCTTCGGAAAATGCTCGTCCTGCCTCAGGCGTAGCTTCTGCGATGACCTCGCCGAGCGCACCCGCAGAATCCAGCAAATCGTCCATATTGCTGGCCGTCAAAACCAGGGCCCGTCGCCACTTGCCACCGACAAAATGTGCAAGCCATCCCCATGACGCGATATCACCCTGTTCGAGTGCAGTATTGTAATATGGCGCGTAAATGCGATCGACAATCTCGTCTGCTCTGGCCTCTGCTGCCTGATTGCACTCAAAGTATGTAACGTATACGAACCCGGGCTGCGTTGTCTCATCCTGCGCGAGTACCGTGACTGAAAAGCATGTGATGCTCGCTATGAGCACTGCTAAAAGATTCCCGTTCATTTCATCGCCTCTTCTAAGCTTGGTGTCCCTGTCAGAAAACGAATGCTGCCTTATTAAATATAGCAGTCAGCCGCAGTTCCGCTGGTCGCAAGCCATTGATTTTGTCGATTCATAGCGATCCGCACCCGGTCGAAGCGTTACGTTGATGAGATCTGAAAACTATTTGAAGCCGGGCAACAGACCGCTGATCCCCGCTCCGATCACCACCAACGCGAATGAAGCAACATCGAGTCGCGGCAATGGCCCGCCACCGTAGCCATACCTCGCAAGCAGCGCGAGACCAAGGCAGAACAGCACCGCCCCGCCGACCTGTCTTGCTGCCGAGGGGACACTGGCATCCTCCGGTCGCCCGCGGCGCTCGAATGGCGATACCAGTAGTGCAACCGGCAACAACGACATATACAGAAATGCAATCCACAGCGGCCGCGACAGCCACCATTCAGTTGTACCGGGTGCCAGTCTGAGACCGAAACCATCGGCCAGGTAGAGCAATGAAACGATAATCACCATGATGGTGATGTGCCAAAGATACACGGACATGATCATGCTATTGATCAGCACGGTGGCCGTCCACAGTCGCAAATTTTCGAGAACCCGGCGCATCGGCTTCTCGACAGAAAGCAGCAAACCGAACTGAAACACTGCCAGCGCCAGCAAAGTTATTTTCGGTGGCAACGTATTGCTGAGCCCCTCGTCCGGGGAACCGACCATCGCGAACGGATAGGGACCCACGAATATCAACAGCGACAGAGTCGCCAGCCCGAGTCCGGAACACAGCAAAAGCCTGCCCGGGCTCCCGATGCGGCCATCGCGCCATGCAAAGCCGAGGTGATGCACGGCCAGCCACACCCAGAAATAATTGCTCCAGCCCATCCATTGCAGATCGAAAATGAAAAAAGCAAGGTCAACAAGGATGGCGACGCCGATGAGAATCCAGAAAGAAATAAAACCGTATTGCTGCCAGAACCGGTACGCCACCGGCGCGAGTATGACGACCATGATGTAGATCGCGAGAAACCAGATCGGAATTAATGCAGCCTGTGAGGCATACTGGATAACGCTCGCGCTCACGCCGGAAAATTTCATGACGATCGCAAGTGCCGCCCAGAAAAATAGCAACACCAGTAATGGGCTTACCAATCTGTTCAGTCGCGTGGCCAACCAGCCCGCGTAAGCGACTTGATTGCGCCTTGCACTTTCCAGCGAGACGGCGTTTGCGTAGCCGCCAACGATAAAGAAGATCGGCATAACCTGAAAAATCCAGGTAAGCCATTGTGTCTGGGGTTCGCTTTTCAGCAGGTGACCCTGTGTCAGGTTGCCATCGACGTAATAGGCTGTCGCAATCATCCAGTGGCCGCTAATTACCATCAGAATCGAAACAGATCTCAGGAAATCGACGTAGCGGTTCCGCTCCTCCAGCGTTTGTGCGGCTAACGAACTTGCCTGGCTCCAGACTCCCATACGATCATTCCTTGCTCAGTCGATCGACATCGTTGCAATCAGACAGCCGCAGGCGAATACAGGAATCGGTTTATAAAAGCGGACATCGCCGCGCCCGCCTGCAGCACCAGCAACCGCAATTGAGGTCCGGATCTCCAGCGCGCCCGATCCTGCGTCCTGCAAAATGTCTTCATCGCGATACGAGGTCATGGCCTGTACGTCATTGTCGCCCCAGCGCCTCAGAAAATCCTCATCCCATTCAACGTTTATCTTTCCGCTATCCGGCGTGCATGGCCAGTGCGAGGTGCCACCCGTCCCAAGTAAGGCAATGTTTTCCGGCAACGCATCAATCGCTTTGCGCAGCGCTATCCCGAATTCATAGGCACGTTGTAACGGCGTCAGCGGCGGCGCCTGGCAATTGATGTTTACCGGGATGATCGGTATGTCGTAATCCGGTGTGACATGATGCAACGGCACCATCATGCCGTGATCGAATTTCCATTCTTCTGAAAAACTGACTTCCGCATCGTTCAGAACGTTTTGGATCAATCTCCGAGACAGGTCCTGGTTTCCCGGTACACGCACTTTGGGAATGCCGAGCCAATCAGGATCTTCGATCGGGCCCTCGTAGTAATTTGCCATACCGATCGCATAGGTCGGCATGTTGTCGTTGAAGAAATTGCCGAAATGCTCGGATGAGATCATGACAAGCGCGTCGGGAGCGGTCGCCTCGATTTCCCGCCGCAGTATCTCGAATTGCTTTTTCAGCTCGGACAGATCGGACGGATCCGCAGCCTGCGGCCGGTTAGTGATCCCCGGTGCGTGACAACAGATTCCTGCGTAAACCAGGCTCATTCAGGCCAGCCAGATGTTCTCAGGAGTAATGCCTTCGGTCGCCAGTGCACGCTGCGTTGCTTCGCGCTCATACAATCGCTCCCAGAGTTCCTTCCACTTAGGCACTGGCGGGGAAAACTCAATGACATCCGCCCGTTGGCTCCACATGTAGAAAACGAACAGGTAGGAATCGACGACGCTGTAGTTATCGCCAAGCGCCCAGGTCCTGCCGGACAGTCGCTTGTCTACTTCAAGCAAGGTTTTCTGAAAGATCGGTACACCAACCTCCCGCAGTTCAGGATACAAGCTCTCGTCCCCGATCAGATAGTTCGGCCGGAACAGCGGTCGGAAGGCGATATGCACGGTACCCGACAGGAAGTTCATCCATTCGTGCGCATGCGCCCGCAACAACGGGTCATCCCGCGGCATAAGCACCTTATCCGCCGGAGCGAGGTCACCAATATACGACAGGATGGCGTGCGCCTCGGTCAATACCTCGCCGTCCACCAGCATTGCCGGAATCTTGCCCCAGGGATTGACGCGCAGGTATTCCTTGGCCCGGTGCTGGCCTTCGCGAATTTTGACCGCTTTCGCCGTGAATGGCAGCCCCGATTCCTCCAATGCAATGTGGCAGGCAAGCGAGCATGCGCGCGGGCTGAAAAACAATATTAAGTCTGGCATTGCATCTTCCGATTCCATTCAAGAGCGTAAGTATCCCCCCGGCAAAGTCGGGGGATCTCCCAGTATTACCGGTACAAGGTACAGGAACCAGTTCCCGGTTGTGGCGCACTGCATTGCGTACGCCTCGGTCTTATTGAGACAATTTTCTGCGCATCAGTTGCAGTCACAACGCTAGGCAAGTCCGCTACCCGGGGTCGCGACCTCGGCTATGTCGATGGTCGCGCTCGAGGCGCGGCTGGTTATGACGGGATCATCCGAATCCGAAGTACACATGAATAAATGTCTTCGTTCAGGACCCCCGAGCATGGTGGCAAAGACGGGTCGTTTAGTCGTAATTTGTTGGTCAATCTCTCCGCCTTCCCTGACACGCAACACCCGCGAATCAGCGGCGGCGACCCAAATTGCACTCTCGCGATCGATACAGATTCCGTCCGGATTAACGTCGTCCCCAAACTGAGCCCACACCCGACGATTTTGCAGCGAACCGTCAGTTCCGATCTCGAACGCCGTTAGACGGTGACCAAGCGTCTCCGCAACGATCAATGTGCTGTTATCCGGGGTAATAATCATTCCGTTCGGGAAAAACAGATCCGCGGCAACGACAGACGATTCTCCGCTCGCACTGATGTGGACAATGACACCGTGCGGCACTGGATCCACCAATGGGTTCAGGAAGTCGAACCCGGCGTCACCAACATACATGCCACCATGACTGTCGACGATGCCGTCACAGAGACAGAATCCAGCAACATTACTTACATCGGCGATCTGCTCTGGGCCAGCGGAAGCCCATCGGTAGATTTTTCGACGCCAGGCGTCGCCTACAATTAATCCTCCGTCCGCAAGGACGCCGAAACCGCCAGGCAGGTAAGGCAGAGTCCTGACGGTCTGGACTGTACCGTTCAAGTCGGCAGACTTGATGCACCTGTCATGGATATCGAGAAACAACAACTTCTGATCAATCCATCTCGGGCTTTTGGCGAACTTCAAACCGCAGTGGACATCAATCAGGGTTTTGGCGGACGTGCTCTGCAAGGGGCCTCCTGCTGGCGTGCGCAGCGCTTGCGCACCGGTGCTAGGAATTGCGGGGTTTTTCCAGCTCGATTGATTATGATGACAAATTGCAGGAACGGTCTATCGGAAAACCGCAGACATGGATTCAGCATCACGAACCCAACCGCGCAATCTCCCAAAAGAATTAATGGAGGTGTCAGTCGAGCAAATGACGGATCCTACGGCCATTCGCGGTTCGATTGAGTTGTTGGACCAGGACGTCATCAACCTCGACCCGGAAAAATTCGAGGTCAAGCGGGTCATCGTCCCCTTCGTAGAGTGCTGCCTGATCTACATGTCGAGTAGTGCGGCTGTGCGCTCAAGAACCCTCATTCACAAGGATTTCGACGCCTGTGCGATAACGGGGCCGCAAACACGCGGCACCATCGACGGTATTGAGCTGCATTCTTATGCATTAATAGCTGCAGGACCGGGCGCGGAAGCGGAAATCATCGTCGACAGTGGCTACGAAAGCATCGCATTGCTGGTGCCGCCCCAGGTTCTCGACAAACATCTGTATTTGCGAGGCATGAAAGGTGATTTTGCTATTCCCGATGATCCCGAGCTTTGGCATCCAGCTGCGGAAGTGGCGAGAGATCATTTTGAACTCGGGACACGGATTGCCGAAGCAGCGGAGAAAACTCCCGAGTTCTTCAATGACAGCCATTGGGCACGCTATGGCGCCCAGGTCGAGTTTATGGACTCCCTGTTTGCAACGATCGAATCGTGTGACCCGGATGAGTCTGTCGACACCGACAAGAAAGGAAGAACCTACAGCGAGATTGTCAGAACATGCGAGGACTTCACCCTAAAACTCGATGGTCGCCGGCCCTACCTGAGTGAGCTGTGCGCGGCTGCCAACGTCAGTGAGAGGACCCTGCAATATGCGTTCCGCGACATCATGGGCATGTCGCCCCTGACCTACCTTCATCGTCTCCGGCTGCATCGAGCCAGGGATGAACTGCGCAAGGCGAAGAAAGGCACCACGACGATTACCGATGTGGCCATGAATTGGGGCTTCTGGCACTTCGGCGAATTTTCGCGGGCCTACAAAAACTGCTTCGGAGAGACGCCGTCCAGGACGCTCAGGCAACAGGCCAACGACTGAAATATATTACGAATCGATTGAGCCTGCTGACCACTGTTGCGGTCAGGACTAGCCGCCGCCCAACCTGTTGGCGCCCTCGATCAATCGATGCCAACCTGTCGTCAATGAAATCATAAATACGCTCATGTGAAGATCGTTTGATGCGGTATCGTTATCCAGTGTGGACTTGTAACCGAATGTCAATTGCATGCTGTCGTTAAGCTGGTAACCGAGCGTGAAACCAACCAGCGTCATATCCGATCCGGATGTCGGATCGCCGCTGTTAATGGTTACATCCCCCGAACTGCTATACGTAGCGTCGAGTGAGGCCCAGAATTTGGACGTAAAGTTTCGGGTCAGATGCGCTTCCAGTTCGAACGTCGGGTCATTCTCAAGGTTCTGCCCGACAAAATCGTCGTTGTCACCGAACAACCAGACTGAGGGATAGATTTCCAGGGTCGTGCGGCTGGCCGGAATCCAGGGCCCCAGCTGCCAGACTATCGGTGTCCCGATGCGCCCGTACCATCGATTCTGGCCGAGATTCAAGCTTTGGGTATTGTCGTTCTGGCCTAAGGGGAATGCCAGGTCGACCACCAGGTCCAGCGAGAATCCCGGTTCATAGCGCAGTAGATCCGGCAGGTTCATGATGGGTGGCGGGCCGATCAGGTTGATGTTGAATTCAACCATCGGGTCACCAAAACCACTCGACGCTTCCCGACCGGCAAGAAATTCTCCTTCGATACGACCCATGGGCACGAGCACGGCCAGCATTGCCGCCTTGTTCCAGACGGGAAACATTTTCGCGTATCCGGCGATCGCTACGTCGGCGCTCAGGCTCGCTGATGGAGCCAAATGGAGTGATGGATCGAGAGGGTTTACGTTACCACTGACCGACAATGCGATGACCGGCACTGCGCTGGTGCCCTGCAATGTCTTCCAATAAAACCGCGGAGGAACCTGTGCGTTAGCCGCCATACTGCCGAACATGCCCAGAATAACAACCACGCAAATCCAGGGTCGAATTTTTCCAATCATTTGTAAAAGAATATTCATGACCTATTGTTTCCTAAGCAAAAGATTTTCGGTTCATTGCTTTGGCGGCGCCAGCATGTCCGAAGGGGGTTGAAACTGGCGTTTGTAGATAAGGGGCGGATAACCGGGATCGTGCGGGACACGCTTTGGCATCTGCTTCTCGAGCGTCTCGAACATCGACCTGCTGGGCAGGATGACGTTGTTGGCAGCGACATACTCTGCCCAGAGCCGTTGCATATCTTCGAGCTTGTCAGGGAATCTTGTGGAAAGGTCGAATCGCTCGGCCGGATCGTCGGCCAGGTTGAAAAGTTCCCATTCTCCGGTGCCAAACGGTCGAAATTGCCAGCGCAGTTTCCAGTCGCCCTGGCGAATCGCGCGGTTGCCGAAGATTTCCCAGCCCATATAGTCGTCGTCATTTCTCGGCGATTCCGCATCTCCTGAAAGCACGCCGGACCAGGACTTGCCGATCATGGCTGGCAATGGACGACCATCAGACGAATCCGGATATTCAGCGCCGGCAACGTCGAGCAAGGTAGGCATGATGTCGGCTACATGCATGAAGCCGTGATTGATGCTTCCCGCCGCACGCTTGACAACCGGACCACTGACGATCAGCGCATTCCGAATGCCGCCTTCCGCCATCCAACCTTTGTATTGGCTAAAAGGTGTCATTGATACCTGTGCCCACATCGGTCCATAACCGACGAATGACCCTGGATCGCCCCATGCCTGCGGATCAGTCTGTGACCAGTTGATAGCGGCCCAAAGCCAGTCCCTGGTTCCCGGGGTTCCGGCGATCATGTCGAAAAGGTCCGTTCCCTCGGCACCGTTGTCGCCAAAGACAATGAATATCGTGTTGTCGTATTCTCCGATCTCTTTGAGGTAATCGATCAGACGCCCGATATGCATGTCGAGATTGACGACCAGGTCCGCGTAGAGCTCCATCTTTTTGCCGAGAATCGCGCGTGGCGCTGCCGCGAGCGTAGTCGGATCCGGCACGAACCACATGCGCTCGGACAGTTGCGTGTCAGTGGGCATGATGCCGAGTTCGATCTGTCGATCCAGCCGCTCGCGTCGAACTGCGTCCCAGCCTTTGTCATATTGCGCAACGTGACCATTGCGCGCATCACGGGGAAGGTGATACGGATCATGAGGCGCCTGGTGCGCCACGTAGGCAAAGAATGGCTTGCCGTCGCCCCGATTCGACTCGATGTAGTTGATCATCTTGTCCGTGTAAGTTCGGGTCGCGTAATAGTCTTTGGGCAAGCTGGTCAGGTAACGCCCGTCCTCGGTAAAAACCAGGCGTGGCGACGCTGCAACTATATTCGTCATGCCCCAGTAATTGCCGCCGCCATCCAGCAGGCTGAAGTCTCTCTCGAAGCCGCGAGCGGCCGGGATCTTGTCCGGGTCTTTTCCAAGGTGCCACTTGCCGACCATGTAGGTGTGATACCCGGACTGTTTGAGCAACGCCGGTAGCGTCGCCACGTCGTGGTTCAGGACGCCTTCATATCCCGGCACGCCCTTCTGATTGGGTGCCGTCCATTCGCTCATGTTGCCCAGGCCGTTCAAATGCGTATCGACACCTGAGAGGAGCAATGACCGGGTTGGCGAGCAGGTGGCGTGCGTATAAAAGTTGGTAAAGCGAGCGCCTGCGTAAGCCAGTGCGTCAATGTTAGGTGTTGCTATTTCTCCGCCAAAAGCCCCGATGTCAGCAAAACCCATGTCATCCGTGACGATAAGCACGATGTTCGGCCGGCGATCGGGTGATTGCTGTGCGAACGCTGGCGAACCGACCAGACCAAGCATTACTGGCATTAACGATAAGCTGAAGAGTATTCGTTTCGTGTAATTGCGCATGTTCACTCCATCTTGAAACCTGAATTAATCGAAATTGGGTTCACTACGAGGCTTTTTGAACTGAATTGATTATGATTACAAGTCGACGATACAGTCTATCGGAAAAACGCAACGTTGAATCCACCAATACGAAGCCCTCGACGTGATCTCCCTGAAAGCCAAAGGAGGGTGTCAATCGTGCGCATTACCGACCCTACAGCCGTCGGCGAAGTGAATAGGGTGTATAGTCCTGCCCCGGTTTGATGGACACCTTTAAATGTGCGCTACGGGCTACGCAAAATAACTAAGAATGATTGGAGCAACTACTATGCGTTTCTTCAGATCGACCAACTTCGGAATTGCTATGGCCGTGATTAGGACTATCTTGGCGGAACCTCTACGATTGGGGCAGACATTGCCCACGATGCTGTGTAAGCCGTCTGTGGGGAAAATGCGTTTCAGCTTGTTCTATGGCATCGCGCTGACAATAGTTTTCGGCGCGACTTCGTATACTGCAGCTTACGCAGGCGGTGATGTCCGCCTCGTTCTGCAAATCACCATCGATGGATTGCGGGCAGACCTGCCTACACGCAGCTTGGACCATTTCGACGATGGCGGATTTCGCTATCTGCTGGCCAACGGTGCAGTTTTTACTAATGCGCACTACCAGCATGCCAACACGGAGACCATCGTCGGTCATGCCACGCTAGCGACCGGCGCACACCCATCAATGCACGGCATGACAGGAAATGTCTGGTATGACGCTGTCGCGGACGAGCTTGCCTACAATATAGAGGATCCTGACTACCTGCCGTTGCCGGTTCGCGATGTCGAACCAGTCGGTGATCAGGTCGACCCGGCTCAGCGTCTCGCGCGCACGAAAGGACGCTCTCCTCGTGCGCTGCTCGCGGAAACGTTGTCTGACAAAATGCTTTCTTACTCCGGCAAGCTGGCGAAGGTGTTCGCCGTATCTGCCAAGGATCGCAGTGCCGTCGCACTGGCCGGACACGATGGTAAAGCGTTCTGGATGTCGACAGACAGCGGAGACTTCGTAACGACGACTTATTATTACGATGCCTATCCGGAGTGGGTTGCGAGTTGGAATGCCGAGCGCAAGGCAGAGAAATTCGCGGATACTTACTGGACACTGCTAA
>SMVA01262089.1_pt1 | contig 11998 bp, 9 predicted proteins | sample 2456451 | NCBI WGS metagenome assembly SMVA01 (sample SAMN11095933, study PRJNA526329) | marine sediment metagenome | biome: Marine sediment; feature: Surficial sediment; material: Deep marine sediment; isolation source: Hadal surficial sediment | place: Pacific Ocean | collected 2014-05 | depth 0-1...
AAGACCGCCGCCGCCATGCTCAAATTGGACAACATCGTCATCGAGGACAGAGGTGTTTCGGACAAAGCCGGCCAACTCGAATTTCACATACCGGGAGGCGGGATCTCGCCGGGCGCGTCGTTCAGCCGGCGCGTGGCAGACCGCGAAGACTGCAAACACCAGACGAAAGAAGTTGTGACGCTAGACGATTATTTTCCGGCTGATACGCCCATCAGCGTCATCAAGGTCGACGTCGAGGGATTCGAACTGCAGGTTTTCAAGGGTGCCACGCGCATACTCGAGGAATCATCGCCGCTACTCGTATTCGAGTGCGAGAACCGGCATCTTGTGGAAGGCACGGTCGATGACATTCTGCGTTTTCTTAATGCCAGCGGCTACGATGGCTACTTCGTCCACCGCAACCGTCTGATCCCCGCGCGGCAATTCGACGCCGCGGTTCACCAAAGAGAAATCGGTGAGAGGTTCCACGCCGACAAGGACTATTGCAACAATTTTGTGCTTGGCAAGATACGCTAGCAGCCGGCGGTTTCCGCACATTGGGCGTGGTTTTCACCTGTGGAAGCGGCTTGCATTTCAAAATGTCATCTGTTGTGGCTTCCTCCCGGCCGCCGCATTCTGCCGCTATACTGCCGTGCTTATACCAACGGTTGTTATTATTGACTCATAGGACCGGCATTCCTTTGGGTCTTGGCTAGGCGCGATTGGCGAGGTGGTACCGGTACCACGAGCGGATCGCAACGACGTCCAAAACCCAAAGGAATCCGGCCTGCGGTGGAAGAAAATAGCCCACCGGACAGCGTTGCTCCGCTTGTACGATGCCCCGTATCGCACTTTGCGAAGCGCCTAGCCGGTGAACGATTTTCTTCCATCATATGGGTCAATAATAACAACCGTTGGTATAATCCGGGGCGCCGCTCTGGCCTGATGTCAGGGCCTGATTATCTCAACGCGAATATTTCAGCCAAAGCGCTTTTTTGCCGAGATCCTTGACGAAGGCCTGGTGGGCCGCCGCTTCAGCCTCGCTCAAGCGTGGCGGCAGCGGCTCGGGCCGTGGCGCCGTCGCTGCATGGGAAACCGCGAGAGAGGTGGCGCCCGCTTCCGGCGAAAGACCGAGATCGGCCTGGCGGCCACCGAGCAATTCGACATAGATTTCGGCGAGGATTTCCGCATCAAGCAGCGCGCCATGCCGGGTGCGCGCGCTGTTGTCGATTTTGTAGCGGGCACACAGCGCGTCGAGTGAGTTGGGGCCGGCCGGATGACGCCGGCGGGCCAGAACCAGTGTATCGACAAACCGTTCGTCGGAGAATTCCGGCCGCTCCGTCCGGCGCAGCTCCATGTTGATGAAGCCGCGGTCGAATGCGGCATTATGGGCAACCAGGGGGCTGTCGCCGACAAAATCCAGAAAACCATCGACAACCGCTGCAAAAACCGGCTTGTCAATCAGAAACGCATCTTCCAGGCCATGGATCGCGACGGCCTCGGCAGGCACGGCGCGTTCAGGATTGATATAGCTATGAAAGGTGCCGCCGGTGGCGATGTGGTTGTGCAGCTCCACACAGCCGATTTCGATCAGCCGGTCGCCGCCGTTCGCGTTCAGACCGGTCGTTTCCGTGTCGAAGACGATTTCGCGCATGGCCGGCAACATTTGCCTTCCGCGCCGCCATTGCAAGGGGGTCAGCTAAATTGCCTGGGGACAAGGCGGGGCTGATTGCCGCGAAGTTGAATTAGCCCAAGGCTGTCAGGGCGCGAATGATGGCTGTTACCTGGCGTTTTGCTGAATCCAGGTCGTTGTCGGTAAGTACAAGAAAATGCGCCCGCCGGCGCTTTTCGGCATCCGGCATCTGGTTCGCCAGCAAGGCCTGCAACCGGGCCTCGGTCATGCCGGGCCGCTTGAGCACGCGCTGGCGCTGAACCTCCGGCTCGGCGGTGACGACAACAACGGCGTCACAGCGCTTTTCAGCGCCGGTCTCAAACAGCAGCGGAATTTCAAGCACGGCCATCGGCGCGCCGGCCTCCGTTGCCGCCTGCAAAAAGGCTTTTTCCCTTACACGCACCAGTGGGTGGATGATCGCTTCCAGGCGTTTCAACGCCAGTTGGTCGCCAAGAACGGCCTCGGCGAGGCGCTCGCGATCGACAACGCCGTCCGGAGCCGTGCCGGGAAAGGCCGCTTCGACCGCGGCGGCAGCCGGACCGGAATAAAGACGATGCACGGCCGCATCGGCATCATGGACGGGGATGCCGGCGGCACGGAAAAAGCCGGCCGTCGTCGTCTTGCCCATGCCGATCGAACCGGTCAGCCCGATGATGCGCATTGTTTCACGGACCCCGATCCGGTCATTCGATTTCGCCTCGAGCGCGCAAAAAGGTCAAAAGCGGCAGCAGCGGCAGGCCAAGAATGGCGAAATAGTCGCCCTCGATGCGCTCAAACAGCTGAATGCCCGGGCCCTCGATCTGATAGGCGCCGACGCTGGTCAGCGCGCTCGCGCCGACCTTTGCCAGATAGCGGCCGATCTCTGCCGGCGTCAGCGGACGCATGGTCAACCGCACCGTCTCCATATGCTGCCATATCACCGCGCCGTCCCGGCAGCAGGCGACCGCCGAATGCAGGTGATGGGCCTTGCCGGCCAGTTTGAGGAGCTGGCGCCGGGCAGCCGTCATGTCCGCCGGTTTGCTCAGCCTTTCGCCTTCAATCTCCAGAACCTGGTCGGCGCCGATAACCAGATCGGCGGGGTGCTGCTCACTGACATGGCGCGCCTTGATCATGGCCAGCGCCTGGGCAAGATCATCCGCCCCGGCGCCTGATTTGATCAGCGGCGCTTCCGCCGCCCGTTCATCGATGCCGGCAGGCTGGCTTCTAACGGTGAGGCCGGCATTTTTCAGGATCGCCTGCCGGGCCGGGCTTGCAGAGGCAAGGATGATCGCCATCGAAGCTGCCTATTTCCGCTCCGCCATCAACGCCATGACGGCCGCGGCGGTTTCCTCGATCGAGCGCCGCGTCACATCGATCACCGGCCAGCCATTGCGGGCGCACAGCTTGCGGCTTTCGGTAATTTCCTTGGTTACCTCGGTGCGATCGACATAGGAATCGGGTCGCTCGTCCGGCGTCATGCCAAGCACCCGATGCTGGCGAACCTGCACGATACGGCCGGGGCTTGCAACCAGTCCGACAATCAGGGGATGCTTCGTTTTGGTCAGGCCGGCGGGAATTTCAATGCCGGGAATCAGTGGCAGATTGGCGGTTTTTACGCCACGATTGGCCAAATAGATCGACGTTGGCGTTTTCGATGTCCGGCTGACGCCCAGAAGGATGACATCGGCCTCCTCAAGGTCCGGCGGAAGTTGGCCGTCATCATGAGCCATGGAAAAATTCAGCGCATCGATGCGGCGAAAATAATCGGCGTCGAGAACATGCTGCGCGCCGACGCGGCCGGCCGAGCGGGTGCCGAGATAGGACTGGAAAGCGTTCAATACGGGATCAAGAACAGAGACGCAGGGCACGCCGATGTCGCGGCAGATTTTCTCCAGCTGTTCTGAAAGGTCCGAATCGACCAGGGTGTAAAGAACGATGCCGGGCACCTCTTCCAGATCGCCGGCAATGCGATCGATCTGTGCCGGCGTGCGGATCAGGGAATGGACATGTTCAATGGCTTGCGTTGCTGAATATTGTGCTGCCGCAGCGCGGCCGACATTGAGCAATGTCTCACCGGTCGCATCGGAAATGAGGTGAAGATGAAAGTACCGTGTTTTCGGCAAAACGTGTTGTCTTCTGGTGTGGTTGTGTTGATAAATCGGGGTAAATTCGGCAAAAGTCCTTCACCGGGTTGTTTGATACCCGCTTTTCAAAATCCATCAACAGATGACGGCGCTGTGGGCTTTGAAAAACGGGCCAGTTCGAGATGGTGATAAACGTTCCTTATCATCGAATCTAGATAGGACATGAAAACCATAGTTTCGTTTTCCTTTCCTATAAACTGTTGATTTTATTATGGTTTCTTATGGTTTTCCACGTTTCCCATACCTTGTCCACGATTCAGGCGGTCGTTCGATCCAGACCCTGGTGGAGAATGGCGATTGTGGAGGGATATGAATCCCCTTAATCCACACACCAACAGAATCAAAAGACTCTCTATTAAGGTTTTGTTTATCAAATGATCTTTTGTTCATGACCACTTTGCCGTCGGTTATTCGTGTCCTGAATGGCGAGGTTCTGGACCCACCGCCGATCTGGATCATGCGGCAGGCAGGTCGCTATCTGCCGGAATATCGAGCGGTTCGGAAAAAGGCGCGGTCGTTTCTGGAGCTTTGCTACAACCCTGATCTGGCAACGGAGGTGACGCTTCAGCCGATATTGCGGTTTGGTTTCGACGCAGCAATTCTGTTTTCCGATATTTTGGTCATTCCCGACGCGCTCGGACAAAGGGTACGGTTTGTGGAAGGGCGAGGGCCGGTTCTTGAACCGGTCGATCTGGCAAGGCTCGATGATTTGCGGATCGATCGAATCGTAGAGCATTTGGCGCCGGTGCTGGAAACGGTTCGGCATGTGCGCGGAAAATTGGCGCCAGACAAGGCGTTGCTTGGTTTTTGCGGTGCGCCATGGACGGTTGCAACCTATATGATCGCTGGCCATGGGACGCCGGATCAGGCGCTGACGAGACTTGCCGCCTATGGCGTGCCGGATCGGTTTGGAGTGCTGATCGATATTCTTGTCGATGCGTCGATCGATTATCTTGTTGGCCAGATTTCGGCCGGCGCCGATGCGGTGCAAATTTTCGATACCTGGGCCGGAATTCTGGATAATGAGGGTTTTGCGCGCTGGGCAATTGATCCGGTGCGGCGGATCATCGCCGGCGTTCGGCGGGTGGTTCCTGAGGCAAAAATCATCGTCTTTGCGAAAGGCGCCGGATCGCGGCTCGGCGTTTACGGCAAGGAAACCGGGGCGAATGGCGTTGGTATCGACTGGACGATGCCGATCGCCGATGCGAGCGCGATGCTGCCAGGCAAGATGGCCAGCCAGGGCAATCTTGATCCGATGCGGCTGATTGCCGGCGGCGAGGCGCTTGATGCTGGTATCGATTCGATCCTGGCGGCTACCGCCGGCCGGCCGCATATTTTCAATCTCGGGCACGGCGTTACGCCCGATACGCCGATCGCTCATGTGGAGCGTTTGATCGAGCGTGTTCGCGGCTGATGGGGATTACAGGAGATTGCACCGATGTTGTGGGTCAAGTCGTTTCATGTCATCGCCATTATCGCCTGGATGGCGGCGCTGCTCTATCTGCCGCGCCTGATGGTTTATCATGGCGATTGCGCGACTGGATCAGAGCGCTCGGAAGCCTTGAAGATTATGGAGCGGCGGCTTTTGAAGGCGATCGCCACGCCGGCGATGATCGCCAGCTGGGTGCTGGGCCTGTGGCTGGTATTTCTCATCGACGCCTTTGACATGGTCTGGTTTTGGGCGAAGTTGGTCTTTGTTCTCGCTCTCACGGCCTTTCATTTCCAGGCGGCGCGCTGGGTCAGGAATTTTGCCGCCGACCAGAACGAGCACAGCACCGGGTATTTCCGTTTCGCCAATGAAGTGCCGACGGCGCTGATGGTCGCCATCGTCATTTTGGTGATCGTCAAACCGTTTTAGCGTTCCCTTTAACCAGATCGAATTTGCTGCTTGTGGTTTGCCGCGCGCGCCGGTATTGAGAAGCGGTTCAAGCGTTGACGCGCGGCGCCGGCCGGTGCTGCAAGAACCAGCAGAATGCTCAAGCCTGGTAGCGCGTTCAATGCGTCTCTCCTTTTTCCCCCCGCCTTTCCCTATGGGACCAAACAATGCGTGAAATGAAACTTCAGGACCTGAAGGCCAAATCGCCGACGGAGCTTCTCTCCTTTGCCGAGGAGCACGAGGTCGAAAATGCCAGCACTTTACGCAAGCAAGAGCTGATGTTCGCGATTTTGAAGAACCTTGCCGATCAGGATATCGAGATCATCGGCGAGGGCGTCATGGAGGTGCTGCAGGACGGCTTCGGTTTCTTGCGCTCGCCGGACGCCAATTATCTGCCCGGACCGGACGATATCTATGTTTCGCCTTCGCAGATCCGGCGGTTCTCGTTTCGCACCGGCGATACGGTGGAAGGCGAGATTCGCAGTCCCAAGGACGGGGAGCGGTATTTTGCCCTTTTGAAGGTCAACAGGATCAATTTCGAAGACCCGGAAAAGGCCCAGCACAAGGTTCATTTCGACAATCTGACGCCGCTTTATCCCGACACCCGCTTCAAAATGGAGGTGGACGATCCGACAAACAAGGATCTCTCCTCCCGGGTGATCGACCTGGTTGCGCCGCTTGGCAAAGGCCAGCGCGGGCTGATCGTTTCGCCGCCGCGGACCGGCAAGACCGTACTCCTGCAGAACATCGCCAAGTCGATCATTATCAATCATCCTGAGTGCTATGTGATTGTGCTGCTGATTGACGAGCGGCCCGAGGAAGTCACCGACATGCAGCGGACCGTGAAGGGCGAGGTGATTTCATCGACGTTCGATGAACCGGCGGCCCGGCACGTCCAAGTCGCGGAAATGGTTATCGAAAAAGCCAAACGGCTGGTCGAACACGGGCGTGACGTTGTCATCCTGCTGGATTCCATCACCCGGCTGGGCCGCGCCTACAACACCGTCGTCCCCTCTTCCGGCAAGGTGTTGACCGGCGGCGTCGACGCCAATGCGTTACAACGGCCAAAACGGTTCTTTGGTGCGGCGCGCAATATTGAGGAAGGCGGTTCGCTGACGATCATCGCGACCGCGCTGATCGATACTGGCAGCCGCATGGACGAGGTGATCTTTGAAGAGTTCAAGGGCACCGGCAACTCCGAAATCGTGCTCGATCGCAAGGTGACGGACAAGCGCATCTTTCCGGCGATGGATATCCTCAAATCGGGCACCCGCAAGGAAGAGCTGCTGGTGCCGGATGCCGATCTTAAAAAGATTTTCGTGCTACGCCGGATTCTGTCGTCGATGGGCGTCGTCGATGCTATCGAATTTCTGCTCGACAAGCTGAAACAGACAAAGACAAACGACGATTTCTTCGATTCCATGAACACCTGAGCCAATATTGTCTGACCTGTATGGCCGGTTAACCGAGCCGGCGGTAAGTCGGCGGTTGGTCTGCCTTGCGAGACTTTACGTGGGTCTCCGGGTCAGCAGGTTTTTGGCATCAGCGGCGGTGGTGACCGGGGGCTGACAAGAGGATGATTGGCAAAGATAAAGCGTCGGCGCTGAGCCGAGCGGGGCTTTGCCTTGGGCGGGGTGGTTCGCGGGCAGGCCTGTAAGGTCCTGTGGGGCGATCAGAAGGAGCGCCGGGTCACCGGCAGCCCGGACGGCCGCTTTCAGGGCGTCGGCCGCTGTGCCGGTCCCGGTGACGATGGCAAGGCGGGAGCGCTGGCATGAATCGATCCCGGCCTGGATGCTGGCGGTGCCGATGATGTTTTGGGCGATCTGACCGGCCCGTTTCCTGGCAATCTCATTGGCGGTCTGAAGATGGGTCGGATCCCCGGTCAGATGAAACAGCGCCATGGCCTGTTGGGCGAGAATGCCGGTCGCCGATGGCATCGCGTCATCGACGATCGAGAGCGGGCGAATGATGAGGTCGGCGTTCAATTCGGTCAGGTAACAGGCACCGCTTTTCGCGTCATAAAAACGGTCGATCAGGATTTGATGGAAGCGGCACGCATCGGCGAGCTGGTCGGGGTTGCCGGTCGCCGCGTGAAGGGCGAGGGCGGCGGCGGTCATCCAGGCATAATCGGTCGCCAGTCCGGCAGCGGTTGGGTGGCCATCGAACCAGGCGTGGGAAAGCTGATCGCCGGCAAGCATTTGGGTTGTGATGAAGCAATAGGCGGTTTCGGCCATGGCGAGCCAGTCGGGCCGGGAGAGGACCTCGCCGGCACGCACAAGAGCGGTGATGGCGGCACCGTTCCAGTCGGTGAGAACCTTGTCGTCGCGCGCCGGCTGCGGGCGATCGATTCGGTGGCGATACAATTTTTCCCGCATTGCCGCCAAAGCCGCTTCCTCGGTATCGCCCTGCCAGGCCCGGCTCCGCGTTGATAAACGGTTCACGTTGGTCTTGCCTTCAAAATTGCCTTGATCGGTAACGCCATAGACGGCGATGAACGCCTGGGCATCGTCCGGGCCAAGGACGGTCTTGATTTCGGCCGGCGTCCAGAGATAGGTCAGACCTTCTTCCCCATCCGTATCGGCGTCCAGGCTCGCCGCGAAGGCACCGCCGGGCAGGCACATTTCGCGACTTAGCCAGGTAACGGTCTCTTCGATTCGGATCCGGAACAAAGCCTCGCCGGTGCGCCCAAAGGCAAGCGACAGAAGATTGAGCAGCTGGCCATTGTCGGAGAGCATTTTTTCAAAATGGGGAATCAGCCATTGCGCATCGACCGAATAGCGGGCAAAGCCGCCGCCGATGTGATCATAAATACCGCCCTGGCAGAGAGAGCGAAGCGTCGTCAGGACAGCGGCTTCGAAATCGGCGTTTCCGGTCCGGAGCGCGGAGCGCCAGAGTTGCTCGAGGACCGGGGACATGGGAAATTTCGGGGCGCCGCGAATACCGCCGTTTTCCCGGTCCCACATGGCCAGGATCCGGGCGGCGGATTCATTGATCGGCGCATCGGCGATGTTGCCGGTTTGCGCCGCTTCGTTGCGCTTCAAATGGTCGAGAATCGCCTGGCGATTGACAGTGACGGCGTCGTCCTGGTTTTGCCAGGCTGCGGCGATGGCTTGCAGGATCTGGCGAAAGCCGGGCAGGCCGTGGCGCGGGTGCGGCGGAAAATAGGTGCCGCCCCAAAACGGTTCGCCGGCGGGGGAAAGGAACATCGTCAGCGGCCAGCCGCCCTGCTGGCCGAGCGCGTGGATAGCCGCCATGTAGATTTGATCGATGTCGGGCCGCTCCTCGCGGTCGACCTTGATGTTGACGAAGGCTTCGTTCAGATAGGCGGCCAGGTCCGGATCGCTGAAACTTTCATGCGCCATGACGTGGCACCAGTGACAGGCGGCATAGCCGATCGACAAATGCACCGGGACATTGCGGGCCCGCGCCTCGGCGAAGGCCTCGGGCTGCCACGACCACCAATGGACCGGATTGTCGGCATGCTGGCGGAGATAGGGACTGGTGCTGGCGGCGAGTCGGTTTTCGGACATTTGGTCTTTTAACCCGGGTAGGCGGACAGAAAAATGGAAAAGATTGCCGGTGCCGGGCAAACCATATTCGCCCTTTCAAGCGGCGGCGCGCCATCGGGTGTTGCGGTCATCCGGCTATCGGGCCCACAAACGGGCGATCTTGTACGCCTTTATGCCGGGAAATTGCCGGCGCCCCGGCGGGCGTCGCTGCGGACTTTGCGGTTGCCGGAGACCGGCGAGATTGTCGATCAGGGCCTGGTGCTTTGGTTTCCCGCCCCGGACAGTTTCACGGGCGAAGACAGTGGCGAATTCCACTGCCACGGCAGCCGTAGTGTTGTCACCGCAATACTCGATTCGTTGGCGAAACAACCTTCGTGCCGGTTGGCCGAGCCGGGGGAATTCGCCCGGCGGGCGTTCGATAACGGCAAACTTGACCTTACCTCGGTGGAGGGCCTTGCCGATCTGATCAATGCGCAAACGGAAGCCCAGCGACGGCAGGCGCTGGACCAGACGCGTGGCGGCCTGTTCGCTGCGACCGAGACCTGGCGCGAGGCGCTGATCGAAATGCGCGCCCTGGTCGAGGCGCGGATTGATTTTTCCGACGAAGGGGACGTGGCCGAAACCGGTACCGCGGAGATTGACCGGCGAATAGAGCGATTGCGGGATGAGGTCGGTTCCGTCGTGGCGACGGCCGATCGCGGGGAACGGGTCCGGACCGGATTCAAGGTAGCGATCGCCGGCCGGCCGAATGCCGGCAAATCGACATTGCTGAATGCGCTGGCCCGGCGCGAGGTGGCGATTGTCACCGACGAGCCGGGGACGACCCGGGATATTCTGGAAGTGCCGTTGGATCTCGGCGGGTTTCCGGTCCTGGTCTATGACACGGCCGGTTTGCGAGTGGCCGCTGGCAAGGCCGAACAGGAGGGCGTGCGCCGGGCTTTGGCGCGGGCCGGCTCGTCCGATCTGATTCTGTGGCTGAGTGCCCCGGAAGATCGCGCGATGCCACCGGAACCGCTGAATGATTCGGTGCCGATATGGTTTGTTGGCACGAAGACCGATCTCGGCAATCCGGCCAGCCCGGCACTGTCGCCGTGCGATGAAAAATATGCGGCCAGGTTCTCGATCTCGGCGAAAACCGGCGACGGTCTTGCCGGGCTGGAATCTGCGCTACAGGAAGCGGCATCGAAGGCAATGACCGGCGACGCGGCGTTCACCATTACCCGGCTGCGGCACAAAGTCTTGCTGGAAGCGGTCGTTGCCGACCTTGGCGCCGCTCTTGGCGTTAGCCAAGACGAAATTGTTGCGGAATTGCTGCGGCGGGCGGGCGATTCTCTGGGCCGGCTGACCGGGCGCATCGACGTCGAGGACGTTCTCGACAGGCTGTTTGCAGAATTTTGCATCGGCAAATAGGCGATTTTGATGTTTCACGGGAAACATCGGCAATCGGGTGCGATCGGGAGGTCGCCATGTTTCACGTGAAACAGTGCCGGGAATTCCCCTTCACCTGGCCGGGCAAACCGGGTAAATGGCCGGCATGAGCGAAACCTTGAACTTTGACGTGATTGTCGTCGGTGGCGGCCATGCCGGTTGCGAGGCGGCGGCCGGGGCGGCGCGGGCCGGCGCCCGGACGGCGCTGGTGACGCACCGATTTGCGACCATCGGCGAGATGTCCTGCAATCCGGCGATCGGGGGTCTGGGCAAGGGCCATCTGGTGCGGGAAATCGACGCCATGGATGGGCTGATGGCGCGCGTTATTGATCAGGCCGGTATTCAGTTCCGTGTGCTCAACCGCCGCAAGGGCCCAGCCGTGCAGGGACCGCGGGCGCAGGCCGACCGAGCCCTTTATCGCACCGCCATGCAGGCGGCGATCAAAAACCAGCGCGGCCTCACCGTCCTTGAAGCGGAGGCCCATGATCTCGTCAGGAAAAACGATCGTGTTACCGGATTGGTGTTGGCCGACGGCCGGCAGATGCAGGCGGGCGCGATTGTCATCACTACCGGCACCTTTTTGCGCGGGCTTATCCATATTGGCGAGGAAACGCGACCGGCCGGCCGTGCCGGTGAGGCGCCGTCGGTCGGGCTGTCGGCGACATTCGATCGTCTCGGTTTTGCGTTGTCGCGACTAAAGACCGGTACGCCGCCACGTCTCGATGGCCGGACGATCGACTGGCAAAACCTGCAACGGCAGCCGGGCGATTCGCCGCCGAAACCATTTTCGGCGCTGACCGATGCGATCACGACGCGACAGATCGATTGCCACATTACCCGGACGAACCGTGCAACCCACGATATCGTAGCGGCAAATCTACAGCGCTCGGCGATGTATTCGGGCCGCATCAAAAGCCGCGGTCCGCGCTATTGTCCCTCGATCGAAGACAAGATCGTACGGTTCGCCGACCGGGACAGCCATCAGGTTTTTCTGGAACCGGAGGGTCTTGACGATCCTACGGTCTATCCGAACGGCATTTCGACGTCGCTGCCGGCCGATGTGCAGCTTGAGTTGGTGCGTTCGATCGCCGGGCTGGAGCGGGCCAAAATGGTGCGGCCGGGATATGCCATCGAATATGATTATATCGATCCGCGCGAACTGGCGCCGACGCTGGAGACGATGAAGGTTTGCGGGCTGTTTCTGGCCGGGCAGATCAACGGCACGACGGGCTATGAGGAGGCGGCGGCGCAGGGTCTGATTGCCGGGCTCAACGCCGCCCGCCGTGCGGCGGGGAGCGAGGGCGTGGTTATCAGTCGGTCGGAGGCTTACCTCGGCGTGATGATCGACGATCTGGTGACCCGCGGCGTCAGCGAGCCCTATCGCATGTTCACCTCGCGGGCCGAATATCGG
>SMVA01359269.1_pt1 | contig 11997 bp, 9 predicted proteins | sample 2456451 | NCBI WGS metagenome assembly SMVA01 (sample SAMN11095933, study PRJNA526329) | marine sediment metagenome | biome: Marine sediment; feature: Surficial sediment; material: Deep marine sediment; isolation source: Hadal surficial sediment | place: Pacific Ocean | collected 2014-05 | depth 0-1...
CCGAGCCCCTACAACAGTCGAAGGTCTTTCCGGGCATGATGGTGCAGATGATTGCGGTCGGCGAAGAGACGGGCTCGATGGAAATCATGCTCAACAAGATCGCTGATTTCTACGATGACGAGGTCGACACTGCGGTCGGCGCCCTGACCTCGATGCTGGAACCGATCATGATGGTCTTCATGGGCGGGGCGATTGGTACGATCTTGGTCGCCATGTATCTGCCGATCTTCACGATTGCGGATACCATCGGCTAACGGCCAGGATCTAGGGAGCGAAGCGCGGGGTGACTCTCGAGGGGGATGATCAGGTCGATTCGAGGGCTCGAACGAGTCTCGGTTGGCTGCTCGGCGCACGCCTGCTGCTGGCCGCGCTGAGTCTCGGGCTCGCTGTGACGCTCGATCGGATCGGTGGGGCGACGGGTGGCCCGGGCCTCTCGGGCGTCTACTGGACCGTCGCGGCGGCTTTCTTTGCGACGATCGTCTCTGGCTTGCTCGTCACCCGGACGCGGCATCCCCGACGCTTCGCCACGGTTCAAGTCGCGATCGACATCTCGATCGTGACTTCCCTGGTGTATTTCTCGGGCGGTGGAGATTCGGTCTTCACTTTCCTCTATGCCCTCGTCGTGCTCTACGGCGCACTCTTCATGGATCGCAACGGGGTGGTCCTGAGTTCCGGTCTCGCCGCCGCCGGCTACGGCTTCGTGCTCTTCGGCGCCGAACTGGGCCTGTTGCCCATATTGGGCCTGGAGGGCCCGACCCGACCTCTGCGCGTTTTGGCCGCCTATTGGGGATTCTATACAGGCGCACTTTTCATGCTGGGAATGCTCGCGAACACGTTGTCCGCGGAGCTGCGTCGAACCGGCGCGGCCCTCGATCGCCGCACGACGGATCTTCGCCGCTTGCGCGATCTGCATCTGCGAACCGTCGAGAGTATCGGAAGCGGTTTGCTGACGACAGACGAGGTCGGTCGCGTGACGTCGTTCAATCCCGAGGCTGAACGAATCACGGGCGAATGCGCGGAAGAGGTTTCTGGACGGCGGCTGACCGATGTGATTCCGGGAACGGCCGCGATTCTCGATGCGACAGGAGTCGGAGTGACCCGGGATTCCGGTGTGGGTCGGGAGAGGATCGCCTACCGCAACCTTCGGAACGAGGATCTCTTTCTCGGCCTGGCCGCCTCGAGTCTTCGTGACGGCGACGGCGAGCAGGTGGGCCATGTCGTGATCTTCCAGGACGTGACCTCGATCGTTTCGATGGAACACGAACTTCGCCAATCGGAGAGATTGGCCGCGGTCGGCGAGATGGCCGCCCGGATGGCGCATGAGATCCGAAATCCGCTGGCCGCGATCTCCGGCTCCGTTCAGATTCTCCAGGGCACGGTCGGTCGCGAGGAGAAGGTCGATCCAGAGCAGGCGAGCTTGATGGGCATCGTCGTTCGCGAGGTCGATCGGCTGAATCGGCTGATCAGCGATTTTCTTCGCTATTCGAGGCCTGCGCCGATCAAGCCCGAGCGTGTACGTCTCGCTTCGCTGGTCGAGGAGATCGCCGAGATCAGCGAAACCCAATCGGGTGTGGATCTTCAGGTGTCCTTGGATCTCGACCCGGAGGCCGTGGTGATGGCGGATCCCTCTCAACTGAAGGCGGCGATCTGGAACCTATGGAACAACGCGATCGAGGCCATGGGGGGGGCAGGGCAGCTCTGGGTCCGCGTTCGAAGGGTGCAGGTCGATGCTTCTCAAGGCCGCGCCGCAACGAACCGTAACGAACGAGGCATGCGTGTCGGTTCCGAAGGGGCGGCCGGCTGGACCGCTGTCTTCGAGATCGAGGATTCCGGCCCAGGCATTCAACCCGAGGCGCAGGCGATGATTTTCGAGCCCTTCTTTACGACGAAGCGGGACGGAACAGGATTGGGGTTGGCGACCGTGCGTCGAATCGTCGAGCAACATGAGGGTGTGATCGAGGCACGGCGCGGCGCAGGCGGCGGGGCGTGCTTCCAGATTTCGCTCGACTGTGTTGAGGTGAACGAATGACCGACAAGATTGCCCGCATCCTCGTCGTCGACGATGAGCGGAGCATGCAGGAGTTCCTCGAGATCTTCCTTCGACGGGAGGGCTATGACGTCGTGACTGCAGGCGATGTGGACACGGCGATCGCTCATCTCGAATCCGACGAAATCGATCTCGTGATTACCGATATGCAGATGCCCGAAAAGACCGGGCTCGATCTCTTGTTGGCCGCAAGGGAAGTCTCCCCCGAGACGATCCTGATCGTCGTGACGGCCTTCGGGACCACGGACAGTGCCATTGCTGCGATGAAAGAGGGCGCCTACGACTATCTGACCAAGCCCTTCAAGGTCGACGAGCTCCGGATCGTCATCGAAAAGGCGCTCGAGAAGAAGATCCTGTCCAATGAGAACAGTCGCCTTCGAAGGGAGCTGCGGAGTCATTCCAGGGATCGAAACATCATCGGAAACAGCTCCGCGATACAAGAGGTCTACGATCTGATCGCACAGGTCGCTGAGACCAAGATCAATGTACTGGTGTCGGGCGAGAGCGGCACGGGGAAGGAACTCGTGGCCCGCGCGATCCATGAGCAGAGCGATCGCTACGACCAGCCCTTCGTTGCGATCAACTGCGGCGCCATTCCCGAGAATCTGCTCGAGAGCGAACTCTTTGGCCACGTGAAGGGGGCGTTCACAGGCGCCTTTCAGGCCAAGCAGGGTCTCTTCGAGGTCGCATCCGGGGGCACGCTATTCCTCGACGAAATCGGAGATCTGTCTCAACCCCTGCAAGTCAAACTACTGCGCGCGTTGCAGGAGCGAACGATTCGAAGGGTCGGCGACACCGTCGATCGGAAAGTCGATGTGCGGATCATTTCGGCGACCAATCGGCGTCTCGAAGAGGAAGTCGCGGCCGGGCGTTTTCGCGAGGATGTCTATTATCGCTTGAATGTCATTCAAGTGGAGCTGCCACCCTTGCGAGACCGCATCGAAGACATTCCTCTTCTGACCGAACATTTCATTCGGGTCTTTGCTGAAGACCTCGGCAAAGACGTCGTCGGCATGAACGCTGCGGCCTACGAAGTTCTTTCGCGCTATGCGTTCCCTGGAAACGTTCGAGAGCTCGAAAATCTCGTCGAACGCGCCGTGGCTTTGACACGCGTGCCGATGATTGGTCCTGATCTGCTTCCCCCGGCTGTCAGGGATTCTCACAAAAGCCCCTCTTCGGTCAGAATCACCGAGCAGGGGGTCAGTCTCGAAGATCTGGTCGCGGACTACGAACGTTCGCTGTTGCGAGAGGCACTGGCTCTGAGCAAGGGCGTCAAGAAGAAGGCCGCGCGTCTTGTCGGAGTCTCATTTCGCTCCTTTCGGTACCGGCTCGAGAAACTGGAAGTCGAGGATTGGCGCCGAGACGGTTGATCGGTTCGCGCGCGATCGAGAGACGAGGATCAGTCGCGTATGCCGTATTCCTTGAGTTTGTAGAGCAAGGCCCGATGGCTGATCTCGAGGAGCTTGGCCGCGTGCGTACGATTTCCCTTCATTCGTTCGAGTGCACGACGAATCAACTGTGCCTCGAATGCCCGGCGTGCTCGCCTGAGAGAGTAGTTTTCATCGTCGGCGGACATGGCGGTCTGAACGATCTGTGGAAATACCGAGAGTTCGACTCTCTCGCCATCGCTGAGAATCACGGCCCGCTCGATCATGTTCTGGAGTTCGCGGACATTCCCGGGCCAGCGATAGGCCAGTAGGAAATCCAGGGCTTCATCGGAGATGCCGCGTAGGTCCCTCCCGAGCTGTCGTTGGAATCGAGACAGGAAATGGTCGACCAGCAGGGGAAGGTCTTCGCGTCGCTCGCGCAACGCGGGCACATCGAGCCGTACGACATCCAATCGATAGAATAGGTCTTCGCGAAATCGCCCGGCAGTCATCTCGAGCTCGAGATCGCGTGAGGTGGACACAATGATCCGAACGTCGATCTGCGTCGCTTTCGCTCCGCCGACGGGTCTGAACTCTTCCTCCTGAATCACATGAAGCAGCTTGAGCTGCAGCCCAGGGGAGAGTTCCGCGACTTCGTCGAGAAAAAGACTGCCCGAATGCGCTTCCCCAATGAGGCCGTGGCGGATGCGAGGGGTCGCCCCGACGACTTCTCCGAGCTGACCAAAAAGTTCGCTTTCGAGCTGCTGCTCGGTCGTGCCCCCGCAACGGATTGTGATGAAGGGGGCGTCTCGCCGGGGCGATTGTGCATGAACCGCACGCGCGATGACTTCCTTGCCCGTGCCGCGTTCGCCGGTGATCAGCACCGTAGACCGAAAACCGGCGATTCGTTCGAGGAGTTCGAGAAGCGAGATCATGCCGTCCGACGCGGCGACGATCGCCTGGTCGCCATGTGTCGAGGAGATGTCCCGTTCCTGAAGCTCGTTTCGTCGGTGTAGCGCGACGTACTGGCGCGCTCGCCTCAGACTGAGTCGAATGTCGTCGGGCCTTCCGGGTTGCACGAGGTAGTCAAAGGCCCCGCGTTGAATCGCCTGCTTCGCGAGACTCTCGGGTTCTCCGTTCGCGGTCAAGATGATCGGTACGCCCGCTGCGCGCTGGCGGATCTGTCGGATCAGATCGAAGCCATCGAGTCCCGACATCCGGGCGCTGCAGAAGATCGCATCGACCCGTGAATCCCGCACGAAATCGAGCGCCGATTCGGGACAGTCGGCGGAGACGACTCGGTAGCCCGCCTCGGTCAGCAGGAGTTCGAGGCCCTGCTGAAGGGCGTCGTCGTCGTCCACGATCAGAACGCATTTGGACACTGTGAAGCTCCGTGCGGGAGCCAAGGGATCGGCTCGCGGAGGGGAAATTCTCCCCTGATCTCCCATCGGTCGTTGGAGGCTTGGAGTGAACGTCATGGACCGAGGTGAAACTCCCACGAATCTGAACAAGAACTGTGATTCGAGCGGACTCTTTTGCAATGTGATCCACCGCACAACGGGGCGGCGTCGAGGTGCCTCAAGTCCCTGAATCTCCGGTCCGATACGGCAGAAGTCGGACCCGCCCAAAGAGGAGACGGGCCGCGGAGGATGATCGGTGGGTACGAACAAGGTTCAGCGGTTCCGAGAGAATCTCATGATGAGCAAAGTAGAACTCGCACGGAAGGCCGGCCTTTCGACATTGACGATCGATCGTGTGGAAGCGGGTCGTCCATGCCGACTGGATACCAAGCGCAAGATCCTGTTGGCCCTTGGCCTCAGGGTCTCCGACAAGGAGCGGGTTTTCGGGTCGATCGACGACCTGGCTGAACTCGAGATTCCGACAACTGGATCGCGAAGGGAATACTCGGCATGAATTTTTCGCTCCCGAGCTTCAAAAAGTCATCTGTGATTGGTCTCGACATCGGCGCGAGTTCGGTGAAGGCGGTCGAGATCTCCCAAAAGAACAAGGACAAGGGCTTCGAGCTTCGATCGCTGGGTGTGGCCGCCCTTCCTTCGGAAGCGATCGTGCAGGGTGCTTTCCTGAACTCGAGTGCGATCGTCGACTCGATTCGTGAGGCCTTCGACAACGGACGAATATCCGGCAAGGATGTGGTCGCTTCCGTTTCCGGCCATTCGGTGATCGTCAAACGGGTCAATCTTCCTCAGATGAGTCGAGAAGAACTCGAGGACCAGATTCAATGGGAAGCCGAACAATACATTCCCTTCGATGTCAACGAAGTGAATCTCGATTTCCAGATTCTTGATTCCAACGAGGACGAAGGGCAGATGGATGTCCTTCTCGTCGCTGCGAAGAAGGATCTGATCGACGACTACTGCCAGGTGATCAGTGAAGCCGGTCTGAATCCTGTGGCGATCGATGTGGCGGGATTCGCAATTCAGAATGCCTACGAGGCCAACTACCCACAGGACCCCGACGCCGTCGTGGCTCTCGTCAATATCGGGGCTCAGGTCGTGAACATCAATGTTCTCAGAAATGGCATTCCGGCCTTTACGCGAGACATCATGACCGGCGGCTCCCAGTACACCGAGGAGATTCAGAAGGCGCTGTCCGTCTCCTTCGACGAGGCGGAAAGAATCAAAAAGGGCGATCCCGAGGATGGAGAGCAGACCCAGTCGGTCATTCCGCAGGAGGTGGAGCAGGCGATGCGGAGCGTGTCCGAGACGGTGATCGGAGAGATCGCGCGTTCCTTGGATTTCTTCGCGGCAACCTCGACCGATGCGCGGATCTCGAGCGTGCTTCTTTCGGGCGGCGGTTCGAAGATTGCGGGATTCGCCGCGGCCTTCAAGGAACGGACGGGGATCGAGACCAGCGAAATGAATCCCCTGGCGCACATGCTGCCGAGCAAGGGATTCGAAGCCGAGTACCTCGAATCGATGGCGCCTCTGCTCGCTGTTGGAATTGGCCTGGCCACGAGGAGGATTGAGCGATGATCATGGAAATCAATCTACTCCCGCATCGGGAAGCCCGGCGTGCGGCGGATCTTCGAGAGACCGTCGGCCTGCTCTTTCTGGGCCTGGTCGTCGTTCTCTCCGGCATCTTCTTCACCCACCAGAGCGTGAAGAGCGATCTGGCGGCCGCGCAGGCGAGCGTGGCCCAGCTCGAAGCGGACATCGAACGATACAAGCCACAACAACTGCTCGTCGCGGGATTCAAAGAGCAGAAGAAGCAGCTCCAGGACAAGCTCGACATCATCGCGAGCCTCGAGCAAGCGCGAAACGGTCCCGTTCGAATCCTCGATGAACTTTCGAATACCGTACCCGAGCGGCTGTGGCTCACCGCGATCAAGACCAAGGGTCGCGGCATTCGCTTGGAGGGTCAGAGTCTGGATACCGGTGTGGTCGCCGATTTCCTCCGAAGTCTGAACGCCTCTCCCTACTTCAGCAACGTCGATCTGGACAAGACGAGTGGCGGTGACGTCGTTCGTGGCGTTCGGCTCGTCAACTTCATCATCCGTGCGGACATGGAATCGCCGGTCGTCGCGACCGAAGCGTCTTGATTCGGAGGAAAGAATGGCATTCGAACTGAACATCGATTTCGACCAGAAGCTCGAGCAACTCGCGAAGATCCCCAAAGTAATTCGGCTCGCGGTGGTCCTGGCTCTGCTGGCGGCAATCGCCACCAGCTACGGGTTCCTCTCGTATCAACCGGCTCAGGAATCACGCCGAACCCTAGTGGCGCGGGCGCAGGAACTCCAGCGAAGCCTGAACAATGCACGCTCGATTGCAAGCAATGTCGAGGGCTTCGAAGCCGAAGTGGCCGGTCTCGAACGCGACCTCGATGTCGCACTCAAGCAGCTTCCGAATCGAAAACAATTCGAGGATCTGTTGCAAGACATCAGTACCGCCGGCAAGAAGGTGGGCGTGACGATCAAATCGATCGATCGAAAAGACGAGACTCGCCGCGATTTCTACGCGGAGGTTCCCTTTCAGATCGAACTCGAAGGGACCTACCACGATCTCGCGAGATTTTTCGAGATGGTGGCGAGCCTCCCCCGCATCGTGAACATGGGCAGCCTGGAACTCAAGGTGGCCAGCGAAAGCCGGCAGTCTACTCGACTAGAGGTGGTCGGTATGGCCACGACGTTCAGGTTCCTGAACGATGGGGCGTGAGTTCATGGGCAAGCGAGCCGAGGGGCGAGGTGCTGAGATGGATATGAAATGGGTGAAGGTGCTTTTCCTGGCGCTGGTTCTCGTCGTCGCAGCGACCGGTTGCAGCGAAGAGCCACCGTCGGGTGCGCCGACGACGGCCGACTTCGTCAAAGAGCGTGAAGTGCTCGCCGAACGCGCGCGAGCCAACTCCACGAAACTGGTCGAGGTCGTGACCAGGATCTCGGATCCCGCAGAGAACGGCGAGACGGGCTATGCGGCGGCGGAGCGAGACTATTTCTACGACCCGCGCGAAAAGCGGGACCCGTTCCGATCGTTCCAGTTCGCGGCTGTCGACCGGCCCGAGGGCAGGGAGTTTGGACCTCTCGAGGATTTCGAGTTGGGACAACTCGAATTGTCCGCGGTGATCTGGGACGCGAATAATCCACGTGCCCTGATCCTCGATCCGGGGGGTCGCGCATTCATCGTGCGTGAGGGGTCACAGATCGGCAAGAACAGCGGGCAGGTAATTCACATTGGTGACAACCTCGTCCTCGTCAAGGAAACCTACGAAAATCTCGCGGGTGAGAGAACGACGAAGGACGTGGAGTTGCGAATTCGTCTGGGTCAGGGAGGGTAAGCTCAATGGTCGGTCCGAAACGCGGATGGCTTCGTATTTTGATTCAGAGCATGATCGTGACATCTGTCGTGGCGGTCTTGGCGATGGGTTGCGCTTCATCACCGCCGGCGCCTTCGAGCGAAGGTGCGGGCGTGAAGGTGCAGATTCTCAAGGATCTCTCGGTTTCTCGGGACGGCGATGACAGCGTGATCCGGCTGGCGGGTCTGGTGGATCCGATCTACTCGGTCTCGATGCCCGAAGGCGATAACGTGATCTTCATCGATCTCGTGGCTGTCGCCCGGCCCGAGGCGGCAAGCCTGATGGGCGAGGTTCGGGACGAGGCGAGCCAGATCGCGACCTACGATGGCGTCATCGACCTGATTACGGTTGCGACCTTCGATGACGAGGGCGGTACGCCGCTCACGCGGGTCGAGATCGTCACCGCCGCCGAAAGCTGGGCGGAAGTCGTTTCGACGGAAGATGGATTGGAGATTCGCGTCATGCTCGGCGCCGCGACGCCCGCGGCGCCCGAGATGGCGGACGCGGGTGAAATAAGCCCGGAGGGTGGCGTCGTGTCGGAGCCCTGGGGCTCGGAACTCGAAGTCGACGGCGAAGTGGCTCTGGTCGCCGCGGTCGTAGAGACGACCCCCCCACAGGCGGCCGCGCGGCTGGTCAGCGTGACGGCCGAGGCGACCGAATCCGGTGTCCTCGTCGGCATTCAGGCAGATGGTGCCATCGGAAATCTCGAAACCTTTACGCTGAGCGATCCGGCGCGGCTCGTCATCGATTTTCCGGGTCTCGCGATGGGCGAAGGCGTGTCGAACATGGCGGTGGATTCGACGGTCGTGACCGGTGTGCGGATCGGTTCGCATGACGGCAAGATTCGTGTGGTCCTCGACGGAGGTGCGGACGCGAACGAGTTCGAGGGGCGGCAGATCGTCCCCGGGACCACTGGCCTTTGGCTTGCCATCGGCACTGGGGAAGCCTTGTCGCAGGCCATGCATGATGCACTGGCAGCGAACGAAGCGGCTTGGCTGGCGGCCTCACAGCCCGTCTCCGAGGAGCAGGACGAATCTCACGAGAAGATACTGGCCGATGCGCCGGCGATGATCGACGAGAGCGTCGACTTGGCGACGAGTGAGGAAGACGTCGCGGAGTTCGAAGTGGCCTCGATCGAGGAGAGTACGCCGATCGAGACGCTTTCGATGGAAGATTTCGAACTTGCGGAAATTTTTGGACTGCATTTCGAGCGGACAGAGGGAATGGACCGCACGGCCATTCTTGCCGACGAATCGATTCCCTATACGATGACGACGCCGAACGCGACGACCGTCGTGATCAGTCTGCCGAATTCGAAGATCAGCCATAGCGCCTCCGATCGGATCTTTCCGACGGCAGGGGGTCCGATTTCCCTGATTCACGCCTTTCAGCAGCCCGACATGGAGCGACCCGAAGTGCGTGTCGTGTTCACTCGCGCGCCCGATCAGATGCCGATCGTGAGCCGACGAGGTTCGATGCTCTTCGTGGATTTCGAAGACCTGGGTATCGCGGCGGCACCGCCGCCTGCGTTCCCGAATGCGGGGCTGGCCGAGGACGGGGCGTCTTCCGAGGTCGAAATGGCGACCCTGGATGCTCTGGGAATATCCGCTTCGGAAGAGCCGGCTGAAGTCGATGCGCTGGCTGCGGTGATGGGAAGCGATGCGAACGCGTCCGACGCTTCGATGTCGGCCATGTCCATGGAAGAGGAGACGACTCCGATCGAGGTCGCCTCGGATCTGCCGAGCTTCGAATCGGGTTCCAATGTCAACGTCGAGGATCTTCCAGCTGCGATCGCTGCGGGGAATTCCGTCTGGGATGCGCCGACCGAGGTGGCTGGCCTGCCGGCTGCAGTGGAAGTTCCGGCGGCGATCGAAGTCCTCGAAGAGGGCGGATTGATCGACGGCAAGGAATATCGCGGCCGCCGCGTTTCGCTCGACTTCAAAGACGTGGAGATCGCCGACGTGCTTCGATTGATCGCTGAAGTCAGCGATCTGAACATCATCGCCGGCGACGAAGTGTCGGGGAACGTGACGATTCGTCTCGTCGAAGTTCCCTGGGATCAAGCGCTCGACGTCATCTTGATGACGAAGGGTCTGGGATTCATTCGGGTCGGCAACGTCCTGCGAATCGCGCCCACCGAGATCCTCAAGGCCGAAGAGGAAGTGCGTCTTCAGGAGCGACGCAACAAGGAGAAGCTCGAGGATCTCGAGGTCAAGTTGTTGCCCGTGAATTACGCGGCGGTCAAGGATGTCGTGGGTCTCGTGAAGCGCCTGCTTTCGGCGCGTGGCACGGTCAACATCGATCTGCGTACGAATACCCTCATCATCAAGGACATCAGTTCCGTGATCGACGAGGCGAGTGCGCTCATCTCGGCCATCGACACGCAGACGCCGCAGGTCATGATCGAGGCGAAGATCGTCGAGGCCAGCCTGGGCTTCTCCCGCGAACTCGGTACGGTTTGGGGAATCCAGACACAGCAATTCAACGATCCATTCGATTCCAGCAGTGGTCAGCGTACCGATCTCGGTGGCGAGGATCTCACCTTCATCGACAACAACAGCCTGATTTTCGCGAATCCGATCACCTCGGTTCCGACCGGCGTCGCAACTCTCGGTGCGTTGATCCTGGATCAGGACTTCCGAATCGACGCACAGATCCAGGCGGCGGAAGCGACCGGTGATGGCAAGATCATCTCGAGCCCGCGCATCGTGACCCTCGACAACAAGGAAGCGATGATCGAACAGGGTGTATCGATTCCCTTCCAGACCTTCGAGGGTGGCGACGCCAAGCTCGAGTTCATCGACGCCGTTCTGTCGCTGACGGTCACGCCGCATATCACGGCCGACGAGAGCATCATCATGAAGATCAAGGTCACGCGAGACGCGCCGGACGACTCGGTGTCGACGCCGACAGGTTCTCCGGCGATCGCGAAGAATACCGCGAAGACCGAGACGCTCGTGAGAGACGGACAGACTCTGGTTCTGGGTGGGATCTACACGATCACCAAGAGTCAGCGTCAGACTCGCGTTCCCTATCTGCACAGGATTCCGGTGATCGGAAGTCTGTTCAAGGCCACCGAGATCACGGACGCGCGGAAAGAATTGCTGATCTTCGTGACGCCGCGCATCGTTCGGCTTCCCGAGGTCGCCAGTAAATAGACAGTCGACCTGATCATCTGGATCCAGTGAGGTCCGGACCAGTCGCCTGAAGAACGGGGGGAGCTTGCTCCTCCCGTTTTTCTATACTGGGACCCGTGTCGAACGAACGCCCGATTTATCTGATCGGAATGATGGGAGTTGGAAAATCAACCGTGGGGGCTCTGCTCGCATCGCGGTTGAATCGCGCCTTCGTCGACACCGATCGCGAGGTGGAACGCGTGGCCGCTCAAAGCATCTCCGAGATCTTTGAAACCGACGGAGAGGCCCGCTTTCGGATGCTCGAGGCTGAATCCATACGGGCCACGGCGGCGACCTCCGCGGTCGTGGCGCTCGGTGGGGGTGCCGTCTGTCCGACGGGTGCGATCGAAGGACTGCTCGCCAGCGGAGAGGTTGTCTATTTGAAGGCCGCGCCCGAGACGCTGATGGAGCGCATCACCGACGCTTCGAATCGGCCCTTGTTGGCCGGTCTCGATCGCGTCGCACAAGTCGACAGACTGAAGTCGTTGTTGGCCGAGCGAGACCGATTCTATCGCCAAGCCCGGGTTCACATCGACGCACGAGGAGCGCAAGAGGAAGTCACCGAGCGAATCTTCGTGGCTCTGACTCTTGGGAGCGAATC
>SMVA01249019.1_pt1 | contig 11995 bp, 11 predicted proteins | sample 2456451 | NCBI WGS metagenome assembly SMVA01 (sample SAMN11095933, study PRJNA526329) | marine sediment metagenome | biome: Marine sediment; feature: Surficial sediment; material: Deep marine sediment; isolation source: Hadal surficial sediment | place: Pacific Ocean | collected 2014-05 | depth...
CTTTGTTTTTACTCGCACCTGTCGCAAATGCATTCATAGAAGTTGAGGGAAAAATAGCCACTTCGGGTATTTTTATGCCAACAATCTCAGCCTGCTTCTCCACCGTTTTTATTAGCCACCGCTCAACTTCGGTGCTCGGGTCAGTAATCACCACGGCGCCCGTCATGCGTTTGGCCATCCACTTGGATATCAATAGCGATATGAATGAACCACCAAAACCGATGACACCCGAAAGTATCACCAGTGCCTGAAGGTTAAGGTCAGAGCCATTTTCAGCCAGGATGCTGTCCACGCCCAGTAGGCTCAGGGTAATGCTGAGCACAACCATAATGGCGATATTGGTTAGAAGAAATAACATGATTCGTTTCATTGCTTTACCTGTACTGAATTAGCTTTTGTTGCCCGGATTGCTGAAGAACAAATGTGCCTCATGCGTCGTAGAAAAGCTATGTTACTACGAGTATTGAAATAGTCTAATTCGAACATAAGCATGACGCTGACTTTATCAGCGTCAAGTGTGAGTGATGCTGCATGAAAAGAGGCATCCACTCGCAACAGTCAGATCATTTGCTACACTGTCCCGGTCGACCCTATTGGTTGATAGTGTTAACTCACCTGAGGCAATCAATTGACGTCACACAAGCTGGGCCTGGGGACCATGGTGTCCTATGGATTCGGGCAGGTTGCCGAATCGACCAAGAACACCGGGTTCAATGTTTTTCTGCTGTTTTATTACAATCAGGTTTTACAGGTTTCTGCCACCGGAACGAGCATTGCTCTCGCTATTGCCCTGGTGTTCGATGCTTTTACAGATCCGTTGGCGGGGAGTCTCAGTGATAAAGCGAGAACTCGATGGGGCAGGCGGCACCCGTTTATTCTGGTGGCTGCGTTGCCACTTGCAGCAACTTTTTATTTTCTGTTTAACCCACCAGAAGGTTTGTCAGAAATAGGAAACCTGTTCTGGTTGGTTACATTTGCTGTTTTGGTAAGGGCCGCCATGACCTTCTACCATGTGCCACATCTGGCACTTGGCGCTGAAATGGCGCGTGACTATAACCAGCGTTCGACAATGTATGCGTTCAATACCTTCTTTGGCTTTCTCGGTGGGGCGCTTTTTGTACCAGTTTCATACCGGTTATTTTTTCCTACAACAGCAGAATTTAATCCAGGTTTGCTAAATCACGATGCCTATTCGCAGTGGGCCCTGTTTGCAGGTGGCGTCATGATATTTGCCATTTTGGTATGCCTCTTCGGTACCGCGAAGGAAATTCCCCGATTAAGAGAACAGTCACTAAAACCTTCCCTGGAGAAATTCAGTCTCTCCCAGATGCTCGTTGAACTAAAAGAAGCCTTTCGCAACCAGTCTTTCCGTGCGATATTTTTTGGCATGATGCTGGGTACTTTTGTGATTGCCGTTGAAGGCGTTTTTAGTCCTTTTATGGGATTTCACTTCTGGGGGATGACAACGGAACAGCTGACGTTTATCCCAATAGGAAGTGTTATCGGGCTGTGCTTTTCAGTGTTTTTTGTGCCCATTGCCACACGGCTGTTTGATAAAAAACCAACCCTTATTGGTAGCGCACTGCTGATCATCCTGAATATTAACATTCCGATTGTTCTGGCCTTGTCTGGGGTAAGCTGGTTCCCGGAGCGCGGCTCAAACGTTCTGTTGGCTGTCTTGATTCTAAGTTCAGGGATAACGGCCTTTCTTGGGCCCATTCTTTTTGCGACTCTGAATTCGATGTTCGCGGATATCACTGATGAGCATGAACTCGAAATCGGCGAGCGAAGGGAAGGCGTCATATTCTCGGCAAGAGCTTTTGCCCTGAAGGCAACCAGTTCGATGGGCCTGATTTTTGGCGGGGTACTTCTGGACTATATCGAATTTCCACGTGGTGCGATCATGGGAACTGTACCGGCTGATACCGTCTGGAATCTCGGATTTATCGCTGGTCCTGCTACTTCAGTATTCACATTTTTTGGCATGGCACTTTATATGAGATACAAGATCGACAGGGCCAGGCACCAAGAGATAATGGTTCAATTGGCTGCAATACATGCGACGAAGGATGCAGATTAGTTCCTGAAAAGTGCGGATTTGGGTGTCTTCGAATTTGTATCACACATTTTATTGGTCGCGCTGATCTGGTCGATATCTAAAGTCGCAATAGTCTGCCCCCTGCATGCGAGTCTGTGTACGGGTCAACTTCATGCCGATTTTTTTTGCTGCAGCAAAGTCACCAGCACACACCAGCAGATGACCAAAATCCTGCCCTCCCAGTTCAGTGACCATTTCCGCATAGCGACAACTGTGAACGTCCATGTCGAATATATGATCGCTCGAGGCGATAACCTCGTATTCCAGCGCATCTCCAGCGGCGAACATTTTTGTGCCTTCCATCATGCGGCTAAAATCAGGCTGCTTCGGAGCAACGGGTTTTGAATCTAGACGCCTATTACGTTCCTCAAGTGCGGCAAGTATGACTTCCTCACCGAGTATCTCCTTAAGGTCCTGGATCAAAGGAACCACGTATTGCATCTGAATTTCTATTCTCTCGAAATTTGTAAGATCGCTCATAGCTTCTCTAGTCCCGGGTCGAGTGTTGGGCGTTGAGTCTACACGTGATTAAACGGTGATGGCGAGATGTTGATCACGGCAATATTGCAGGCAAATAGAAAAAGTGGTTTATTTATTGCCATCAGCCACAGGGCTGTCCGCCAATTCGGGAAACTAAATAATGAGAATTTTTGTACTAGTCGCCATAGCAGTGTTTGCCAGTCTCACGTGGGGCAGCCCTGGTGAAGAAGCACAGTCCCAGGCGATGGCAGTGGGCATTGAAATACCTGCGCCGGCACCAGACCGGCCTGATGGGGAGGGTGAAGGACCATTTGAAACCTTGATCATTGAGAATGTGATGCTGCTCGATGGAACAGGGTCGCCTCCTCGTGGTCCTGTTAGCATTGTGATCAGGAATGATCGAATTGATCGTATCTCGTCCCGCGCGGTTAAACCTGTCGACAATGAAAGGAGACTGGATGCCTCTGGCATGATGGCACTGCCGGGGTTAATAGACGCACATACACATATTGGCTCACCGTTTCAGGGACTGGCTGGACCAGTGACACCACCAGAATACGTTTTCAAACTCTGGCTCGGGCACGGAATTACTACGGTCCGTGATGTTGGCTCCATCATGGGGCTTGCCTGGACAGTAGATCATGCGAAAAGAAGTGATGCTGGAGAAATCACAGCACCCAGAATTGTTCCCTATTCCATGTTTCCCGGCAGTGAAATCACTACTGCAGATGGTGCCAGATCCTGGGTAAAAGCAGTCAAAGCAAAAGGTGCCCTTGGCGTTAAACTTCGTGGTGGTACTAAAGAAGCAATGCTCGCTGTTTACAAGGAGACCGAAAGGTTAGGGATGGGCACTGCTAATCATCACGATCAAAATGGTGTTTACCAGGTGAATGTTCTGGATAGTGCAAGAGCAGGGCTCGATAGTATGGAGCACTGGTATGGCCTGCCGGAATCATTGTTTGTTGACCGCACTATTCAGGACTATCCACCTGACTACAACTATTCAGATGAACAGTGGCGATTTGGCCAGGCTGGACGTCTCTGGAAACAGGCGGCCAGTCCAGGGTCTGATGAATGGAATGCGGTCATGTCAGAGTTAGTGTCATTGGACTTCACATTAGTACCCACCTTTACGATCTATGAAGCCAACCGTGATGTGATGCGTGCGCGGGATGCTGAATGGCACAAGGACTACACACTTCCAGCCTTACAAAAATTTTTCATGCCGAACCCGAAATTGCATGGCTCCTATCACTTTGACTGGACCACGTCAGATGAAGTCGCATGGCGTAATAATTTCAGAATCTGGATGCAGTTCGTCAATGAGTACAAAAACAAGGGTGGGCGAGTGGTAACAGGTTCGGACGCGGGGTTTATCTTTAAACTATATGGCTTCGCCTATATCCGTGAACTGGAACTGTTGCAGGAAGCAGGCTTTCATCCATTGGAGGTAATCCAGTCAGCGACGTTGAATGGTGCAGAGCTTCTTGGCATGGATAAAGATATCGGATCGATTGTTCCAGGGAAGAAAGCAGATTTGATCCTGGTGAAGGGTAATCCTGTTGCGAATTTCAAACTTCTATACGGCACCGGCCACATGAAACTCAACCGCAAAACGAATCAGCTGGAACGTGCAGGTGGGGTTAGTTACACCATTAAAGATGGCATTGTATTCGATGCCAAGGCGCTGCTCGCTGATGTTCGCGATATGGTCCGGAAAGCACAGAGCGCGAATAGATAGATGGGATTTGTGGTGTTGGCGGACAGTTGGTCAACTGATCAAAGCCTTATATGGCGACAGGGCTCACTACCTTGGTGCTATAAGGACGACTCAGGGATTCTGGCCGAGCCTGTAAGCCTTCGCTGCGGTATGACTGAATACTGATGCCTTCTCATCTTCAGAAAGCCCTGCCTTGGCAGCGATTCGCTTGAACAGGTTCCACAGCGTGCGGTACGAGATACATTCTCGATCGACCGGGAAGTTGCTCTCGAACATGCAGCGGTCAGGACCGAAAGCTTCGATGGCGGCAATGTAATAAGGATAGAGCAGGTCGCTAAAGGATTCTGAATCAAGTGGTGCATCCTGGTGATGCATATGAAAGGAAGGTTCCCACGATCCTGCACGCATCTGGGCACCACCTAACTTCATCACTGCATTAGGGCATGCGGCAATAGCGGTAATACATTCGCGCCATCGTGCAAAACTGTCCGCGTCAGCTTCTGGATTAACCGTACCACCCAAGTGGTTCACGATCACAGGAACATCTGGGAAGGCAGCTGCAAGTTTGGCGAGCACCGGCAGGCGCTCATAGTCTGGTGAATAGTTATCAAACGCGAGATTGTATTTGGACAGCATCCTAAAACCATCAAGAAATGTTTCGTTAAGATCAGACGGGAAGGCTGAACGTATGCCACGAAAGTTTGACGAGGCAGCAAGATGTGCTTCGAGCACTGGCTCAACTGCCGCGCCAACCCGCAGATCAGCGCTACTGAAAATTCCGGTACACAGTCGGGTACGGCCATAGATACCGGAGCGGCTCATAGCGGCAATGCCATTAACAAACTCGGTCTCGCCGATGCTCTTCATTGCCTCTGGTCCATCGGCACGATAGTAAGCACCACACTGGGCAAAAACGGTTTGCGTGATGTTGTGACCGCTGGCGGTGATATCCGCCATAATTTCATCGCAAAGATAAACTTTCTGTTCAAAGCTTGAGTAGGGGTCCGTTGTGAATGGCCGAATGTCCCACAGGTGATGATGTGGATCAATGATCGGCAGATCAGGTTCGAGCACAGCTTCCGGTTCCTGTCGTGCTAGAAATTCATCGATAACGCTGTTTTCCGGGTAGGTCATATCAGAACTCCAGTGGTAGCCACAGGTGTTTATCGAAAATGGCGTTACGTTGTTCGATCAGTACGGGATCGTACCCGCTGATGCCAGCCGCAAGCGCAGACCACCCCTTTCGCAGACTGTCAGGCATGGGATTTTGTTCCGGTGGCAAGGCTTCGAGCATATTTGAGAAACAGGCCCAGTAAACGTCCGCCGCGGTGAGAGTGTTACCGACCAGATAGATCGAACCTTTTTCCTGTTGGCTCTTGATGATGCTGGTCAGGTAACCTAGTATTTGCTCGACTCTGGTAACGGCGTCGGTAACGGCCTGATCCGAGAATCCGTACTCCCTGAACATCGGATTTTTTTCGAAGACAACATCTCCATGAGCCTGATAGGTCATATTGAGCATCAACATTCTTGCATGCCATGCGAGGCCACCTTCGTTGCAGATTTCGCTGGCTAAACCCACCATCTCGACCCGGTCCTGGATATCACCTGGGTAAAGTGAAGGCCCGCTGCCAAGGCGTTCAGCGAGGTCCAGGATCTCCTGCCAGCGCACACGTGGTGGTTCTTCGTTATACAGGGCGATGGGCGCATTCCGGTGACCTGTCCATGCGACGAGTTCAGCATTGTCGCGTCCGCCATGTTGTTCAACGGGCTGGTACTCAACGTTTCGCAGGCGAAATATGGCTTTGGCGGATTCACTCCATGGTCCGGGAACGTCGCGGGTTAAGACAAGTCTCAGGCCGGATTTGGCTTCCGCCTCGGTGATACTTAAGTAGTTAAACCTGGAATTCATGTTAGTTGGTGGCCTCCCATAATCGTGTCATCTTGTGTTATTTCGCTAGATTCCCAGGAATTTGACGGCCTGTTTCCAATTCATAATACAGTCAAGTTCTAGCCTGAAGTGATAGTACCTCAGCGACTCGATGTTTGCCCCTGGAAGAATATCCGACATCCACACTTTAAAGCTACCTCTCTTGCTGCCTGATATTGTGATCACGAGGAGCCCGGCGCTGTCAATGGCCTTGGCCAGTTCTTCCAGCGGGTTGAATCGCCAAAGCCAGTCCGATCAGTATCGCGACGACCGTTGAGACCTGCTTGTAGCGAGATGATAGTATCGGCTTAGGTTGAGCGGCTGGATTTAACTTGCCATTCCAGTTAATCGAAATAGCGACGGGAGCAGGGTGATGTTTAGTGCTGAACAGCATGCACAATATAAACGTGATGGCTATCTGATCTTACGCAACCAGTTTAGCGATGCCGAAATGACAGCGCTTGATGCAGTGGCGGATGCGCATCCTCCTTTGGATGATGGAAAACAGCCTGGCGCCTGGCCTGCACCTGGTCGTTACACGCTGGCGAATAGTTTGTGGTGCGATGCTGAATTTGTTCGTTTTGCTGAACACCCCGCTATTGTATCCGGGGCCAAAGACCTGTTGAATGACGATGTCTATCTAACCGCATATGTCATGTACGACCGTACGCCAGGCGGCAAGGGATTGCCAGCTCATCATGATTACAAACGCTGGCGCCCGGTGGGTTCCTCCCTCGACTGGCTGTTCACAATCGTGCCCATGTGTGACTTTGATGTAGAGGTCGGGCAACTATTTGTCGCGCCTGGTTCGCACCATGTGGAGAGACTGGTAGATCGCGGGGAAGGAGCGATTCATGTGACCGAGGCTGTTCGACCCCTGGAAGGAGACTTTATTGACCCTGAGTTAAAGCGTGGCGATCTTCTGTTTATGAATATGCACCTCTGGCATAAGGCAGCGGATAATAATTCTAACTTCCATCGTCGTGGCCTGTTCAACAAGTACGCGGCGAAACACTATCCACCAGCGACCGGGTACTATGTCTTCTCCGATGACGTGGCTGACCTGTTTTCCGATACCGGTAAGGATCTGATTGCCGTGCACAGTAATACAGGCATCAAAACAACGCGGCTGCTTTTACATCGAGAGCAGGAAGATCGCTCTGAGTTTTTCTTTGTCAAAAACGGTAACAAGCTGTCGCTGCCGGGAGGCCCCATACATTTCGAAGATGCAATCCCTGACTGGGACATCGGCAACTATATCGGCGCCCTGCAAACCAACGTTCTGAAGCAGATCCGTATTGAAACGCCCTGGGTGACTTATGTCGGTGACTATGAGGAGCGTGATGCCTTAAGTCGTGTCTATGCCTATCCGATGAACTGGAATGGATTTCCAGTTCCTTACCATGAAGGTGAGTGGATTGATAAAACTCATCTTCAGGATCAGCAGTTTGAATTCGGCTACGAAAGACAGGCGATTGAAGACTGGCTGGACCCTTCCATGATTCGGGGTAAGGGAATCTCACAGGCAAAAAGCAGGATTGATCAATTCGCGTATTGACTATTTTCCGAATCTAACCGTCATGCCGAGGCGTGGAAATCAATTCGACTTTATGAAACACTCAACAGCAATCTACAATTGACAGAGAGGAAAAACAATGCAGAAACTATTGGAAGGATTAGGGTTTTTACTGCTGCTTTCGTCGCTTGCCTGTTTATCGATCAATGCGCGGGCGAATGAGTGTGTCCCATCCCGGTGGGGAATCGATGATGAGATAGGAGCGGCAAACTACGTCACACCGGAACAAGTATTAATGGCTGTGAAGCTGGTGAAAAAAGGTCAAAGTCATCCACTGGGTATTGTCGTCGACCCCAAGATGCCATCATTTGCGCCTCGTAGCATGTCCCTGCAAATCGTGTCGCCAGGCCAGCATAACGGTCGGAAACTTGCCCAGGATTTTGGCTGGGATATGGTATACAACGATGATCTGGCACAACTCTGGTTCGGAACTGGTCCCCAACTGGATGGTCTGGGTCATATGGGGGAAGCAGGTATTTATTATAACTGTAACAAAGCAGTGGACTTCGTTGATATCACGGGCCTTAAAAAACTGGGTATTCATCAGGTTCCACCATTGATTGGGCGTGGTGTGTTGATTGATATGGCGCGGTATTTTGGTGTCACCACAATGGCTGCCGGGCAGGGCATCAGTTCGGAGGATATTAAGGCCGCGGCTAAAGCCCAGGGGACTTCTATTCGCGAGGGTGATGTCGTCCTCTTCCACACGGGCTGGACCGATGGCAAATTAAAGTCCGAGCCGGATGTTTGGGTCGCAGGAGAACCCGGTTTGACCAATGAAGCATACCGCTATCTAAGCTCAATGAATCCCATGGCCGTTGGAGCCGATACCTGGGGTGTCGACGTCATGCCAGCCATAGAAGGTGAAAAGCTATTCTATGGTCATGTTGAACTGCTAAAGAAAAAAGGCATATACATCCTGGAGACGATGAATACCGGCAGGCTGGCGGAAGAAGAAGTATACGAATTTATGTTCGTCCTGGGCCAGGCGAGAATAAAAGGAACAGTGCAGATGATCATCAATCCCGTTGCCATGTGGTAATGGGCGAACCAATCTCTACATCATCCACAACTAACGAGTTGACATAATCTTCAGCAAGCCCCTTCTGGGGATGTCGACCAGCCAACTGGCCCGTAAATGGAGGGTAGATAGAATATCCCAGCATCTCTTGCACCACGTTCGACATTTTGCGAACACGATTCTGTGGAACTGACATCATAAAATACGCTTGTTGCCGAGCCCAGGGCTCACAATATTGATTGCTAAATGCGCGGCGTAGTGTAGATGAGCTATTCGCACGACCTCGATGCAACAAGGTGCCTGCGAAGATAACCAGAGAACCCGCTTCCATCTCAATAGGCTTGAGGCATCTAACACCCCAAACTCCGCATTTTTATTCAGAAGGAAACCCCTATGTTTTACAGATTCACGATTTTTATGTTCGCCAGCATTCTCTCTGTTGGGCTAAATGCGGAAGACCGCAAAGATGTACTGGGAATGTGGGCTTCAGACGGGTCGATTTTTGTGATTTATGAAGATGCTGGGTTTCTTCACGGAAAGATCATTGCTTTGAAAGATGCACTTTACACAGCAGATGAAAAACCCGAAGCCGTGGGTCAACCGCGGCTAGATGACAACAATCCAGATCCAGTGCTTAGCACACAACCGATAATTGGCTTACAAATATTTACGGAATACGAGTTTGAAGATGGACAGTGGCGCGGGAAAATCTATGATCCTGAATCTGGAAATACCTATCAGAGCAAAATGAAACTGACAAGGCGTGGGCAACTCGAAATCAGGGGATATATCGGAATACCAATGTTCGGACGCACTTCCAGTTTCGACCCGGTCAATTCCTGTATGCCTCACATTGTTGAAATGTTGAAGACCACCAGGTATCAGAATCAATGCTGAAGACAGAAAAACTCTGATTCGATTGGGCCGTAATCCAGGCATCCAGAAGTTGGTTTCATCAGTAATAGCAACCGCCGGTTCGGGAACAATTGAATGATTTCATCTGCACACTGGTTCGCTTACCATTAGCGACTTCCTTACCTGATATCTAATGCCTGGAGCCGATATGGCAAAGCCACCGACACTTCGCTTCGATACGTTGAGCCTTCACGCAGGGCAACAGCCCGATGCGACTACCGGCGCACGTGCAACACCGATCTACCAATCGTCCGCGTTTGTATTCAAGGACACAGACCAGGCTGTCGGGTTATTTAATATTGAAAGGGCGGGCCATGTGTATTCCCGGTTGTCCAACCCAACCAACGCAGTGCTGGAAGAGCGGATTGCAATGTTGGATAACGGAGTCGGTGCAATCGCAACTGCCAGCGGACAGGCGGCCATGCACCTGGCCATCGTGACTATCGTTAGTGCCGGGGATCATATTGTAGCCTCGCGAAGTATTTATGGCGGTACGCATAATTTGCTGGACTACACGCTCAGGCGATTTGGGATCGAGACGACATTTGTAGATCCCAGTGATCCCTCCGCTTTTGAAGCTGCAATTCAACCGAATACACGGCTGGTATTCTCCGAGATTGTCGGCAATCCAGGCCTTGAAGTTCTCAATGTACCGGTAGTCTCTGAAATTGCACATAAAGCCGGATTACCCCTCCTCGTCGATGCAACTTTTACAACCCCTTATCTTTGTCGCCCGATCGATTTTGGCGCGGATCTGGTGATGCACTCGGCAACCAAGTTTCTATCCGGTCATGGCATCGTTATCGGTGGTCTGCTGGTCGACGGTGGCACCTTCGACTGGGAAGCCTCCGGAAAATTTCCCACGCTCACTGAACCCTATGATGGATTTCACAATTTAAACTTTGCAGAGGAATTTGGCCCTGCTGCTTTTATTACCCGCGCGCGTAAAGAAGGCCTTCGAGACTTTGGCGCCTGCATGAGCCCGACAACGGCATTCCACATTCTGCAAGGGATAGAAACTCTGTCTTTGCGAATGCAGAGGCATATTGAGAACACGAAAACGATAGTTGAGTTTTTAAATGAGCAGGAACAGGTAGAGTGGGTGAATCACCCCTTGCTGCCAGATCATCCAGATCACGAACTAGCTAAAGAATTGATGCCAAGAGGTTGCAGTGCCGTATTTAGTTTTGGGATTAAGGGTGACCGTGCCTCGGGTATCAAGTTTATAGAAAGCCTGGAGGTATTTTCACATCTTGCGAATGTCGGTGATGCAAAGTCACTGGTCATTCACCCTGCGAGTACAACCCATCATCGGATGGATGCCGATGCTCTTGAGTCAGCAGGAATTTCTGAAGGCCTTATCCGTTTATCTATCGGACTTGAAGATCCGAAGGATTTGACGGCCGATCTGCGACGTGCGCTGCGTAGCTCACAAAGAGGGTAAACCATGTACGTCGAAGTCAATGGCAATAAAACATTTTACAGTAACGGAAACGGATCGTTAGATGCTTCCCAGTCCAGCGTCGTCTTTATCCATGGTGCGGGCATGGATCACAGTGTCTGGGTGATGCCCTCACGATATTTTGGGCGACATAAATACAATGTTTATGCACTTGATCTGCCGGGTCATGGAAGATCAGAAGGTAAACCGATTCAAACCATCGATTCGCTGGCTGACTGGATAAGTGATGTAATGGATGCGCTCGAGGTGTCCCAGGCTGCAATCGTTGGCCACAGCATGGGCTCGCTTATCAGTATCAATTTTGCAGCGAGATATCCGGAAAAGACCCGGGCCCTATGCCTCCTCGGCACATCAACCCCCATGCCGGTGACAGACCAATTGTTGGATGCTGCCAGGCAGAACCATCATGATGCGATTGACATGTCGAATACCTGGAGCCATAGCAGTTTTGGCCAGATGGGTGGCAATGAAAATCCTGGGATGTGCATGGCCATGAGCGGTCAGCGTCTACTGGAAACGGCAAAAAATGATGTGCTTTTTACCGATATGAATGCCTGTAATGAGTTCACCAATGGAACAGAGCTTGCGGCTAAAATTCGGTGTGAGACGCTGGTTTTGATCGGTGAAGACGACAAGATGACAGCCTCGGTTGGGGCTAAAAATGTTGCATCACTGATACCCAACAGTCGCGCGGTAAGTTTGAGACCTTGCGGGCATTCCATGTTATCCGAGCAGCCGAATGCTGTGCTGGACGCGCTTGCAACGATTGTGTGAAATACATTTTTAACCGAAC
>SMVA01365890.1_pt1 | contig 11995 bp, 8 predicted proteins | sample 2456451 | NCBI WGS metagenome assembly SMVA01 (sample SAMN11095933, study PRJNA526329) | marine sediment metagenome | biome: Marine sediment; feature: Surficial sediment; material: Deep marine sediment; isolation source: Hadal surficial sediment | place: Pacific Ocean | collected 2014-05 | depth 0-1...
CAAGGGTAAATGGGGTTATCCGGACTGGGTGGCCCAGGGCGATATTCGAATCGATTATCGTGACTGGACATTCTTCTGGAACGTAGATTTCGTCGGTTCGCAGGACGAGGATGGGCCAAGCAGTCGCATTTGCAAGACCGGCACCCAGACTTACAACGGTGCTTCAGTTCGATATCGTGGCCAGGCCGATTGGGAAGTTATTGGCACGGTACGCAATATCTTCGAGAAGGATCCGCCGTTTATTTCTGACGGTTGTGGTTCGCAGACTGCGGCTCGTGTATTCAACACGTTACCGGGTGTTGGCTACCAGCTGTTTGGTCGAACTTTCTCCCTGCAGTTGTCGAAAGGGTTTAATCTTTGATCTGTTGAGGCGCGGAGAACGAGAATTAAGAAGGGCGGGCATTTTGCCCGCCCTTTTTTTATGATGGAGTCGGTGCAATGTCTGTTGCTATGATGGCTGCTGGGCTAGAATCAACGGATACCGACACACACTAAAATCCACGGATTTTCGAGGTTCTTGCATGTTAGGTTCAAGTCGCTATATTCCCGCACTGGTCGGGACGGTGCTGGCATCATTTCCAATGCTGGCAAATGCCGAAAAAATTCCGCTGACGGCGTGGATCCACGACCCGGTCATCGCCAGCGTCAACGTAAGTCCCGACGGCAACAAACTGGTCGCCTTGACGCTTTCGGACGTCAATGAAGCCGCCGATATCACGGTCTGGGATGTCAATAATCTTGCGGCAGAACCAACGCGCTTCAAACCGAGAAAAACCAAAGCATATTTTGTCACCTGGCTGAGCAATGACCGCTTGTTTGTCATCGGCAGGCAGAAATACGACTACAAAGTCCGTGGCAGAACGACGCGCTGGTTCAAGGATTACGCGTATATCGTTGATGAAAAAGGCAAGCGGTTCAGGGAACTGTTCAAGAGCAAAAAAGACGATATTGCCGGCGTCAGCTTGTTCGATTCATTGCCATTGCAGCCAGACAAGATCCTGGTGCAAACAACCAACCTCGAATTCGCACAGGACATTTATGAGGTAGATCTAAGGAGCTTCACCTCGAAACGCGTGTTTCGAGGCGCTACGGGAGAAAGATATTTCGCGGACCCGAAAGGCGTCATCAAAGGCCGATCCGAGTTCCTTGGTGGTGGTGAAACTGCGCGTATCGAATTTTCCTATCGCAATCCGAATACGAACGCATGGGAAATGCATCACACGTTATATGCAAGGCAGCGAGAGGGCATGGATCCGGTCGGATTCGATAATGACGGCAGAACCGTCTACATGCGCGATAACATGGGCAGGGACATGAATGTTATTCGCAAGTACGACCTCATTGACAGGACGGTGGGCGATCCAATTTATGCGGATGCTTCTTTCGATGCGACCGGCGTGATCCAGAGTGGTCAACCGGAAGATTTTGGCGAGGTAATTGGTTTTACCGCCCAGGGCGAAGGGTCGATCGTTGATTACACCAGCGATGAGTGGGCGAGCCTTCAACAGCGCATATACAGTGCATTGCCCAGCGGGCAGGATCACCGCATTTCATCGATTTCGGACGATTTCAGTGTTGCGGTGATCAGTTCAACGGGCCCGAAAGAACCGGGTGCCTTTTATCTCTTGATCGGCGGCGCACAACTCATTTCCCTCGGCCGGAGCATGCCGTTCCTCAAGCCGGAGAATCTTGCCGACATGTCCTTCGTGACATACACGGCACGTGATGGCATGGAGATACCGGCGTACCTGACGATGCCAACGACCGGCGATGCACCCTATCCGGCGGTCATCCTGCCACACGGTGGACCCTGGTCGCGCGACTCATTGCGTTTCGATTCGTGGGCTCAATTCCTGGCAAATCGCGGTTACCTGGTGTTACAGCCACAGTACCGCGGTTCCGAGGGTTGGGGCCAGGAGCTTTGGCGTGCCGGCGATGCGGAGTGGGGTGGGGCCATGCAGGATGATAAGGACGATGGTGCAATGTGGCTGGTTGAACAGGGCCTAGTCGATCGAAATCGAATGGCGATGTTCGGCTATTCCTACGGCGGCTATGCGGCGATGGCAGCCATCGTCCGCAAAGACACGCCCTACCAATGCGCTATCGCCGGTGCCGGGCTGTCGGAGTTGCGTTACTTCGACAAAGTGACGTTTGAGAATGGTTACATACGAGAATATCAAAACCCGACGATCAAGGGATTGTCACCGCTTGACTTCGCCAAAGACGCGAGTATCCCCATATTTATTTTTCACGGTGATCGTGACCAGCGCGTGCCGATCCAGCAGTCGCGGAAGTACGTCAGCGCGTTAAAACGTGCTGGCAAAGACGTCGAGTACCTGGAAATCAAGGACCTGTGGCACAGTCGTCCGTGGTGGCCGCAACATCGTCTCGCACTGTTTGAAGTCCTGGAAGATTACCTGGGTAATCGTTGCGGGCCGGGCGGGCTATAGCCAGAGAAAACAGTCGATTGTCGCTCGGGCCTAACGAGCCGATGATCAATAGTCCGGGCTAGAACATCTCGCTGGCTCCGGGCTGATCATCGCCCGGTGCCTCGCGACTTTCGATCCAGTCGCCCGTAATCATCTTGTCATAGCTTAGGCCCGGACCAACCATCGGGTAGACGCCGGCGTCCGGGTCTATGATGACCTCAAGAAAGGCGGGACCGTCGAACTCGATAAATTCCCGGATCGTTTGCTGCAGATTTTCTTTGCGATCGAGCTTTCTCGCAAATTCGAAGCCGTCCGCTTCAGCCGCTTTCACGAAGTCCTTGCGGCGCAAAGACTTGTCGCTGCCCGACATGCGTCCCTTGTAATAAAGTTTCTGCCACTGCCTTACCATGCCATCACCGAAGTTATTGAGGACAATGACTTTTATCGGCAAACCATAGGTCGTCACAGTTTCGAGTTCGCCGATATTCATGCGCATGCTGCCATCGCCATCAATATCAATGACAAGTCGTGACGGCTGCGCGAATTGTGCACCGATTGACGCAGGCAAGCCGAAACCCATGGTCCCCATGCTGCCCGATGTCAGCCACAGCCGCGGCTCCTTGAAATCAAAATACTGTGCTGCCCACATTTGGTGCTGGCCGACACCAGTCGCAATAATCGCCTCACCACCAGCGAGACGGTTGATTTCCTCAATCACGGCATAGGGTTGTATCAAATCGCTTTCACGATCGTAATTCATCGCGTGCTTTGTTTTCAGTTCGGCAATATGCTCGTGCCATTCGGAAAATTGCCGATTGAAGTCGATGCGTTTTCCGTAAGCCAACAAGTCATTCAAGTCGTCATTGAGCATGCCGACTTGATGCCAGTTGACCCTTTTCACCTTTCCGATCTCGGACACGTCCACATCAAAATGCGCGATGTTGATGGCCTTTGGCGCGAATCGCGCCGGAACGCCGGCGACCCGATCATCGAATCGAGCACCAATGGCTATGAGGAAGTCACAATCCTCCACGGCATAATTCGCGAATGCTGTACCGTGCATGCCGAGCATATGTAACGACAATGGGTGTTTGGTATCGCTTGCGCCGAGCGCCATTAACGTCGTCGCAACAGGTATTCCGTACTCGCTCGCGAAATGTCGCATCGATTTGGTTGCATTGCCGTTGATGACACCGCCACCGGCATAGATCAGCGGCCGCTCGGCTTGGGCCAGCATTTCGTAGAAGCGTTTGCAGGCATCGTCAGTCAGTTTGTTATCGATGACGGCCTGCAGGCGAGTTCGGTATCCGGTGAGGGGCAAGACACCGGTGCCGATGAATTTCCCTTCCCAGTTCTGTATGTCTTTCGGAATATCGACGACAACAGGGCCGGGCCGGCCGGTCCGCGCAAGATCGAACGCCGTTCGCAATGTGGCTTCAAGGCGTGATGGATCGGTGACCAGAAACACATGCTTCGAGACCGCGCCCATGATGGCGGCGACCGGCGCTTCCTGAAAAGCATCCGTGCCAATTGCGTGGGTAGGTACCTGGCCGCAAATGACAACGATGGGCACAGAGTCAGCCATGCAGTCACGTACGGGCGTTACCATATTGGTGGCCCCAGGCCCCGATGTCACCATGGCGACCCCGACCTTGCCGCTCGCGCGTGCATAGCCTGCTGCCATGAATCCAGCACCCTGTTCATTGGCTGGCACAATCAGCGGAATGGGGGACTTCCCGTTTGCCAGACGGTGCTCGTCGTTATAGCGGAACACCGCATCGTAGGTCGGCAGTATAGCGCCGCCGCTGTAGCCAAAAATCGTGTCGACGTTCTCGTCGACCAGGACCTGCACCACGATATCTGCGCCGGTCATTGGCGTGTTGGCCAGCGGGTGGTCTGGAATTTGTCCTGCGGAAACCTGTGTATTCATTTTAAGTGCGGTAATTCGGTAAGTGACGGATTCAACGCGAGTGTTTACTAATTTTTATTGCATTGCAATACTACTGATTCTGAACCAACATTCGACTCAGCTGCCTGTGCAGATGGTTTCATTGGTATTTAATATGATATTTGAGGAAAAAGTTTAATGCGCCACGTAATTTCGGTGCTGCTGCAAAACGAGGTCGGTGCGTTGACGCGCATGACCGGATTGTTTTCGACGCGCGGCTACAATATCGATTCACTCAATGTGGCGCCGACCGATGATGCGGTAGTGTCACGAGTTACGGTCGTCGTGTCAGGTTCCGATGCGGCCATTGCGCAGCTCAATACACAGCTCGCGAAACTGGTGGATGTCCTGAACATTCATGATATGACCCTGGGTGAGCATTTCGAGCGTGAACTGGTCATCGTCAAACTCAAGCTTGCGGCAGGGGGGCTGGAGAAAGTGCTGGCCCTTGCGAAAAAATTTGGTGCCGACATTCTGGATGACCGGCAAAGCAGTTGCACGGTTCAGTTGATAGGACGTATCAGGGAAGTTGACGCAATGGTTGCTGAGGCCTCTGCCATCGGTGATCTGCAGGCGGTGGCTCGCAGCGGTAGCGTCGCCGTTTCGAAAGGCGAAGTTACCTTGTCGTCCTATGCGAAACATCATCGTCTTACTGGTTGAGATTCATTGATGGTTGGTTCCCAATTCAAAGCGTTCAAGCGCATAGTCGTCAAAATAGGATCAGCGCTGCTGGTTGATGAGGACGGTGGGTTCAACCGCACCTGGCTGAACCACCTTGCGACAGACATCGCGAAGCTGCACAAGGCTGGCAAGGAGGTTCTGATTGTTTCTTCGGGTGCAGTCGCGATTGGTTGCGGCGTGCTAAAGCTTAGTCGTATCCGTTCGCGGCTGGACGAACTTCAGGCGGCGGCAGCGGCGGGTCAGGTGCAGCTCGTACACGCCTGGCAGGAGGCACTGTCGAAACACGACATCAGCGCTGCGCAAATCCTGCTTACACCTTATGACACAGAGAACCGGCGGCGATTCCTTAATGCCAAAAGCACCTTGCATAAATTGCTGGAGTTGAGAGTCATTCCTGTAATCAATGAGAATGATACGGTCGCGACAGATGAGTTGCGCTATGGCGACAACGATCGCCTGGCGGCACGAGTTGCGCAAATGGTAATGGCCGACGGGCTCGTGCTGTTGTCGGATGTCGATGGTTTCTACACCGGCGACCCTCATATTGACCAAAGCGCCGAGCATATTCCCGTCGTGAACGCCGTCACGGATAAAATTCTCGCGATGGCCGGAACGACGACTTCCGCGGTAGGCAGTGGTGGCATGATGACCAAACTCCAGGCAGCCAGAATCGCGACGCATGCGGGGTGCTCAACCATAGTAGCCAGCGGTCTGGTTGATCGTCCGTTGCGGTCATTGTCCGAGGGTGGCAAATGCACCGTGTTTCTCGCAGAGGGTACGCCGGCTGCTGCGCGCAAGCAGTGGCTGGCGGGTATGCTGGAGGTGCAAGGGGAATTGCGCGTAGATGCGGGAGCGGTTACTGCGTTGGCGAAAGGAAGCAGTCTGTTACCCGTAGGCCTGGTGGAAGTCATTGGACAGTTCAGCCGGGGTGACGCGGTATCACTGGTTGGAAGCGGCGGTGTGGAGATCGGTCGAGGACTGGCTGCCTACGCCAGTGACGAGGCGGCCGCGATTATTGGTTGCAGGTCTGAACAAATTGAGGCGCGACTCGGTTATGCAGGCAGATCAGTTCTAGTGCACCGTGATGACCTGGTTTTCTTCAAGCAATCCGGCGCAGGGAATGAAAGCAATGACTGAGCAAGCTGAATCAATTCAGATTCCGGAAATGATGGACGAAATCGGCTCTGCAGCGCGAAAGGCCGCCGCCTGCTTATCGCGCACTAATGCTGCGGAGCGCAACTCTGCATTGCGCACAGCGGCCGATCTGATCAGGCGGCGCTCCGCTCATATTCTTGCCGCCAACGCGGATGATTTGGGATCGGCAACGGAACGCGGCCTGGGAGCCGCAATGCTGGATCGACTTGAATTGGATGAATCGCGTGTCGAGGGGATGGCAACTGCACTGGAGGCGATTGCGGATTTGCCGGACCCGATAGGACGGGTTCTGGCTGAATGGGAACGGCCGAACGGATTGCGGATTCAGCGTGTCTCTGTGCCGTTGGGTGTCATAGGAATCATTTACGAGAGTCGGCCGAATGTAACTGCGGATGCTGCGGGGCTTTGCCTGAAATCAGGCAACGCCGTCATTCTTCGGGGGGGGTCTGAAAGTTTTCGTTCCAACCAGGTCATCCATCAGTGCCTGCACGATGGATTAAGTCGCGCTGGCATCGATCCTGCCGCTGTACAGATAGTCCGCACGACCGACCGCGCAGCTGTCGGCTACATGTTGTCTTCAATGATCGATACGATCGACGTAATCGTGCCGCGTGGCGGCAAGAGTTTGATAAAGCGCGTGCAGGATGAGGCGCGTGTACCCGTGATCGGGCATCTTGAGGGTATCTGTCATGTATACCTGCATACTTCTGCGGATCCTGCGATGGCGCAGGACATCGTCGTCAATGCGAAAATGCGTCGTACGGGCATATGCGGAGCAGCGGAAACACTGCTGATTGACAGAGATGCAGCAGCGAATCTCGTGCCGCAGATTGTCTCAGCATTGCAGGAGGCAGGCTGTGTCGTCAAAGGCGACGACGAAGTTCGGGCGTTGGCAGCAACCACAGAAGCTGCGAGTGAAGAAGACTGGTCTACGGAGTATCTCGATGCCATCATTTCATGTCGCATCGTTGATGGCATTGATCAGGCGATCGAGCACATTGGTCACTATGGGTCCGGCCACACAGAATGCATTGTGGCGCAGGACGATGCCGCAGCGACCAGATTCCTCGATGAAGTGGATAGTGCTATCGTTCTGCATAACGCCTCCACTCAATTTGCCGACGGCGGCGAGTTCGGCATGGGCGCGGAGATTGGTATTGCGACCGGGCGGATTCATGCTCGCGGGCCGGTCGGTGCGGAACAGTTGACGAGCTACAAATATGTAGTACGCGGGGCAGGGCAGGTCCGTCCCTGATGGCGGAGACTATTCCGCAGTTCGATCTGATTATCATCGGTGGTGGCATAAATGGCGCAGGCATCGCGCGCGATGCGGCAATGCGTGGACTCAAAACGCTATTGCTTGAAGCCAGAGATTTCGGCAGCGGCACCTCGAGTTGGTCAAGCCGCCTGATTCATGGGGGTCTCCGCTATCTCGAATACGGAGAGCTCCCATTAGTCTTTGAGTCGCTGCGCGAGCGGCATATTTTGCGATCAATCGCCGGCCATCTGGTACGGCGATTGCGTATCACTATTCCGATATACAAAGGTAGCAAGCGCGGACGCACCATCGTTCGATTGGGGATGATCGCTTACGACCTTTTGTCCATTGGTAAGAAATTCCCTGGCCACGCCATGCTGTCACGCGAGGAATTGATCCGTGCCGAGCCCGGCATGAATGCGGAAGGCCTTCGGGGTGGCGCTCAATACTATGACGCCCAGGTGACCTTTGCCGAACGTCTCGTGCTGGAAAACATCATTGCGGCAGCAAGTGCGGGCGCGGTAGTCAAAAATTACAGCCCGGTGACTGGCATGAAATTTCAAGCCGACGGCTTCCACCACGTTTTTTATACAGATACAAATGGTGGCAATGTCCGGGTTGCCGCTCCGGTTGTCATCAATGCGGCCGGACCCTGGGTCGATCAGGTTTTGGCACTGGGCAATGAGCCTGTACCGCGGCTAATGGGTGGCACCAAGGGCAGCCATATCGTCGTTGGGAAGTTTTCCGGCGCGCCGAAGGATGCAGTGTACGTTGAGGCCAAAGCCGATGGCCGGCCCATATTTATTATTCCATGGAATTCGCAATACCTGATTGGCACTACGGATATTCGGGTCGATAATGACCCACACAATGTGCAGGCCAGTGATGAAGAAATTCGTTATCTCATCAATGAAACCAATCGTGTATTCCCGAATGCAAATATTCACCCGGAAGACATTCATTTTGCGTACGCGGGTGTTCGCCCATTGCCATATCGCAAGAAAGGTCCCGAATCAGCGATTACCAGGAAGCACATCATTCGCAAGCATCGGGGTAAAGCGCGAGGCTTGATTTCGATAATCGGCGGCAAGTTGACAACCTATCGCAATCTTGCGGAGCAGGTCGTCAACAAGGTGGAAAAACTAATCAACAAAAAAGTCTCGGCATGCCGAACTGCAGAATTACGATTGCCGGGCGCTATCGAATTCGAATTGGCAGAAGAGAAGGTCAGGGGAATCGACTCATTATCGGCGGTCGGGTGCCGTCGAATCACCACAATATATGGCGGGCGCGTACAACGTCTGCTTGAACTTATTGAAGCCCAACCGAATCTCGGAGAAACCCTGGATTCGGAAAACACGGTGCTGGCGGCAGAAATAGTGCTCTGCATACGCGACGAGTTTGCATTACATCTTGCGGATATTGTTCACAGGCGCCTGATGATCGGATTATCGGCCAATCTCGGCGCGCACGTGACGCTCTCGATAGCCGCCGCTGCTGCCACCGAACTCGGTTGGAGCAGCGAAGAAGCCGAGCGGCAACTCAGCGCGCTCAATGCGCACAATGCGCGACTTCGCCGGACGGAAAACCAGCCATCGGGGCAAATCGTCTGTTGAACACGCCATCCCTGGCTGTGCCAACATCGAGTTATGATAATTCACATTTTCAACGGGCCAGACACCAGGACTAGCAGCACGTTCCAGCGCCGAACGCATCCCGTTGACCAGCAATGTTTCTCAACAGATGGCTAACTGATCGAGTCAATAATGCTATTCAAAGTATCGCTTGGCCGCATCGCCCGGCTGGCGAGCGTCTGATCCGGACGGAAATAACCACCTATGTCGACGGCCTGGCCCTGGGCTGCGATGAGTTCCTTTGCAATCTTGCTTTCGTTACTGACGAGTGCTTCCGCGACGGCAGAAAATTTGACCCGCAATTCCTGATCGATATCTTGCTCGGCAAGAGCTTGCGCCCAGTACATCGCGAGGTAAAAATGGCTGCCCCTGTTATCGAGTTCACCGACTTTGCGTGACGGTGATTTGTTGTTGTCCAGATACTTCGCATTCGCCTGGTCCAGCGCTCTTGCGACGACCATCGCCTTGTCATTATCGTTTTTCTCGGCGAACTCCTCCATGGACACGGCGAGGGCGAGAAACTCTCCCAGTGAATCCCATCGCAGGTGGCCCTCTTTCAGGAACTGCTGTACATGTTTCGGCGCTGAGCCGCCTGCACCTGTTTCAAACAATCCACCACCGGCAAGCAGTGGAACAATCGACAGCATCTTGGCGCTGGTGCCGAGTTCGAGGATCGGGAAGAGATCGGTGAGATAATCGCGCAATACATTGCCAGTAACCGAGATTGTGTCTTTGCCTGCATGGACTCTCTCAAGCGTGGCCTGCATGGCCTCCACGGGTGAAAGGATGCGAATGTCCAGTCCGGATGTATCATGATCCTGCAAATAACGCTGCGTTATCTCAATCAAATTCCGGTCATGGGCTCGTTGGTCATCCAGCCAGAAAATAGCCGGGTTGCCGGTTGCCCTGGCACGATTGACAGCGAGTTTGACCCAGTCGCGGATAGGCAGGTCGCGGGTCTGACACATGCGCCAGATATCACCCGCATTGACGTCATGTTCGAGCAAGGTTTCTCCTGATGCATTGGTGACACGAACCGTGCCCGCCGCTGCAATTTCGAAGGTCTTGTCGTGTGACCCGTATTCTTCTGCCTTTTGCGCCATCAAGCCGACGTTGCTGACGCTGCCCATTGTAGTTACGTCGAAAGCCCCGTTTTTCTTGCAAAAATCGATGACTTCCTGGTAAATGCCGGCATAACATCGATCCGGAATCATGGCTTTCGTATCGTGCAACTCACCATCCGGGCCCCACATCATTCCAGAGGCGCGAATTGCCGCTGGCATCGAAGCATCGACAATGACATCACTGGGCACATGCAGATTCGTAATTCCTCTGTCCGAATCCACCATGGCCAGCGCTGGGCGGGACGCATACACGGCATCGATGTCAGCTTCGATGGCAGAACGTTGCTCCTCTGGAATGTCCTGAATTTTCGCGTAGACATCGCCGATGCCGTTATTGGCGTCGACGCCAAGTTCGTTGAATAGCTCGGCGTACTTGTCGAAAACATCTTTGAAATAAACGGTAACGGCATGGCCGAACATGATTGGGTCGGATACTTTCATCATGGTGGCTTTCAAATGCAGCGACAGCAATACGTTGTCTGCTTTGGCTTCATCGGCCGCGCGCGCAATAAACTCCCGTAGTTCGTTGCAATTCATAACGGCTGCATCGACGACTTCGTGCTCCAAAACAGGCACTTTCTCTCGTAGCACTGTGGAATTACCGCTGGCATCCGTCAATTCGATTTTCAGGTCACCTGCCGCTTTGATGACGGTGGATTGCTCGCTGGCATAGAAGTCGCCATTTGTCATATGCGCAACGTTCGTCCCGGAATCCTCGGACCAGTCCCCCATCGAATGTGGATGTTTCTTCGCGTACTGCTTGACCGGTGCAGCAACCCGTCGATCAGAATTGCCTTCCCTCAGCACCGGGTTGACTGCGCTGCCGAGTGTTTTCGCGTAACGGTCCCGGATTTTCTTCTGCGCATCATCTTGCGGTTCATCTGGATAGTCGGGTATGGCAAAACCCTGTGATTGCAGTTCTGAAATGGCTGCATTGAGCTGCGGAACAGAGGCGCTGATATTGGGCAGCTTGATGATATTAGCTGCGGGTGTTTTTGCGAGTTCGCCAAGTTCGGCAAGAGCATCTGTCTGCCGCGCGCCTTCTGGCAGGTAGTCCGGAAAGCTGGCAAGAATCCTGGCCGCAAGAGAAATGTCACGGGTTTCGACAACAATTCCGGCCGGTCCGGCGAAGGCCTGGACGATCGGCAAGAACGAGTGCGTTGCGAGAGCGGGCGCTTCGTCTGTTTCGGTGTAGATGATTTTTGTCGTGCTCATGGTGTTCCTTGCGATCTATCGTGTAATGAGTGCTGGGTTGAACCGGCGCGTATCCCAATTCGGACAGCGATTCGGAAAAACCGCAAAAAGATGAGGTCGAGCCGGGATTATTTCCTGTCCACTATAAGTTGTGGACCGCTACGGCCAAATACGTGTTTCGTAAAAGTGCCGTAGACATGTCCGCACTCGTCACAGTGTGAGACATAGAACCACGGTGTGTTTTCGCGCGATTTTTCAACGCTAGGCGTTGCGACAATTTTTTCTATGCCGCTTGCCGAGCAAGCGGGGCATTTTGGGTCTGCCATTGAAAGTCCACTCTTTTTGCTGAATTCAATCGACGGATCGGTTTCCGCCTCGATGTGTAATTATAATCGGTCAATCGACAAATCTCTCGCTCAAATTGGGTTCCTCATGAAGAACTGGAAATTAATGAAGTGGATCGGAATCATTGCAACTCTTGTTTGTCTGCCGCTGAATGCGCTGGCCGGCGAGGCCGGGCGCCCGGAGCCTCCGGATCGACCCAGGATTGGCCTGGTTCTGGGAGGTGGCGG
>SMVA01294565.1_pt1 | contig 11994 bp, 7 predicted proteins | sample 2456451 | NCBI WGS metagenome assembly SMVA01 (sample SAMN11095933, study PRJNA526329) | marine sediment metagenome | biome: Marine sediment; feature: Surficial sediment; material: Deep marine sediment; isolation source: Hadal surficial sediment | place: Pacific Ocean | collected 2014-05 | depth 0-1...
ATTTAACACTGTTCATAGTTCCTCTTTCCAATTCCTGGATAGCAAAGATCCACTAATTGAAATACAGGAATATAGTAAAAACCAAAAAAGAGACACAAGAATCGCTCTGCCTCACTGGTTAATATCAATTCCAAATGCGTGGCTGTTGATACCATTAATTCAACATCAGACTTTTTTTGGTTTTGTAGTACTTGCGAAACCCAGGAGTAAAGTAATCTTAAGTTGGGAAGTGATCGATCTTCTGAAGGTTGCTAGCAACCAGGCATCAAGTTACCTTGCGCAACACGAAGCAACTAATGCACTCATGGTGGCAAGACAGTTTGAATCCTTCAATCGTATGTCAGCCTTTATGATACATGACTTAAAAAATTTGGTTTCACAATTATCACTGTTACTTTCCAATACAAACAAGCATAAAAGAAATCCGGAATTCCAGAAAGATATGGTAGAGACAGTATCTCTCTCGATTCAAAAAATGAAGCGACTTTTAGAAAAACTAAGCGAAAAAAATTCAATAGAGAAACCCGCTCCGTTGTTAATTGATCAGTTGTTACAAGAGATAGTAGAAAGTAGATCTAGTTCTGAACCAAGACCAGTACTTGAAGTGATAGATCCCAATCTAACAGTGTTTGCCAATCTATTTCGTTTAGAAAGAGCGATTGGAAATCTAGTTCAGAATGCGATTGAAGCTAGCTCCAGAAACGACCAGTTACGGGTTTGTCTAATGAGGCAGGAAAATTCTGCAATAATTGAAATTATAGATACCGGGCATGGTATGAGTGAAGAATTCATTCGTGAAAAGCTTTTCATACCTTTTGAATCTACCAAATCGGTGGATATGGGTATGGGTATAGGTGTATTTGAAAGTAGGGAATATATCTGTGAACTCGGAGGGCAACTGAAAGTCGTCAGCAGCTTATCAGGCGGAACAACTTTCCATGTAGTGTTGCCCCTTTATAAACATGTTAACAACTTGCAGATAGTCGCCTCAAGGTAGGAGAATGTAATGAGTCAGGAAAAAAAGTTTCTGTTAATTATTGAAGATGATCTAGGTCTACAGAAGCAATTGCGCTGGAGCTTTGACGCCTATGAAGTACTGCTAGCAGGAGACCGAGAAAGTGCAATTGCCCAAGTTAGGAGGTACCAACCTGCAGTTATCACTATGGATCTTGGGCTCCCTCCTGATCCAGTTGGGGCTTCAGAAGGACTCAACACTCTACAAGAGATACTTGCACTTGCACCGGACACTAAAGTGATTGTCTTTACCGGAAACCAAGATCATTCTCACGCGGTAAAAGCTATCGCTATGGGCGCTTACGATTATCATCAAAAACCTTTTGCCCCAGAGATACTATGTTTAATAGTAGAAAGAGCATTCTACCTGCATGCATTACAACAGGAAAACAACAATCTACTCTCGACTCAAGCAGACTCCCCAATATCTGGAATTATTACCCGCGATCCCGTTATGATCAAAGTTTGCCGCACTGTTGAGAAAGTGTCCTCCTCAAATACCTCAGTAATACTGTTGGGTGACAGTGGCACGGGGAAGGAAATACTAGCGAAAGCCCTCCACCTGTCGGGCGTAAGAAAAAATAAGCGCTTCATAGCGATCAATTGCGCTGCCATCCCGGAAACACTCTTAGAAACTGAATTATTTGGTTACGAGAAAGGAGCATATACCGGGGCTGTAAAACAAACTCTGGGCAAAATTGAACTTGCCAATGGAGGCACATTTTTCCTTGATGAAGTGAGTGACCTGCCTCTTGTGCTACAAGCTAAACTTCTACGTTTTTTGCAGGAAAGAGTTATTGAAAGAGTCGGTGGGCGTGAAGAGATTCCGGTAGACGTGCGCGTCGTGTGCGCAACACATCAGAACCTACAGACACTAATTGAGACAAACCACTTCCGTAAAGACCTATATTACCGCCTAAGTGAAATCGAGATCACGATCCCTCCCCTACGGGACCGTCTGGGTGATGCCGCATTGTTGGCACATCACTTTAAAAATAAGTATAGTGCGCAGGAGAAATTATCCCCGATAAATTTCAGCCAAGAAGCTTTGACAGCTATTGAAAACTATCCGTGGCCTGGCAACATACGAGAGATGGAAAATTGCATCAGGCGCGCAGTCATCATGGCAGATGGGGCTCAAATTAGCGTGGAAGATCTTGGACTACCAATTCCTACTACTCCAATAGAACCTATTAACCTGCGTAAGATTCGTGAAAATGCGGAGCGAAACGCCTTAATAAGAACCATGGCGAGAGTTGATGGCAATATTGCCAAAGCCGCAGAACTACTGGGTGTCAGCCGTCCTACTATCTATGACTTATTAAACCGTCATAGAATAAGATGAGTAGCCTTACTAGGAAAGTGCCACTATTTATCTGTCAATGTATCTTTTTATAAACCAAGCTCTTTCTATATGTCTAATCTTATTCACAAACTAATTTTTAAGTCTGCAGATCATACTCCTGACGCAGAGGCACTAGTCTATCAGGAACACAAAAAAGACTACGCCACCGTGGCTAGAGAGGTTGGGAACGTCGCTTCGGCTCTGCTTTCCTTAGGACTTTGTCGGAGTGAACGACTAGCCGTTTATCTAGAAAAACGCCATGAAGCAGTTACTGCCCTATTTGGGGCTGCCGCTGCTGGCGGAGTATTCGTACCCGTCAACCCTCTTCTCAAACCGGAACAGGTGGCCTACATTTTATGTGATTGTAATGTAAGAATTCTGGTAACTTCAGCTGACAGGCTGAACTTACTTGTTACAATTCTACCGCGGTGTCATGACTTGCACACCGTGATAGTCCTCGACTCAGCTGAAAAACTACCGAATATATCTGGCCTGAATATCATACCTTGGAACCAGGTATGCTCTTCCTTCCCCCTTGTTAGTGGGTATCATACTATTGATAGTGACATGGCTGCGATCCTCTATACTTCAGGTAGCACTGGTAAACCAAAGGGTGTAGTCCTTTCCCACCGGAATCTGGTGGCAGGAGCGGAAAGCGTTGCTCAGTATTTGGAAAACAGTTCTGATGATCGGATTCTATCAGTATTACCTCTAAGTTTTGACTATGGTTTTAATCAACTCACTACGGCATTCCACACCGGGGCTACTTGCGTCCTGATGAACCATCTTTTCCCACTCGATGTTATCAATGCAGTGCAAAAGGAAAATATCAGTGGTCTAGCAGCTGTGCCTCCTTTGTGGATTCAACTGGCACAGCTAAATTGGCCAAAAATTACGTCATTGCGATATATTACAAATTCTGGTGGAGCAATGCCTCAAGCTACGCTAGACATGCTACGTAACATACTTCCCAAGACAAAAGTGTTTCTGATGTATGGTCTCACCGAGGCTTTCCGCTCGACCTTTCTACCTCCAGAGGAGGTAGATATACGACTGAATTCGATCGGTAAGGCCATTCCTAACGCTGAAGTTCTTGTGCTAAGAGAAGATGGCTCACGCTGTGCGCCCGGTGAACCAGGAGAATTAGTACATAGAGGGGCTTTGGTATCGATGGGATATTGGAACGACGTGGAAAAAACTTCAGTGCGTTTCAGACCTCTCCCTCAGAGGGAAACTGGACTTACCATTCCAGAAATAGCGGTATGGTCGGGTGATACGGTACGCGCGGATGAAGAAGGTTTCTTATATTTCATCAGCCGCCGCGATGAGATGATAAAGACCTCGGGATACCGTGTCAGCCCCACCGAGGTGGAAGAAGTGATTTACGCAACTGGACTTGTGGGGGAAGCTGCTGCGATTGGAATTCCCCATCCCGTGCTGGGACAAGCCATAGTCGTAATCGCAACGCCCCGGGGGGGTGCAAATCTTGACACTAATGAATTACTGACAGCTTGCAAACTCAATCTTCCTGCCTTCATGCTACCAAGCCAGATTATACTCCGGGAAGACAGCCTACCACGTAACCCTAACGGCAAGATTGATCGAAAGCTCCTTGCCCAGGAAATACAAAACACTTTTGTCAAAGACAAAACATGAGAAACATTCATTCAAAGCATGCGCCCATGACCCAATTTCCTCTGAGTGAAGACTGCCTCCAGATTGGCGGCATGTCACTCACCCGATTGGCACAACGGGTGGGTAGAACCCCGTTTTATGCCTATGACCGACAACTGATTACGGATCGGGTTGCTCTTTTACGTAAGCACCTGCCTACTGAAGTTCACATCCACTATGCCATGAAGGCCAATCCCATGCCTGCGGTTGTGCAGCATATGGCTAACCTAGTAGACGGGATAGATGTGGCATCAGTAGGTGAATTGAGGGTCGCCCTTGATACCCCAATACATCCAAACCGGATCAGTTTTGCCGGTCCGGGTAAGAGAGATAACGAACTAAGCTGTGCTATTTCCGCTGGGATCACATTAAACATGGAGTCTGAGCAAGAAATGGAGCGCATCGCCAGTTTTGGGCAGCGTCTTGGTATCTGTCCAAGAGTAGCGGTTCGAGTCAACCCGGATTTTGAGCTTAAGTCATCTGGCATGAGAATGGGTGGAGGACCAAAGCAGTTTGGCGTTGATGCAGAGCGCGTCCCGTCTATGCTAGCCCGGATGGGTGAACTTAGGCTAAATTTTGAAGGATTCCATATATTTACCGGCTCGCAAAACCTGAACGCTGTTGCCATCCAGGAATCACAAGAGAAAACCTTACAACTCGGCTTACGCTTGGCCGAACACGCTCCCGGACCACTTCGCTTACTAAATATTGGTGGCGGATTCGGTGTCCCTTATTTTCCTGGCGAGAAAACACTAGATTTGATATCTGTGAGTAAAAATTTACACCGTCTGCTAGATGAAACAAAGCAAAAACTTACTGATACCCAAATCGCAATCGAACTTGGGCGATATCTCGTAGCGGAAGCAGGTATTTATGTGTGTCGCGTACTAGAACGCAAGATATCAAGGAAGAAAGTATTTTTGGTGACAGACGGTGGCTTGCACCACCACTTGGCCGCTTCCGGTAATTTTGGTCAAGTGATTCGCAAGAATTACCCAGTGATCGTGGGCAATAAAGTAGTGGGTCATGAAAGAGAAAGTGTCTCGGTAGTAGGACCGCTCTGCACCCCACTCGATCTATTAGCAGAGGAAATTGAAATGGCCAAGGCTGATATTGGGGATTTGATTGTCGTGTTCCAGTCCGGTGCTTACGGTTTGACAGCAAGCCCGACAGCATTCCTCAATCATCCGCTGCCAGTGGAAGTACTAGTTTAATAAAAATCACAATTCGGCGACCGAATGGAATACGCCCTAATGGCCTTTACCCATCCATTCGATCACGAGCGAAATTTGCAGGATATATAAACTAGGTCATTTAACAATTTTCCTTTAGTTATTGGAAAGGTATTCACCCATTTGCTCTATGGAAACTGGTTAGGTAAAGATTGGTAAGATTCTTCTCAAAAAATCGTTAATTAAAAAATAGGATGGTGATGCGTAAGATAACTAAGGAAATATTGTGAGCGGGCTGTGTGGCTGGATAGGCCATGGTTCGATAACTACTGAAAGTCGGCAGCTTGCTGAACGAATGACCAGGCCACTTGTTCGATTTGATGACAGTAAGGTTCAGATATTAGTTGGGAGAAACAGTGCGCTAGCGGTAGCTGCCAATGGTGATAACGCACACTTGTACCAAAACAAAGAGCTCATGGTTGCCCTATGGGGACGGGCTCAATTTTTGGATTCTCACCTGGCCCAACTTGCTCATACTGACGGTATAGCAAGTACGCTTGCAAAAAGCTGGTTGGAAAGCGGGGAGAAAGCATTTGCGGGTCTAGTTGGCACATTTGTTCTTTGTATTCTAGATGAACATTCTGGTAAAGCTATTTTGGCAGTAGACCGTATGGGAACCCAACCAGTTTCCTATCAGATCTCATGGGAGGGAATAGTCTTTGGTACGTCAGCAGATGCGATCATCGCTAATCCACTGGCACGAACCGATATTGATCCTCAGAGTTTATATAACTATGTCTACTTCCACATGATACCAAGCCCAGGTTCAATCTATCAAGGGCAAAAACGCCTTCTACCTGGCGAATTCTTGATTTGCAAGAAAGGACGGGCGAAATCTGGCAAGTACTGGGAAATAAATTTTCTGGAAACAAAGCAACGATCCTTTGAAGAACTAAAGCAAGACTTTCTTGGAGTGTTACGTTCCAGTGTGCGTAAAGCTGCGGGAGACCAGGAAGTTGGTGCTTTTCTCAGCGGCGGAACTGATAGCTCAACCATCGCAGGGATTTTGAGCGAAATAAATGGTCGCCCTGCCCGCACCTACTCCATCGGTTTCGAAGCGACAGGTTATGACGAGATGGAATATGCTCGCATTGCGGCACGGCATTTTTCTACGGAACATCACGAATACTACGTCACCCCAGACGACATAGTGGAGGCAATTCCACAAATTGCCGCAATCTTCGATCAGCCTTTTGGCAATTCTTCCGCGATACCTACTTTTTATTGTGCACGTAAAGCCAAAGCCGATGGCGTAACTAGGCTTCTTGGCGGGGATGGCGGGGACGAATTGTTTGGTGGTAACGTACGCTATGCGAAACAATATATATTTTCTCTTTACGAATATCTTCCCTCAGCTTTGCGTAAGCAGATTGTCGAACCACTAGTTTTCGGTATTCCTGGCGGCGCTAATTTGCCAGTAATATGCAAGGCTCGTAGTTATATTGAACAAGCAACGGTACCGATGCCAGCACGCACTGAAACCTACAATTTACTAGGTCGATACGGCCATAAGGAAGTTTTTTCCTCAGAATTCCTCGCTGATGTTAACCCAGAACAACCGATAGCTCTCTTAAATGAAAACTATTGCCAGACTCATTCCCTAAGTCTGATCAACCGCATGCTTAGCCTTGATCTTAAATTTACTCTTGCCGACAACGATTTGCCGAAGGTCGTCAAGTCATGCGAGCTAGCGGGAGTCGAGGTAGCTTTCCCCTTTCTTGACGATGAAATTGTTACTTACTCGGCACAGCTTGAACCAAAACTCAAACTTAAGGGAACAAAGCTGCGCTATTTCTTTAAAGAAGCATTACGGGGTTTCCTGCCGAATGAGATTATCACTAAACAAAAACACGGATTCGGTTTGCCCTTTGGGGTGTGGCTTCAGAATCATAAACCTCTACAAACCTTGGCAACAGATAGTCTGAGTGATTTGAAGTCACGTAACATCATTCGTGCTGATTTTATCAACAAACTACTCGAACAGCATTTGGACGAACATGCTGGTTACCACGGTACCATGGTTTGGGTATTGATGATGCTGGAGCAGTGGTACAAGCAACGATAGAATTAAGAAAAATATAAGTTTAAATCAAAATCAGAATAGGAGATTAAAGTAATGCCGAGCTTGATCAAACAGAAATACTGGGATATCAGCCGAGAACTTCAGCAATGGAAGAACATTCTCTTGGGCAACGATCATACATTTCGCGACGTCGTTCTGAAGGATCAACTCCGTTCGCCAAAAGCAGTAGTTCCCGTTTCGGGCGAAACGGCGAAGCGAGCTGCAGCGGCAGTCCGCTGGTTAGTTGCCGCTCAGAACGCGACGCCTGATGGAGGTGTCTCCTACGGTTATTTTCCGATTTCGCCTGCGAGTGGGTGGGAGGTATCCTATCCCGAAACCACCGGCTACATCATGACCAGCCTGGTCACTTTTGCGCGTCTTACCGGACAGTCGGAACTGATGGACCGTGCCTATCGCATGGCTCAGTGGGAAGCCAACATTCAAATGTCGAGCGGTGCAGTTCAAGGCGGCAAGGTGACTACTCACGACAAGCAGACACCGGCGGCATTCAACACCGGGATGGTGCTCGATGGGTTTGTTTCGATTCTACAGGAACGCGACGATAGCACGATCTTCCTCGCTGCAGAACGGGCGGGCAGGTTCCTGGTAAACGATCTGAATGACAAAGGTATGTTCAGGACCAACGGGGCATTCGTCAGCGCCAAATCGATCAAAACCTACAACGTCTTGTGCGCGTGGGCAATGCATCGTCTGGGCGAGTTGACTGGAAAAACCCTTTATTCGGACGGGGCAATTCGGGCGGTGGAAGGTGCCCTGAAACTCAGGCAAAAGAACGGCTGGTTCGCCGAGAATTGCCTGGACGATCACCAGAGACCGTTGACGCATACCATAGGTTATACGGCTCAAGGTATTCTTGAAGTCGGCATTGCGGCCGGTCGCGACGACTTCGTGGAGGCCAGTGAATGCTGCCTGCAAGGTATTTTACCGAATATAGGGGAGAATGGATATCTAGCAGGCCGTTTCGATTCTGACTGGCGCCCCACAGTTCGCTGGGTCTGTGCAACCGGATCCGCGCAGATTGCAATCGTTGCGTATCGACTGGCAGAGTTGCGAGGAAACCAAGACTACCGAGCGGCGGCGGATAAGCTAGTAAATTATCTCAAGGCCATCCAACGCATCGATACCGGGATTGATGGTATTGATGGAGCCATGGCTGGCTCTTATCCAATCACAAGCGCCTACATGACAGGCGGATATCCCAATTGGGCCACCAAATATTTTCTTGACGCTCTGATGCTGCAAGCCCAGCATAGCGGTCTCATGCTGACCGCAGCATAACCTGCGCTGATGAAATAAAGACAATGACTGGCACCTATAGCTAGTGCTCTGCATCGGCAATTGTACGCTGCTACTTATTTTAACGGCCTGAGTCCCTCTTGTATCCATCCCGAGTGATAAATACCGTAGTTGAAACAGTCGAACCGGACAACACCAATTATCTCTGGGCCACATTAATTAAACGAATCTCAAACAACTAAGTATATAGGCAAAATAACCGTAGTTAAATTTTGGGCACACCTACTTCCAAAGTAAAGTTGAAATACAAAGTAGATTTGAAAAAAATGAAATGACTAAAATATTTGAAGCAGTATCGGACAAGGCACAATCTCTAATCAGCAAGATTGCCATATTAAATCCAATGAATCCTTTTTATACCGCTCAATATATGGCCTATCGACGTATTCAAGAATTTACACCTTGGATTTTTATATACGGCGACCACATTCAACCAAATGTTTGCTTCCCTGCCTTCATGAAGACCGGTCGTCTAAGACGCTCGTTGGAAATTCCTTCCATACCTGACATTCCAGTTGATGAGCCATTCTGGCTAGAGCTAATAAATTTCTGCCGCCAGAAGGGTGTCTCTGATTTATCAGTTAATAGCTTTTGCTCTCAAGGTGGCATGATTCCGCGATTGGATCACGAAACAAATCACAAGGCTCGATGGGAATATGCGCTACATCTAAAACTCCCTGATGTCTTTATGAAAATGAGTAAGGGTCATGCTTACAGGATCAAGCGCGCGCGAAAGATTGGGATAGAAATACGACGTACCTGCAATCAGGAAGCAGTCAAGGATCATGCGCGCTTAATTAGCGCTTCCATGCAGCGGCGACAGGATCGCGGGGAAAATGTAACTACATCAGCGCCGACAAATGATTTATTACAATTAATTGAATCTGGTGCCGGAGAGATTTTTCAAGCTGTGTTAGCTAGTCAGGTAGTATCTTCCAACCTTATTCTGATATCCGAGAAAGCCGGATACAGTCATACTCAGGGTACCAGTCCAAAGGGCATGGATTGTGGAGCAGCCCATTTTCTCATTCATGGAATTGCTTGTGCTCTTCGCCAGGAAGGAAAAGAAGTTCTCAACCTTGGAGGTACAGATGATCCAAGTCCGGAATCTGGATTGGTTAAATTTAAGACCGGATTTGGAGTAGCGACTGAGAAAATTGAGCTTGAAGCTGCTAGTTTCATGCCAAGTGGTATTGTTTCAGGGTTTTTACGGAGATTTTTTATCTTATGAAGGAAAACGTTTAAGATCACTTGAGTCCTTACTTCGAAGCCTGCATTCTATATTACCAGTTAGTGTTCGCTACCAAATTGACATTGCTTCGATTAGCTTACGGGATAAGCTGCATGACTGGCATATGCCAGCTTATTACGTGCGCTTCCCTTTAATTGGAAAAGAACGCATTGAACACTACAACGACAACCGCCTAATCGCCACCATTCCTTAGTCTCCCTTCGACTTAAATTCATCGAATGTAATCAATTAAGTTGTGTAGCGACATTTATGTGTTTTTTATCACAGAAATTATTTACCGATTTGAGTATTGTGATATTGTGATTAGTGTTTATTTATAGAAAGTATTTTTAGCATCGCCCCTTACAGTTCAGTTCTAATAAAAATTATGGCCCAATGGTACCTAGCTAACATTCCATGTAGCGCCATTAATCTTTCGTCACTTGGTAGCATACCGATTGAACTGGACCCACATTGGCTAAATAGTCGTATCAATAGCCCAGACAAATATGTTCAATATTTTATACAAGGTGATCAATATCATCCTTGTGGTTATGCTCCTTTCTTTGTTCATCCTGGGAATCTCGATTTCTGTTTTGGTGAAATCACTCTAGTTAGTATCCCCGTACACAGATATGCGATAAAGGGAGCCCCACTTTGTAAAGACTATTCTTCTCTAGTTGAACTGGTTAAATGCCTCAGAGAAAAAATAGATAAAAATAATGTTGTATTTTTTGAAGGTGTCGAAACACGTTCGGCCCTCCACGAGCTGCTGACAGAGACTGGCAGTCCAGTTTTTAATCTTTTTCATGTGGTGCCCCATGGCCCAACTTATAAGCGACGCCTAATCAAGCTACCAGCTGGTGCACAATTTGAAGATTATTTGCAGAAACTGGGCGGAGGTGCACGTAACAATCTGCGTCGTGTAATTAAAAATTTTAAGACGATGCCCAAGAATACAGTTAAGGTTACTTGTTACACGGAACCGGAACAAGCTGACGAACTAATCACCATTTTGACACAAATATCTCATAAAACTTACCAACATCATCTACTGAATCTTGGATTTGAAAATAACCCAGAGCAGGTCGTACAACTTCGCACCGCTGCATCTAGTGGTTGGTTACGAGCATATGTTCTCTGGATTAACGAAGCTCCAGTTGCTTTTAATATTGGATATCATCATGGTGATACTTTTTATGGGTATGATATGGGATACGATCCAGAATTTTCTAAGCTACAACCAGGTATTTATTTGCTTGCAGAAGTTATAGATGACATTTTATCAAACGGTATTTTCTGCCTTGATTTCCTCTCTGGCGATAGTTTATTTAAGCGAAGACTGTCAAACACATCAAGGGAGGAGCGGCATTATTACCTGATTCCTCGCGGCTGGCCAGGTACGGCTTATGCATTCTCACTATCTGCAACCAATTTCCTGTCCGAAAAAATTGGAAACTGGCTTGATAAAAAAGGCCTTAAGTCACGTATCAAGAAATTGATACGGAATAGGGCTGCTACTAAGCGCTCAGTAATTGGGAGCTGAATTATGATGAAGAATAAGTCGGAAGATCAACTCCTCCCAACATGTTCCAACAAACCCAAGCCGGTTGTATTAATAACAGGCGGGGCAGGCTTCATCGGTTCTCATACAGCCGATGCGCTAGTTCGCGCCGGATATTGTGTACGAATATTCGACTGTCTTGACCCACAAATTCATGGTGAGGATCGAGCATTTCCATCATATCTTCATTCCGAAATAGAGTGCATTCAAGGTGATGTTCGTAATGCTGACGAGCTGCGCCGAGCATTGAGAGATGTCTCGTTCGTCTATCACTTTGCCGCCCTGACCGGGGTGGGTCAAAGTATGTACGACATTGCGAACTACGTGGATGTCAATTGCACTGGGACTGCAAATTTGCTCGAGATCGTCGCTAAAGACAAACTCCCCGTTAGACGGATTGTCCTGTCGTCGTCCCGCGCAGTTTACGGAGAGGGTACTCATCACTGTCCCAACTGCGGAGTCGTCTATCCTCCAATTCGAAACCGAAACGATATGGAAGGAGATCGTTTCGAAGTATTCTGCCCTATATGTGCTACACCAACGCGATCCGTACTC
>SMVA01070076.1_pt1 | contig 11993 bp, 10 predicted proteins | sample 2456451 | NCBI WGS metagenome assembly SMVA01 (sample SAMN11095933, study PRJNA526329) | marine sediment metagenome | biome: Marine sediment; feature: Surficial sediment; material: Deep marine sediment; isolation source: Hadal surficial sediment | place: Pacific Ocean | collected 2014-05 | depth...
CGACGAAATGTTTTGTCAGCCCGATAACTGCTGTCAACAAATACGTTATCCCAGTCAATTTCATCGATCGCTTGCTCAATTTCATCGAGCGACATGCCCGATGCATACAATCCACCAATAATGGCCCCCATGCTTGTAGCTGCGATGCAGTCAATTGGAACTTTTTGTTCGCGCAACACGCGGATAACGCCAATGTGGGCCGCGCCTCTGGCACCACCGCCGCTCAAGGCAAGCCCGACCCTGGGTCTGGAATCGTGTCCATCCCTGTAGGAGGAGCCGCACTCAGCAATAGTCGTGACTGGGAAAATAGCAAGCAAAACAATTGCAGCGAAGGAAAGTTTGCACCGAAATTTGCAGGAGTAGATAGCAGCCTGGCCTGGTACAGGCAAAATAAAGTTCATACGATCGACAACAATCACCGGCAACATGCGAGATTGTCTCCAAAGTCCCTTCATCATCGTGCTTCTCACCTGTTCTTCTAGACACCCCTGGTTGTTGTTGCAAATGTGCTCGCCACATCTGCAATGATTGGAAGTCTCGTCATGACTTTGTCTCTCCTATTCATGTCACAACTTCCTCATGTTTTGCATCGCCCGGTGCCACATGTAAACGAACTGTAGTCGAACCAGGCTATTATCGATATCCTTGTCGCCAAAAACGTTTGAGCTGAGGCTGGTACGCACAGTGAGGTTGTCTGTTACCTGAAAATTCAACGTAATGCCCACATCTCCGATTTCGACATCGCTTCCCACATCAACACCGTTAATTTCTGACTGGAACCCATTGCGATAAAGCAGGTCGATAGAACCAAAAAAATGTCGGGTGAAGTCATGAGTCCAGTGCGCTTCGAGTTGCCAAAGGGGATCGTTCTTCAATTTCTGCCCTACGAAATCGTCGTTCTCTGCAAACAGCCAGACGGACGCAATCACTTCAAGACTCGACATGTAACCTGGCGTAAAAACACCGAAGTGGTACTTGAAGGGGAAGGCGATTCGCCCATAAAACCGATTCAAACCCAGGTTTACTACTTTGTTGTCATCATACTCACCCAGTGGAACGCCCAGCATCACAGCGGCATCGAGGGTCCACGTCGGTTCGTAGTTCAGTAAATCGAAGCCAGCTTTTAGAGGCGGCGTACCCAGTAGATTAACGTCAAGCTGTACTGACGGGTCAGCGTACCCAGAGGCAGATTGCCTGAAGGAGGTTCCCAGACTGAAGCCAGGTGGTAAGAATTCAGGTGGTGACAGGTTGGTGTCGAATGCCACATCGACACTGCCTCCGACCAGGTTAACGCTAAGTGAAGACGGTCGATTAAAAAGTGTAAGATGGCGCGCCCAGCTGGCAATAAAGATTTCGGCGTCGGCGTCCGCGGAAGGATAAATGAAGTGGCTCGGATCGAATTGCACGGCATCGGATGCATCCAGATGCATGTTCAGGTATTGAAATGATACAACGTTCGTACCGGCTCTCGCTTTCCAGTAGGCACGAGCACCGTCGTCTTGAGCAATTGTCCGTCCGCAAATCAGTGAAATGACAACCGAAAATGCAACGAGAACCAGGCGTCGGGCAGGACCAGTTACTTTTATCATCATCAATATCCTCTTATTGACTGAGAAGCTCGATCAGCTTCTTGTGCGGCACCGCTTCCAAACCACGGACCGGTGGATAGTTATCAAACTCTGGAACCGCGTCGGGGAGTGCCTTTCTGGCACGTTCGTGGATTGACCGATTGCCGATGATTACCCCATTCATTTCTACATACTCATCCCATCGTGCGATGAGCCGTATTTTGTTCTCCGGAAATTTTTCAGAGAGGTCGTACTGTTCGCCGGGATCCGCTTTGAGGTTGAATAACCGCCAGTCCCAGATGCCGTACGGCTGATAGTGCCAGCTGATCTTCCAATCTCCCTGGCGAATTGCCCGGTTACCGAATAGCTCCCAACCGAGCCAATCATCCGGACCTCTTGGAGATTGCACTTCGCCATCCAGCATTTGCACCCAGGACTTGCCTTGCATGGGTGCGATTTCACGACCGTCGTAGGTAGCCGGGTGCTCGACCCCGGCCATCGCCAGCAGCGTTGGGGCAAGATCCATCACGTGCAGAATAGCTTTTGTATTTAATCTACCGGTCCCTTGCACGCCAGGGCCACTGACGATCAGGGGAGAGCGTGTACCGCCTTCGGTGACGAATCCTTTGTAAAGCCGGAAGGGTACCGAACTCACCTGTGCCCAGGCTGGCCCGTACTCCGCAAACGAGCCTTTGCGTCCAATAAAATTGTGGCCTGATTCGGCGAAATTGTTCGCCGCATGCAGATAACCCATGGTACCGGGCTGACCCGAAAACAGCGCCATCAGGTCGCTTCCTTCTGCTCCGTTGTCGGAGAAAAAGATCACTACCGTGTTGTCATACTCGCCAATCTGCTTCAGATAATCGAACACCCTCCCGATTTGGTCGTCCATGTATTCAACCATGGATGCGTAAAGTTCCATCTTGCGCCCTTGTATCACCCGCACGGCTGGCGCGAGCATTGAGGCTCTCGGCAGGAACCACAGGCGTTGTGCAGTACTGACGCCGTCTTCCACAATACCCAGTTCCTGCATACGCGCGAGACGACGCATTCGAATTACATCCCAGCCTTCGTCGTACTGGTTCTTGTAGCGCCGCAACCAGTCATCGGGCACTTGCAACGGTCCATGCGGGGCTGTAAATGCCATGTAAGCAAAAAAGGGTTTGCCGTCGCCACGACCCTCGTCGATGAACTGAATAGTTTTATCGGTGTAGTTTTTAGTCGAATAGAAATCCTTCGGTAGTTTTGCGACGGGCCGTCCATCTTCCGTATACGGGCCTTTTGGAATCTGCCATTCGATATTCCAGCCATCGTCGAAGTGATCCCCGCCTCCTACGAGCAACGAGAAATCGCGCTCAAAGCCACGAGCGTGCGGAATCTGGTCCGGTTGAAGACCTAGATGCCATTTTCCCACCATGTAAGTGTGATACCCGCCATCGCGCAATAGAGAGGCGACTGTAACGACTCGCTTGTTTAGCACGCCCTCGTAACCCGGTTGTCCGATCTGGTTCGGCGCTAACATCTCGCCCATGTTACCCAGACCGGCAATATGGTTGTCTGTACCGCTGAGCAACATAGACCGGGTAACCGAACAGGTGGGGCTTACGTAGAAGTTGGTATAGCGCATACCCTGCCGTGCAAGATCATCCAACACCGGAGTGTTGATCTCACTACCGTAACTACCGAGGTCTGAATAACCCAGGTCGTCAGCAACGATCACAAGAAAGTTAGGTCGATCGCTCGGCTGCGCAACTGACGCATTAGTGATAGAAAGTAAAAATCCCAAAGCAATACAACGGCCAGCTGTCATACTGATTCCGCACCTAATCGTTTTCGTTGATGTGCATCGAGTGACAGTTAGGCAGTTGTCCGTATTTTGTTGTTGCATATTCTCTATCTCCCCATCTTCTCGTTGTGTCAGATGAGCTTGATTAGTCGTGACCAACGGGTACCAACCCTGCGCTCGTCGAGCCAATGAAAAATAACGGCTTTCAGCTTTCCTTGAACTTCTATCCAGTTTCTCCGTCGATAAGTAACTTGATGAAAGGGGATGGCCCACGAATATCAGCGCCGCTTTCACGCAAGGTTCGAATGACTTCTACCCCTTCGTCATCAGCAAACATCAGTTTTGAGAGATCCAGCACGTAGTGGCCCTCTATCGGCTCACATACATCTGTAAGCTCGGTGATCGCATCTCCGACTAGTCGACCGGCAACGTGCAGTACAACGTCAGCGCTTTCGGTATCCATGTCGATTCGGATGTTCATCACCGTTCACGTAACCGCAATTTACGTGCCACGCAGTGGGGCAGGATCTAAACAGGCATTAACGTGTTGATTTCAATCAAGATCTGGTTGGAGTGCTGCTGTTTCAGTTGCCCCTGGTGCCGCGTATCGGCCGAAATAACGGCCGGCGCCTGCCGATATTTCGGCAACCCGGTGTCTTTTCGTCCAGATCGGACTACAATATTTCCAACATGCCGAAGCGAAACAACGACAAGGATGACAGACTCCCGCTCGTCTACCAGCTACTTCAGGAGGTAACGACGAGGCTTGTCGGTGCGCAATCCACGGAGATTGATGTGGCGGTGGATGACTGCCTGGCGAAGCTTGGCGAGTCTTTCAATGTAGACCAGGTCGGTCTGGGCCAGTGGTCGAATACAGGCAAGATTCTGCCGTCTCTGAGATCCTGGGGTGAGAAACCGATCGCTGATTACCTGACGACAGCCGGGCCCGGACCAGAGTCATTAGCTTATTTGTGCCGCAATGGATCGCTGCTATGGAATTGCATCGAAGACCTCGAGGATCTGCCACAACTTCAAGATCATGCCCGACAAGTTGGTGCCATGGCGGGAGTATTCTGGTTACACCGAAATTTCGGTACGCACACCCAACATCTGGCGATGGCCACCGTGAATCCAAGGAGTTGGCCGAACGGCACGATCGAATGTCTCGGTGCGGTTGGCGGCGTGTTGTTTAACGCGCTTTACCGACGGCGCGCGGAGTTCGAGGCGGAGCAATTGCTGCGACTGGAACGGCTCTTATCTGACATATCCGCAAGAATGGTGCGTGTTAACGCAGATGGAGTGGATGCGGAGATTAACAACGCCCTCAGACGTCTTGGCGAAACGACAGACGCTGACTTATGCATATTTCTGAGATGCACTGATCAGGACACATCGACGTTGATCTCGAGTCACGAGTGGCACCTTGACACGGTGGATGGACCAATCTTTTGTGGTGTCAGCCTTGCCGACAACTATTCCTGGCTCTTTAAGCGATTGAAACAGAGGAAGCCACTGCATCTCTCCATTCCGGATGATTTTACCGGAGGAGCGCAGGCCGAGCTCGAATTGTTCGAGCGATTTGGTATCCAATCGATGAATTGGGAACCCTTCGAAGCCGCACATGGAACCAGTGGTTACATAGGCCTGGGTACGTTTAATCGTGAGCGGCAATGGACGGAGGGCATCCTGGCACAACAAGGCCTGTTTGGGCGTATTATTGCCGATGCAATCGATCGTCAACGCACGGATTTAGCCCTCAAGCAAGCCTTCAATGAGATCCAGGACCTTAAAGACAGGCTTGTAGACGAGAATGAAACATTGCGGCAAGAAGTCGAGATAATGTACGAGGACGGTGAGCTAATCGGGAAAAGTCACGCCTTTAAAGCCGCTCTTTTTCAGGCTGAGCAGGTTGCCCCTACAGATTCGACTGTGCTTCTGTTGGGTGAAACTGGTACCGGCAAGGGTCTTATAGCCCGCAGAATCCATAAGCAGAGTGGACGGAGTCAGCGCCCGATGATTACGGTGAACTGTGCGGCGCTCCCGAGTGCACTCATTGAGAGCGAGCTGTTCGGACATGAAAAGGGCGCCTTCACCGGCGCGACAAGTCGGAAGATAGGGCGCTTCGAGTTGGCACATAGGGGCACGATCTTCCTCGACGAGATCGGCGACCTGCCGACGGAACTCCAGGCCAAGTTATTGAGGGTTCTGCAAGACCAGGAGTTCGAGCGGCTTGGATCATCGACCACCAGAACTGCGGACGTGCGTGTCATTGCTGCGACTAACCGGGATTTGGACCAGTTGATCGAAGAAGGGGTATTTCGGGCTGATTTGTACTACCGGCTTGGTGTCTTTCCGATTCGAGCCCCTACACTTAGTGAACGCCGTAGTGACATTCCATTACTCGTCTGGTTCTTTATATCCGAGTTACAGCATCGACTCGGCAAGAATTTCGATGAAGTGTCAGCACGGGCAATGGCTGCTCTCATTGCTTACGATTGGCCCGGAAACATAAGGGAACTCAAAAATATTATCGAAAGGGCGATGATCCTGTCCCCTTCATCTGTCCTGCGACTCGACGACTGGTTCCCCGGAAACCTCGAGTCCAAGGATAATGAGCGAACCGGCGAGACCATCGAAGAAGTTGAACGAGTCCATATCGAAAAAGTGCTGTCGGAGTGCGACTGGAAAGTCCGTGGAAAGGACGGTGCAGCTGAACGCCTCGGACTCAAGCGCACCACATTGCAGTCACGAATGAAAAAACTCGGTATCGAACGCCCGACGGCCTGAGGATCTAATTGGGGACGATCTGTCGTTTCAATCCGTCAATAAAATGATCTGTAAATGCCTATCAACATCCGGAGCTGGCAATGCTGTCTCTAACCAGTGCCGATATTTCGGCCTTGGTGGCAGATCTTTGCGACATGTCAATCAGCTATCCTCTCCCAATACTCAGCTATAATTCAGAACTTGTGGACCGGGATATTACCATTGAAATTGGATTCTGATGGTTTTTCTGACTGGTTGATCATGTTTGGCCTTCGGCAAAGGCATGAAACTGGCTTCTGACGTACCGCTGCGCTGCAACGTCTGCTGCCGTTCGCCCTTAGCAGTCCTTTTGGCGGCCTTGGATTTTTTACATCTTAGGTCGAAGATCACACATTGTTATAGTGTAGTTGTTAGCAAGGTTTTTCAAAACCTATGTGCTGTGTTAGCTTATGCCATCGTTAACAGATTAGGGTTGCTATAGAGTAATGGATCCTGAAACTTAATTTAACGCAGTTCGTAATGTTGGTGTTAAAAATGGTCAAAAACATCATCGGTGTGTTTCAGGCAATAATGCCGATTCTCTTCAATGCGCTGAAAAGTGGCCAACTCTTTAATCCTCAATGTGAACTTACTGAAGCGGATTCGGACATTTTGTGCGAATACGATGTTGAAATACCGACTAGCGAAGGATTTTCGCTGACCGCAAACATCTATCGTTCAAAAAAGGCTGAATCGAACGGCGATAAAGTACCGGTAGTGATGTGTGCACACCCATACGACAATCACCTTACGCCGACCCTCAAAAAAACACCTCTGGGCGGTCCCCCTCAGCAATATCGGATGATTCCACAGCCCGGGACAAAACCTCGGTTTTCCAAACTGACGAGTTGGGAGTCACCTGATCCCAATTTCTGGGTCCGAGCCGGGTACGCGATCGTCAATATGAATCTACCCGGTTATGCGAACAGTGGCGGCCCACCATCCGCATTCTCTGAACATCAGGGAAAGTGCTACTACGAAGCCATTGAGTGGATCGCGAAGCAACCGTGGTGTACAGGTAAAGTGGGTCTGAATGGTGTGAGTTTTCTGGCGATTAGCCAGTTCCACGTAGCCGCCTGCCAAGCGTATGGAGGACCTCCTCCGTCTTTGTGCTGCATTTCCCCATGGGAAGGACTTGCTGATCCCTATCGCGATATTTTTTGTGCCGGCGGCGTATCGGAAAGTGGCTTTCCGACATTTTGGTGGAATACGGAAGTAAAGCCTGCCATCAATGGCACCGAGGAAGACTTCATAGACTTTGAGGGTGGCACTGCGATCGACTGGATAAATGATCATCCGTTATACGATGAATTCTGGAAGGCGAAAGCTGCAAAGTTAGGTGAGATTACTGTCCCGATGCTGGTGTGCGCTTCGTTTTCAGATCATGGATTGCATACGATGGGCTCATTTCGCGCGTTTGAGAAAGCACAGTCCGAACATAAATGGGTCTATACCCATCGGACTGGCAAGTGGGTCTCATATTACTCTCAAGAGGTGCAGGAACTAACCAGAGACTTTATGGATTGTTTCCTGAAAGGTGACACTTCAAGTGGTTTTTTGGAAAGGCCCCCGGTACGGCTGGAAATTAGATCCAAGCTCGATGAAATTCACGAAGTGCGTTATGAAAAAGAATGGCCAATCGCCAGGACCCAATACACAAAGCTTTTCTTGTCCGAACAATCCAATATGCTGTCTCTCGATAAGTCTGAGAGAAGTTCGGAGTTTGTTTATGCGGCAGAAAAGGGTCGAGCAACATTCAGCTTTAAGTTCTCAGAGGGCACGGAATTAAGCGGTTATATGAAGCTTAGAGTTTGGGTTGAATCCCGATCGAATCGAGAGGGGGAATCGGCAGTGGATGATATGGTCTTGTTCGTCGCGATCAATAAGCTCAATCGAGAAGGGGAATCAGTTCACTTCAACGGTTCTGTTGGCATCACATGGGACATGGTCACTCGGGGTTGGTGTAAAGTTTCAAGGCGTGAGCTTGACTCCGATGAGTCGACAGATTGGCATCCCGTGCAAAAAGGGGCTTCAGAGCAGAAGCTGAAAGCTGGTGAAATTGTCCCGGTTGATATTGAGCTATACCCCAGCAGTACCTTTTTTGCGTCCGGAGAAGCTTTACAACTGATCATTGCGGGAAGCGAGATTATTCCTTCCCCCCCTTACAAAAAGTCAGCAGCCGGAAATTCTGGCAAGCATGTTGTGCACTTTGGAGGAAAATATGACTCGTATCTCCTTGTTCCCAAAATACCGAATTAGAAGTAGGATCCGTCCTGTGATCGAGGATCATGGCGAACCAGACGCAGTTAACGTTGTTAAGTGGGTGTCCAAGAAAAATCTCCGCATAGTTGAGATACCAAAATAGCGTTTCTCCGACTTGTCTGCTTCCGGCTGCATCCTGAAAAATACCTCGGCAGCAATAAACCCGGTGATAAGTGGACCTCGTTACGATCTGACACTTTGACAAATGCGATTGATCGTTTTAATTCAATGGCTGTCCTCATTAAATTTTCAAGAGGTTTATAATGAGAATTCTGGGTTGTTTGTTTACGCTTTTGTCTTCTTTACCCTGTGTTGCAGAGCCAATTGATTTTGCTGACTTCAATCTGATTGATCTGTCCCATCGCTTCGAGGCGAATACGATTTACTGGCCGACAGCGAGCTCTGGCTTCGAACTGCAAAGAGAGTCATTCGGAATCAGCGATGGTGGTTACTTCTACGCTGCCAACAGTTTCTCTACACCAGAGCATGGAGGCACACATATAGATGCGCCCATCCATTTTTCAGAACACGGGTGGACTCTGGATGAGATTCCAGTGGATAGGTTTCTCGGGCCAGCTGTCGTCATTGACGCATCGGCTGAGGTGAAGGCCGATCAGGATTACCGGCTAACAGTTTCAGAAGTGATGGCGTTCGAAAAAATTCATGGCCCGATCAAAGCGGGAGTGATGGTTTTATTGAGAACGGACCATAGCCGATTCTGGCCGGATGCTGCAAAATATCTTGGCAGCAATAAACCCGGTGATGCATCAGATCTCCATTTTCCAGGTTATGGTGAAGCAGCGGCGCGGTTGTTGGTCCAGGAACGCCAGGTTAAGGCTCTCGGCATCGACACTGCCTCGATTGATTATGGACCGTCCACAGACTTCATCGTTCACCGGATTATAGCTAAACACAATGTTCTCGGCTTTGAGAATCTAACGGACCTGGACAAGCTGAGCCCTGTCGGTACGACCTTGATTGCATTGCCGATGAAAATAGGCGGTGGATCTGGCGGACCCTTGCGGGTCATTGCTTTAGTTCCTAAATGAGACGCGAATTTGTAGATGTAACCAACAATATTAACTACTGTCAGGGAAGGTGACTGAAGAAAAATAGACTTGCGATCAACCAGAAAATCACGCTAATAATCAGTATGCCCTGGAATACCCAATGACGGGGTGAATTTTTGAAGTAGTAATCGACCATGACAAAGCTGAAGATGAAGGGAATAATAAATTCTTCGTACTCACGCACGTCAGTCACGCCTTCAAAACTTTTCAACCTATGAAATAAGAATGCGCACACAAACAGCAGCGTCCCCAATTTCAGTGAGGGGACAAAAAACCCCCAGTAAGCAACAATTTTTTTCGCCCTCGGATTATCACGATTCAGGTGCCAGGGTAGAATGATTCCCTGCAGGAGCAGACCGAGAGGCAAGAAGAAACTGAAGACCAAATCACTCGGGTTAACGTGTCCCCAGGAAAATTTTAATCTCAAGTTGTGCAGGGAGGTGTCATCGGTTTGTACCAGGTTTCCATCGGTTTCTGCCACCACTGCCGGGACATCCCAGCCAATTATTCTTTTCCCCCAGCTTAATTCTTCACCAATTCCAAGAATGAGCAGGAGAGTAAATATCGCCAAAAATCGTTTTTGGGACCTGGACAATTCAAGTTCGTTAATAGTGAGTATGGTTACTGATAAACATGCACAGTAAATAAAGAAAAACACGGTCCCCCATTCAAGGAAACCATCTTCCTTGCTAAAATTAAAAGCAGAAGATTCTTCGATCCTGGCAAAATAGAAGGAAACCATAAGAATAGTTACGGTAAGGAAGGGCAGAACCTGGAAGATCAGGTCAAGAGAAGTTTTCGCCGTAGGCGTTCGCATCTGTTCTCTACCTGAAGGATAAACTATCTGCAAATGTTACTTGAAGTTCGCCATGCCCAGATGATTTTTTTCAATCTGATGGCCTTGCAACTCAATGCACTTTCTGCCTCTTCATCAATTAACTCAAGGCTTCTCGTTTCTGCTGCCGGAACTTTTTATCTTGTTTCGCAGTGGATGCCAGATGAGCAAAGTCGAGCCGACGATCAGGTGACCAATAATCTCCAGACTTTCCTCCAACGGCACATGTACCACCGCCTCATAAGGAAAGCCACGCCACCAGCGTTGATCTGTGGTCTGGGATATGAAGTAACAGGTAAAACCAGTAGCCAACGCAGTGAGAAAGACAGGCTGCCTTAGGTAGGGGCTGAATTTTTCTCGAAAGTTCAATGCCAGGAATAAATGTAATAACAGACTGAAGTAGACTGCTGCCGAGGTACCGGCAAAGTGAACTTCTCTCGCAAAAAAAGTCAGAGTCAGACCAAAACACCAGAGATAAAACAATTGCCTGCAGATTAGGAATTTAATCACGCAAGCTGTGCTGAAGAAAAAACAAATGAGCAGTGCCAGGTTCTCAAGGCTGCTTTTAGTGAACGGAAACAAACCATTCAGGATCAGTGCAGAGATCAATATCACAAAGATAAAGGGGATCAGCAGGAAATAGTAGTTAACCAGGCGAAGCAATAAGAGAAACTCAACTCCTGGGCTATTGGCTTTGCCTCCTGCATATGTGGTGTCTTCAGTCATTTCGTTCTAATTCGCTTCTACACCTTGCATCGACTAAGAAATAGTAACGACATTGTTCATGCTTTGGCAAAGATCTTACCTCCTTATCCAACTGCTTGCTAACACCTCATCGAATAGAGGATTTTTATGGACCTGCGATTAAATGACGGACGCATCAACAATCCTCACTTGCCCAATAGTCAACTAAGCCCCAAGGCCAACTCGATGGTCAATTTTTGGTGACCCGAGATATTTCTGTCATATTTCGGTCTGAATTCAGGCTGTCCGATATTTCGTTGTTAAATCGAAGTAGTTGTATCATTTTCAGAAGTACGATGAGGGTCTGCGATACTTCCTATCCGGTGATTGTGGACAAGAGGCTAGCCCCGTAAAGAAATGGCTGATAACAGTAGCGCTTGTTGCCTATTGTCTCCCTGGTGCTGCTGTAGCTAAAAACGTGCAAATCACAGTCGAGGAAGATCAGTTCAAGTTCGTCCTCGCCAATACCGTATTTGTCCTACTTCATGAATTGGGGCATGGATTGATTCACGAATTTGACCTGCCTGTGCCCGGCAGCATAAGGAAAATCCATGATCAAGCTGGTTCAAAGGACCGCTTTCCGTTGCGGATAGTCAGTGGTCAAGAAGAAAGCCCACCGAGTTGGTCTTTTTTTTTTCGGTATGTTCCAGATTAGCATCGTGTGGGACTTGCCTGCGGGGCAGGGGGAACCTTCTCCGGCAAGCTGATCAGAATCGACGCAGCACTGTTCAGGAAGTTTCGAGGTTACTAACACTTTCACTTGCCCTGGAGTCAGCTATAAGGGCGGGTGCATACCTGCAACGGCATGTTGCTCAATGGAGTGTCCAAGCTGCAGCAGTAACGGATCCTCGAAGTCTCTGCAGATAAGTTGAACACCGAGTGGGAGTTTCCTGCTCCCCGGGCGCCAGGGAAGGGACAATGTC
>SMVA01338916.1_pt1 | contig 11992 bp, 11 predicted proteins | sample 2456451 | NCBI WGS metagenome assembly SMVA01 (sample SAMN11095933, study PRJNA526329) | marine sediment metagenome | biome: Marine sediment; feature: Surficial sediment; material: Deep marine sediment; isolation source: Hadal surficial sediment | place: Pacific Ocean | collected 2014-05 | depth...
AAACAACCAGCAGCGAATTAAGTTTGACCCTGATTGAGAATTGTTTCTGCGGAATTAGGTCTGATAGTTTTCCTGGAATCTATCGCTTTCGTTTGGTAGTAAACGAGGCCTGCCCCCGGCGATGGTTTATCACGTCAGTCCACCAGTTTTATCCCGTGTCCTCTCTATTCTTCAACTTAATTTGAAGAAGAGCCGGTATCTGGTTAATAAATATAGGAAAAGCATTGATTTTTTGAAACAAATTTACTATAACTATTCCAGGTATAGTGAATACAAAGCGATAAATTCGGAATCATGGACCCATTTGCCACAGCAAGGCGCCTGTTTCTCAAGCGGATCACCCGTTATGGCCTATCGCTGACGCTGCTTGCCGGGTCCACAATCAGCCATGCCAGGTCGAAGAATGCGCTCACTGGTATTCGCGTTTCACAGTCTTCGGAAAAACACACCCGGCTGGTTTTTGACATGACCGGTGAATTCGAACACAGTCTGTTTACGCTGTCTAATCCACACCGAATTGTTATCGATCTGAGTAATACGCGTAAGAGCAAGGCGATAGCGATCAGCTCCAGGACCACGCATTTGATGCGCGGTATTCGTTCGGCGAGCAAGGATGACGACCGCCTGCGCGTGGTCATCGATTTGAAAAGCAAGGCTCGCCCGCGCAGTTTCGAGCTAAAACCCAGCGGCATCTACGGCCACCGGCTGGTGGTCGATCTACACGCTACCAATCTGAGTCCGACACCGATCAAGACCAGTCAGCAGCAACGCAATAAACGTAAAAAGCAATTCGTGATTGCTATCGATCCCGGCCATGGCGGTCGAGACCCGGGCGCCATCGGTAGAAAAGGTACGCGCGAGAAGGATGTGGCCCTTTCGGTGTCAAAGAAATTGAAGACCCTGGTCAACCGTGAATCGGGTTATCGCGCGGTACTGACGCGCGACAGTGACCGCTATGTGACCCTGCGTAATCGGGTGAAAAAGGCGCGGGAATACAAGGCGGATATTTTTATTTCGGTACACGCGGACTCTTTTCATAGTCCCAATGTAAAAGGTGCATCGGTGTATGCTCTGTCTTTAAGCGGTGCCAGTTCGGAGGCCGCTCGCTGGATCGCGGAAAAGGAAAATTCATCGGATTTGATCGGTGGTATCAGTTTGGACGACAAGGACGATTTGATCGCATCGGTGTTACTCGATTTATCCCAAACTGCCACGATCCAGGATAGCCTCGATCTTGGGTCCGACGTGCTTAGGCAGATGAGTAAGATTTCGAAGCTCAATAACAAGCGGGTGCAGCAGGCCGGGTTTACGGTATTGAAGGCACCGGACATGCCCTCCATTTTGATCGAAACCGCCTTCCTCTCCAATCCGGGCGAAGAAAGAAAACTGCGTAATCCCAAGTATCAACAAAAGCTTGCCAACGCAGTTTTTTCCGGTATCAAAAATCACCTCGGCAAGCGCCTGGGATAATCCTTAACCAAAGGTCCCGAGGGCAAGCCCGCATTGCTAAGCTGCCGTCTGCCGCGACAGCGCCATGGTGCAGCCTGTATGACTCGAGTCCGGTCAGTTCGCCCGGCATCCTGTCGACTATGCCTGCGTAGGCTGCGGTCGCAGTGACCACAGATCCGGCCTTGAGTCGGGGCCGTTCATCGGCGGCTGTTTACATAATTATTGCGTAATAAAATCACTCAGGATTTGCCGGTATTGGTCGAAGTCCCCGATGTCGTTATGCGCTGCGCCGCTAATCATGTGGTAACTGACGCTGGCACGGTTGAGGTTTTTCACCAGTGTTTCCGCGTGTTGTGACGGTACCACCGCGTCGAGCTGCGCGCTTACCACCAGCACCTCGCCGCGGATATCCCTTCCCCATCGAATCGAATCGTAGCGGTCCCGAATCAGCCAGGAAACAGGGAATAGCGGGTAATGCCTTTGTGCGACCGCCGCAATGCTGTCATAGGGGGTGAGTAAAATGAGCTTATCCAGCTCACGTTGCGAAGCCAGGTACACCGCTATGCCGCTGCCGAGGCTGCGTCCATAGGCGCTGATCGAATCGTGGTCCCGTTTCAGTTGATCGAAAATCTCCAGTGCGTCTGCAAACAAAGCCGCCTCGCTCGCTTCTCCCTGGCTGTTGCCATAGCCCCGGTAGTTCATCAGGTAAATGCTGTAGTTGGCGAAAACCGTCTCAAATAATTCCCGATTAGCGGTAATCATTTCGGCATTCCCGCCAAAGTAAATCATTGCCCTGCGTTTACCTGGATTGAGCACCCAGCCTTGCAGGCGAACGCCGTGATTATCGAAACTGACCTGTTGCGCCGGAAAAGTCGAATCGAACGGGGTCGGGAAGTAAATCAGGTTGCGCTGAAACAGGTACATCAAGGTCAGGGTGAGGGCATAGCTGAGGCTGGCGATAAGGACGATTGAGGTGAGTATTTTCATGGTCGATAGGGTAATCCCGCGCGGGAAATTCTGTTATTCTCTGCGCGCATATTACCCCAGCATTTCTCCACAACCTACTACCGGGCGATAGCGGCATGCAACATATCCAGACTTTACCCTCCCACCTGGTCAATCAGATCGCCGCGGGTGAAGTGGTCGAACGCCCCTCATCGGTGGTTAAGGAACTGGTGGAAAACAGCCTCGATGCCGGCGCGGGTGCAATCAGCGTCGAAATCGATGCCGGTGGAACCCGGATGATTCGGGTCAGCGATGATGGCGGTGGTATCGCCAGGGATGAGCTGGTTGCCGCGATTTCACGGCATGCTACCAGCAAGATTCGCAGTCTTGACGACCTGGAGCGCATCGACTCCCTCGGATTTCGTGGCGAAGCGCTGCCCAGTATTGCCTCGGTGTCCCGAATGACCCTGATATCGAGGATGCAGGGCGCGCAGCATGCGTGGAAGATTCAGGTGCGTGACGAGTCTAAGCCGATCCCCGATGCACTTCCCCAGGGGAGCCTGGTCGAGGTACGTGAGTTATTTTATAACGTGCCCGCGCGCAAAAAGTTCCTGCGTACCGAGCAGACCGAATACAAACATATCGAAACACTGTTTAAAAATATGGCGCTTAGCCATGCCGGGGTGGCCTTCAAACTGATTCACAACCAGAAAGTCATCTACCAGTTACCTTCGGTGCAAACCCCGAGCGAGCATCGGCAAAGACTGGCGATGCTTTGCGGCAAGGCCTTCTCGGAAAGCTTGATCGAAATCGATATCGAGACCGACGGGCATCGGCTCAGCGGCTGGGTAGGCTTGCCGACCTTTAATCGCAGCCAGGCGGATATGCAGTATTTCTTTGTTAATCGACGCATGATCCGCGATAAGCTGATCAGTCACGCGGTGCGCCAGGCTTATCAGGATGTTTTATTTCATGGTCGCCACCCGGCATTCGTATTGTCGTTAGAAATGAACCCGCGTGACCTCGACGTTAACGTGCACCCGCAAAAACACGAAGTGCGCTTCCGCAACTCCCGCCTGGTGCACGATTTTCTATTCCGCAGCCTGAACCAGGCGCTGGCCGGTGTTCAACCCGGCCAGCAAATCGATTCTCCCGGCTTTGCCATAGCGCAGGACATCCCTGCGGGCGACACTGGCCTGTCTCGACAGGGAGGCCTGCCCCTTAATCCGTATCGGCAAGGTCATTCCAGCGGCCGCGTACAGGAAAGGTTTCAATCTTATGCCAGCCTGTTGAATCCGCAGTCATCCTCCATCGAAACCCTGCAACAGGAAAATGAGGAAATTCCGCCGCTGGGTTTTGCCATAGCGCAGCTCAAGGGAATTTATATCCTGGCGGAGAATAACGATGGCATGATCGTGGTCGATATGCATGCCGCGCACGAACGTATCGTTTATGAACGCATGAAACAAAACGCGGACCAGACAGACGTTATATCGCAACCGCTGTTGATGCCGATTTCATTTAGCGTCAGCCGCGCCGAGGCGGACCTGGTCGAGGAACATGAATCGCTATTCACGCATCTTGGTTTTAGCCTGGAACGGCTAGGGCCCGAGCAGCTGCGGGTGCGGGCTATCCCCGCGTTGTTAAAACATGCCGATAGCGAGCAATTGATACGCGATGTGCTGGCCGACCTGGTCGAGCACGGCAGCTCGCAACGAATCGAGGAATTTCATAACGAGATGCTCGGCACCATGGCCTGTCATGCCTCGGTGCGCGCCAATCGGTTACTGTCGATAGACGAAATGAACGCGCTGTTACGCGATATCGAACAGACCGAACGCAGCGGGCAATGTAATCATGGCCGACCCACCTGGAAACAGTTAAGCCTGGATCAACTGGATAAGATGTTTTTACGCGGTCAATAGCGTGTTAACCCCGAAATTGATTTTTTTGATGGGGGCGACAGCCACCGGCAAGACCGAGCTAGCGGCTGAAATCTGCCGGCGTTTCCCGGTCGAGATCATCAGCGTCGATTCCGCGCAGATCTACCGGGGTATGGATATAGGCACGGCCAAGCCTGATCGCAAATCCCTGGCCCTGGCACCGCATCACCTGATCGATATCATCGATCCAGCCGAACAATACTCGGCCTGGGATTTTGTGCAGCAAAGCCGGCAACTGGCCGCCGAGATCGGCGCTCGCGGTAATATCCCGCTGCTGGTGGGTGGTAGCATGATGTATTACCACGCCTTCGAACAGGGCCTGAATCCCCTGCCGGTTGCGGACCATGCGCTGCGCGCCAGGCTGGATGCCGAAGCCGGTGAAATTGGCTGGCCGGGCATGCATCGCAGGCTGAGCGAGATCGATGCGGACAGCGCGGCGCGTATCAAACCCGGGGATTCCCAGCGCATCCAGCGCGCGCTAGAGGTTTACGAGCTTTCCGGTAAACCGCTTTCGCTGTTGCAGCAGGAAGAATCGAGCGGTTACCAGGGCGAGATCGTCAAGCTAATCCTGGCGGCGAGCGACCGCTCGCGCCTGCACCAACGTATCGAAACCCGGTTTTTACAGATGCTGGACAATGGTTTTATCGAGGAAGTGGAAGGATTAAAACGACGCGGTGACCTGGATTTGTCGTTGCCCTCCATGCGTTGCGTCGGTTATCGCCAGTTATGGCAATACCTGGACGGCGAGCTTTCGCGGCAGCAAATGACCGAAAAAGCCGTGATCGCCACGCGACAACTGGCCAAGCGCCAGATTACCTGGCTCCGAAAACAGCCACAGGATCGGGCCTTTGATTGCCTGGATTACCGTAAAGATGCTATATTCGAATTCGTCGACGCGTCATTTTTCGAGCGTTGACAGGAACGATTTCCCGAGAACGGAATCATAGACTCCAGGACGGGCCCAAAAAGCCCTATACCTGGTTTTACAATAATAACGTTAAGGAGATAAAACCATGTCAAAAGGGCAAATGTTACAAGAACCCTACCTGAACGCGTTACGCAAAGAGCATGTACCGGTGTCGATTTTTCTGGTAAATGGAATAAAACTGCAGGGTCATATCGAGTCGTTTGACCAGTTTGTCGTGCTACTTAAAAATAATGTCAGTCAAATGGTATACAAGCACGCAATTTCAACCATAGTCCCGGCACGAAATGTCCAGATCGAACATCCGCACACGGAAGAGGAAGCGGCAGCGGGTAACCGATAATCATGCTGACTCACGGAGGTTTCGTTGTTCGAACTTGAGCGACCGCGAGGTGGCGAACGAGCACTTCTGGTACATAACAATTTTCCACATCAGCCGGATCAGGATGATCTGGCTGAATTTGTAGAACTGGTGCATTCCGCTGATGTCGAGAATGTCGATTTAATCATTGGCAGCAAGCACCAGCCATCGGCTAAAACTTTCATCGGCAAGGGCAAGCTGGAGGAGGTGGCCGCGCAGGTCAGCGCCCGGAATATTGATGTGGTGCTGTTCAATCACGCCCTGTCCCCATCCCAGGAAAGAAACCTGGAACGGGCGCTACAGTGCCGGGTGCTCGACCGCACCGGCTTGATACTGGATATATTCGCACAGCGTGCGCAATCATTTGAAGGCAAACTCCAGGTTGAACTGGCCCAGCTCAGGCATCTGTCGACGCGCCTGGTCCGCGGATGGACCCACCTGGAGCGGCAAAAAGGTGGTATTGGTCTACGCGGGCCCGGTGAGACGCAACTGGAAACCGACCGCAGACTACTGAGTAAACGCATCAAATATCTGAATAATCGACTGGCCAAGGTTGCGCGCCAACGTGAGCAGGGTCGGCAGGCTCGCAAGAAGGCCAATATTCCGACAGTTTCACTGGTTGGATATACCAACGCTGGAAAATCCACGCTGTTCAATGCCTTGACCGATGCCTCGGTTTATACCGCGGATAAATTGTTTGCCACGCTCGATCCCACCCTGAAAAAACTGGTGTTATCGGAACAACAGGATGTGATCCTGGCCGATACCGTCGGCTTTATTCGACACCTGCCACACGATCTGGTGGCCGCGTTTCGGGCTACCCTGGTGGAGACTCGTGAAGCCGATTTGATTCTGCATGTGGTTGATTGTGCCGACGACGGTCGTCGGGAGAAAATTGTGTCGGTGGACAGGGTGTTGCAGGAAGTGGGGGCCGGGGAGATCCCGCAACTGCTGATTTACAACAAGATCGATTTGCGCGAATTCAAACCCCGAATCGATGTGGATGAACAGGGCCTGGCCTGGCGGGTCTGGCTGTCGGCCAGGGACAGGACCGGTTTTGACAATTTGATGAAGGTGTTACAGGACCGGTTTTGCGACGATACCTCTGTCTATCGGCTGGTTCTACAGGCCAGAGAAGGACGGATCAGGGCATATTTGTTCGATCAGGGGGTAATCATGGGCGAAGAATTTGATAATAATGGCGATATCCACTTGAAAATTCGTCTATCGCCCACATTGTTGAAGAAAATTTACCGCAAGTTCCAGATTTCGCAGGATAGATTCAAGATTCAAGCCGTTTCGCTTGCAGGAGCCGCATGATAGCCATTACAATCCGCACTCTTTGATTTTCCGCTACCCACATAACATTACTTAATCTGTAATCGGAGTTAATTATGCCCTGGAATGAACCGGGTAAAGACAAGGATCCCTGGGGCCAACGTAATAACGATGGCCCACCGGATCTGGATGAACTATTCAATAATCTGAAAAACAAGTTTGGCGGTTTGCTGGGCGGTGTCGGTAAGGGCAAAATCCCGAGGGTACCGGGTGGGGGCGGAAACCTGACCAACCTGATCGGATTCGCGCTCATCGCGTTACTGATCGTCTGGTCCCTGACCGGTGTTTATATAGTCGACCAAGGCTGGCGCGGTGTCGAAACCCGATTTGGCGCCATGACAGTGGTTACCCAGGCGGGACCCCACTGGCATATACCCTATCCGATAGAAGACGTCGAACTGATTAACGTGGCCGACATCCGCACCGCCAGAAAAGATTCCAAGATGCTGACCAGCGATGAAAATATCGTGGTGATGAGCATCGAGATCCAATATAACGTCAAGAATGCGCAGGATTTTGCCTTCGAAGTACGCGACCCCGATCTGACCCTGCAGCAAACCGCTGAAACGGCAATTCGCGAAGTCGTCGGCAACAACGATATGGACCTGATCATTACCGAAGGACGCGCCATCGTCGGTAGCGCCACCAAGGCTATCATGCAGGCCATTCTCGACAACTACCGTACCGGCATCAACGTGGTCACGGTCAACATGGATGAAGCGCAACCGCCGGAAGAGGTGCAGGACGCCTTCGAAGACGCGATCAAGGCCCGCGAGGACGAGCAACGCATCATCAACGAGGCCAATGCCTATCGCAACGGCGTGGTACCGCAGGCCCGTGGTGAAGGTGAGGGTTTGCTCGAGCAGGCCGAAGCTTACAAGACCCGGGTGATCAAATCCGCACAGGGTGAAACCAGCCGTTTCAATCAATTGCTTGCCGAATATCAGCGGGCGCCCGAAGTTACCCGAGAACGTCTCTACATCGATGCCATGGAAAAGGTCATGTCGCGCTCTCCCAAGGTCATGATCGATATTGAAAATGGTAACAACCTGATGTTTCTGCCACTGGATAAATTGTTGTCTGGTAGATCTGGCAGTGATAACCCAATGCAAAACCTGAGTAGATCGAATAGTGACAGTTCGTTTTTGATGGATGAATTCAATCTCAATTCGAATCGCAGTCGTAGCCGGGAGACAAGACAATGAGCAGTAACTTACGATTTGGTTTTATCCTGTTGCTGATGGGCGCGGTCGTCGTTTCGATGTCGACGTTTATCGTGCACGAGCGGGAACTGGCGATTAAATTCAAACTGGGTGAAATCGTCGAGTCGGACTATAAACCCGGAATTTACTTCCAGATTCCGATTATCAATAACGTGATCAAATTTGACAGCCGTATCCTGACCATGGATACGCCGGCGGAACGCTTCCTCACGGTGGAAAAGAAAAACGTGATCGTCGATTCATTTGCCAAATGGCAAATTACAGATCCCAAACTTTTCTATACCGCGACTGCGGGCGATGAGCGCCAGGCGATTGCGCGCATGGCTTCGATTATCAACAACGAACTCAAGGGGAAGATAGCCTCCAAAACCCTGCACCAGGTTATATCCGGTGAGCGTGCCGCAATTATGGAAGAGGTGACCCGTAAAGCGGGCGTGAAGATTAAAGATCTCGGCATTACCCTGGTCGACGTGCGCATTAAAAGAGTCGAGCTGCCGGAAAACGTCAGCAATAACGTTTACCGGCGCATGGCTACCGAACGCCAGACCGTGGCCAGGGAATTCCGTTCACGCGGTGAAGAGAAGGCCAAGCAGATTCGTGCCAACGCCGATCGTCAGCGCACGGAAATTCTGGCCGAGGCTTATCGTAAAGCAGAGGAGACCAGGGGCGAGGGGGACGCAACTGCCGCCAAGACCTACGCCGACTCGTATAATCAGGACAGCGAATTTTATTCCTTTACGCGAAGCCTGAAAGCCTATGAGAAGAGCTTCGGCAGAGGTCAGGATATCATCCTGTTAAGCCCGGACTCCGATTTCTTCAAGTATTTCAAGAACGCTAAAGCCCAGTAAGCAAACTGTCGATGGATTGAATACATCAACGGGCGACTTGTCGCCCGTTTTTTTGCGAGACAAATAATGAACTGGGAAGACTTTTTAGCGGCTATCGCCCTGGTACTGGTATTTGAGGGTTGCGTTCCTTTTTTCAGTCCCAAAGGTTACAAAAATATGGTTCAGCAAATGGCAACTATGCCCGAACAAATGCTTAGATATGTCGGCCTGGGATTGATGATTCTGGGTGTGGTAAGCCTCTACCTGGTGCGTGGCTAGTTGGTGTCGGTGACCTCGAACAAACGCTGGTTGCTACCCGACGGAGTTCAGGAAACCCTGCCACCCGATGCCTTCGCGGTCGAGTCATTGCGACACAGGTTGCTGCAAAGCTTCCATACCTGGGGATATGACCTGGTGATGCCGGCGATGATCGAGTATATGGATTCACTGCTCACCGGCACGGCGCATTCGCTGGATACCAAGACCTTCGCCCTGGTCGACCAGCTTTCCGGTAAACAAATGGGTGTGCGTTCGGATATGACGCCCCAGGTGGCACGTATCGATGCCCACCTGCTGGCCGATAACGCCGGGCAGCACCGGGTTTCACGCCTTTGTTATTGCGGGCATCTATTGCATGCCACCGGGGATGGCATTACCTCCAGCCGCACGCCATTACAAATTGGCGCCGAGATTTTCGGCAGCGACACCATCAGCGCCGATGTCGAAGTTGTCAGCCTGATGATTGCCACCCTGCATGCGGTGGAATTGCACAAGATTTCGATCGATATTGGCCATGTCGGTATATTTCGCAGCCTGGTGAAAAATACCGGCCTCGATAGCGAGCAGGAAAACAAGCTGTTCGATATGTTGCAACGCAAATCGATTCCCGATTTACAGATTTATTTGCAAAAACTGCCCTTGAGCGACCATCTCGGTGAGCAATTCTATCAACTGGCTTTGCTGAACGGCGATATTTCAATTCTTGACGAGGCGCGCAACACCTATGCCGATGCGGCAGATGATTTGTTCGTCTCGCTGGACCACATGCAAAACGTGATTGAATCGGTGCAACAGAAGTATCCCGATACCCTGATTCACTGTGATTTGTCTGAACTGCGTGGTTATAGTTACCACACCGGCCTGGTCTTCGCGGCCTTCTTACCCGGACAGGGCAAGGAGATTGCACGCGGGGGTCGCTACGACGATATCGGCAGCGTATTTGGTAATGCCAGGCCGGCAACCGGCTTCAGTGCGGATCTGCTCAATCTCTACCAGCTGTGTAGACAAACGGGACAATACCAGGCCGGTATTCTCGCGCCTGACACAGATGACCCGGTGCTGGCCAGGTTAATAGATGAATTACGCGACCGGGGTGAACGGGTAATGGTTGATTTGTCCGGCGGTAGAAGCAAGCCGGCAGAGCAGCATTGTGATCGTGAAATCAAATCCAATAACGGCGACTGGGTCGTCGAAAACCTCTAGGTCGACCATGGCAAAAACAGTAGTGGTAATCGGTACCCAGTGGGGTGACGAGGGCAAGGGCAAAATTGTCGATTTACTCACCGATCAGGCCAGCGCAGTGGTCCGCTTTCAGGGCGGTCATAATGCCGGGCATACCCTGGTCATCGACGGCGTAAAGACAGTATTGCATCTGATACCCTCGGGCGTGCTGCGTGAGCATGTCAGGTGCCTGATCGGTAATGGCGTGGTGCTGTGCCCGCAAGCCCTGCTCAAGGAAATCGAACAGCTCGAAGCGACTGGCATTCCCGCTCGTGAGCGCATCGTTATCAGTGAATCCTGCCCGTTGATTCTGCCCTACCATGTCGCCCTGGACCAGGCGCGTGAGCTAGCCCGTGGCAACAAGGCCATCGGTACCACCGGACGTGGAATTGGACCCTGTTACGAAGACAAGGCGGCACGGCGTGGCATTCGACTCGGTGAGCTGATGGACGCCGAACATTTCGCCGACCGCCTGGGCGAGGTACTCGAATACCATAATTTTACGCTGGCGCATTACTTCAAGGCGGAACCCCTCGACTACCAGCTAATACTCGACCAGGCCTTGCAGCAGGCGGAGCAAATGCGCGATATGGTCGGTGATGTCACCGGCATTTTGCATGATTATATGCAACGCGGTGAGTCAATCATGTTCGAAGGCGCCCAGGGCGCCCTGCTCGATATCGATCATGGCACCTACCCCTATGTAACCTCGTCGACGACCACGGCGGGTGGCGCCGCCTCGGGTTCCGGGGTAGGGCCTCGAGATCTCGAATATATCCTCGGTATCGTCAAGGCTTACACCACCCGGGTCGGCTCGGGGCCGTTTCCGACCGAGCTGGACGATGAAATCGGCGATCACATGGGCCAGCGCGGTCACGAATTCGGCGCCACTACCGGGCGCAAGCGGCGTTGCGGCTGGCTCGACCTGGTGGCATTGAAGCGCGCCTTCAAGATCAACTCGGTAACCGGGCTGTGCATCACCAAGCTGGACGTGCTCGACGGCCTGGAGACCCTCAAACTGGCGGTTGCCTATCGCTATCGCGGCGAGGAAGTGACAACCCCGCCGGCGGGTGCGGATAATTTTGCAGCCTGTGAACCGATCTACATGGAGATGCCCGGATGGCAGCAATCGACCTTCGGGCTGAAGTCCTGGGATGATTTGCCGCCAGCGGCGATCGATTACCTGAGGAAGATAGAGGCCTACTGTGGAGTGCCTGTCGATATCGTCTCGACCGGCCCGGATCGCGCAGAAACCATCGTACTCAACCACCCGTTTGCAAATTAGCGGGATAGATTTTTACTTCTGAACTGCTATTGTAGCCTGATGGTGCAGCTTAGCGAGTCAGCCAATGCGTAGAATACCGGGCTATCTACTTGTACTGGTACTCATGTCAGTTCCAGTGGCAGTCCTGGCCGCGACGGGTATCTGGCAGAATGTCACGCAGGCGCAGGGGCAGGGTATCTGGCAGAATGTTACGCAG
>SMVA01256207.1_pt1 | contig 11989 bp, 9 predicted proteins | sample 2456451 | NCBI WGS metagenome assembly SMVA01 (sample SAMN11095933, study PRJNA526329) | marine sediment metagenome | biome: Marine sediment; feature: Surficial sediment; material: Deep marine sediment; isolation source: Hadal surficial sediment | place: Pacific Ocean | collected 2014-05 | depth 0-1...
AAATCCCGTGGCCTCCTGGATCAAGGAATCACGTAGCCTCGATCAAGGAATACAGACGGCTGTCGCCCGGACTTCCGTGCAGGCCTGGGACCAGAGGATGTGAAAGTGATAGAAGCAAGATACGAACGATGGACATATCGGTCTCCGGGTCGAGGAAGGCGGGGGCGGGGCGGGAGAAGGCTCAGAGCCGCTTCAAGATCGCACCCTGAGAGTTGAAGAAAAATCCACCGCAGCCGATCAGCGCGGTCTTTGCATCGTGGACCTGGCGTTCTTTCGCGTCTCCGCGGAGCTGCGTTACGGCTTCCCGCAAATGCCCCGTTCCACGCGAAGCCCCCTCGGAAAGCGATCCCCCGTGCGGGTTCATCGGGACCTTGCCGTTGATCATCACGCAGCCGAGATCCTCGTCCCAATGCTCAACCATGAAACGCCCCGCCTGCCCCGGCTTGGCATAACCCACGTTCTCGATCCAACCGAGGGTGATGATGCTGAATCCGTCGTAGGGGAAGAAGACATCGATTTCGTCGATCCAGACATCGCTGCGCTCCTTGAGCGCTTCGACGACGATGTGCTGACCGTGCCTCGTCAAATCGGGAAGCTGATCCTCGTCATTCCTTCCGACCATCCCGGCAGTCGCCGCGTGAACCACGACCGGATGAGGCGTCATCTTCTTCGCCTTCTCGGTCGTCGTCAGAATGAACGCATCCGCGCCATCGACCGGGATGTCCATATCGAGCATGCAGAGCGGATCCCGGATCATGCGCGCACTCAGATATCCCTCCATCGTGAGCGGCGCCTTCATGGCGGCCTTCGGATTTCGAGCGGCATTCGCACGCATATTGAGCGCAACCCGCCCGAAATCTTCCCGTGGCACCTTGTACTCGTAGATATAACGCTGGGCCCAGGCGGTATACGCCGCCGACGGATCGATCGCCTCGGGTACCGGCGGCGCCTTCGTGCCACCACCCATCGTGTTGTAGTTCCGGAAGGCATCCTTCGCCGCGGAACGCGAATTCCACGGCAGGCGCGTGAACGCAAAGTAGAGAAGCACCGTGTCGCATTGACCCGAAAAAATCGCGGACATCGCATCGACCAGGCCGAAGATCGCCACGGGCATCGGACTCGAATGATGGGTGATGTCCGAGAGGCCCAGAATCGAGGACATCTGGTTCGGCCGCGGGGCGCCGGGCTCGAGCGCGCCGACGATGCCGTCGATCTCGCTCTTGTCGATTCCCGCATCTTGGATCGCGTTGATGCAGGCTTCGGCGGCGAGCGACGCCGCCGAGCGCCCCCCTGCATCCCGACTGAACTCGGTCGACCCCAGGCCCACGATCGCGATTTCGTCTCGTATTGGATTGCGACGAGCCACTATTCACCCCCTCCGGTACGCTTGCGGAAGACCGGGAAGGGAGCGCCGTAGCGCTCGATCCAGGCGAGTTCCACAGGCAGGCCGATCACCACATCCTCGACCGGACAGTCGACGACGGTACTGCTGAAGCGAACTCCACCGAGCCCTTCGAGTTCGACCGCCACGACGGGATGCGGCCCCTTCGCGTAATCGACGTCCGGTGCCGGTGCGCCCTGATGCAGATGCATCGCCAGAAAGACGATTCCGTCCCCCGATACTTCGGTCGGTGTCAGCTTCGTCGACCAACAATCAGGGCACACGGGCTTCGGTGGATGATGAAACTTGCTGCAATCATCGCAGCGGTTGATGAGCAGTTTCTTGTCGAGCCACCCCCGGTACAGATATTTGGAATCATGCGTGATCTGCACCCAGGGAAAGCGCTCGACCAGAGTCGCGTCGTCAACTTGCTCGCTCATCGAGTCCCTTCCAACCCTTTCAGGCCGCCGGCGTTTCGGTGATATCCGCGTCGAGATCCAGGCCGTAGTAGTTGGCCGGGTTCTCGAGCAGCATCTGGCGCCGATACTTGTCGTCGAGTCCGTCGAAGCAGCCGTCGAGGAATTTCATCGTGTCCGGGAACGTGCCGACCGAGTGAGGGAAATCCGATCCGAACATCAAGCGATCGAAGGGAAGGTGATCGCGCATCTCGATACACTTCGGATCCTTGATGATCCCGAACCAGAAATGGTCCTTGATGTATTCCGAGGGCAGACGCGGAAGGCTCCGTTTGAACGACGACTTGAAGATCTCGTAGTTGTCGTCGATCACGAAGAGGCCCCAGGGCAGCCAACTCGCATTCACCTCGGCGAAGTAGAACTGCAGATCCGGAAACCGATCCAACACGCCCGTGCAGATCAGCTGGCTCATCGTGTACATCGGAGGCTGGCCGGAGACACGCTGGGTGAGGGTTGCGGCGAAGGGATCGCCGCTGATCCCGAGGCCCACATTGCTGAGATCCGGAGAGAACTGGCCGAATCCGAAATGCGGCGACATCCGCATGCCGATCTCGAGGCTTCGCTTCCAGAACGCGTCATCCTCGGGCTCGGCCAGCCCGGAGCCATTCGGAAACATATGCAACGAGACCGAGTTGATTCCGTTCGCCGTGAGGAACTCGATCTCGGCGATCGCGTCGTCGACACCCGTCGTCGGAACGACGCCGTTCCCGATCAGCCGATCCGGCGCGACCGCGCAGTAGTCCTTCGCGAGAAAAGTGTTGTAGGCGCGGATCAACGCACGATAGACATCCTTGTCCGCGATACTCTCGATCGCCCGCGACGCGAAGATGGGCGGAAACAGGACTTCCGCATCGATCCCGTCGAGATCCTGTTCGCGCAAACGCTGCGCCCCGTCGCCCGCACCCTCCGCCGCGCTGCCGTCCTCCTTGAAGTAGCTGGCGCCTTCGGTCATGACCGGGCCGCGGCCCGTGATGTTCTGACCATTGGGAATCAGCGGCTGGCCCTCGATCAACCAGGCCTCGCCGCCCTTGGGCAGCTTGATCAGGCGCGGCGCGCGATCCTGGTGCTCCTCCGGCATGTATTTCACCCACGACGCCGGCGGGGTTTCGACGTGACCATCTCCCGAAATGACCTTGTATTTGCGACCCATGATGAACTCCTTCTTCGTTTTCGTTTTTCGCGCTTTTCGCGTTCTTCGCGTTTATCGCGATGACGCCTGATAGCGTCGACTGGTTCTTTCGCCTCGAACTGTCCGGTCGCGCGTCGCGATCGAACCGCGCCGGCGTAGCCGACGCCTGAATCCTGACCCTCTATCCTACACATTGACAAGTCGATCGGACGCCCCCTTTTTCAAGGAAGTGGGCAGCCCGATTCAGGGCTCGAGACAGCCCACTGAGTCGTTCATAGAAAGCTCGGACGCGTCCCGATGACCTGTTTCTCGCGGAGTGCCTCGATCTCTTCCGGTGAGAGCCCCAAACGCTCCCCGAGCACCTTCTCGTTGTGCTCTCCCAACAGCGGCGGAAGCGTCCGCTCGGCGGATTCGCCGTCGAACCGCAGCGAGAATTTCGGATAGCCGATCCGCCCTGCGAAGGGATGGTCGAGAAAGACCAGGAAGCCGCGGGCATCGAGCTGCGCGTGGCCTGGGACGACATTGCGCTGATTATGCAGCCAACCCGCCGGCACGCCGGAAGCCGCCAGCTCGTCCGTGAGCTCCCCGGCTTCCCGACCCCGGGTATATGCCGCCAATCCGCGATCGATTTCCGCCGCGGCCGATCGACGTCCCGCTTCCTCTGCAAACTCGGCCTTCGTCGCCCATGTGGGTTCACCCAGCGTGCGCACCAGCGCAGCCCACTGCTCATCGTTCTCGACCGCGATCGCGATCCAGCCCGCGTCTTCGGGATTGCGCACGTCGCGACAGGGATAGACACCCTGGGGCGCGGCCACCGGGCCCAGATTGCCCTGCCGATCGAGCCGCACGCCATAGGCACTCTGTTCGACGGCCTGTTCGCCGGCGAGCATGAGCCCGACTTCGAGCAGCGCGACCTCGACCTCTTGCCCGCCCTCGCCGCGATCTCGCATCTCGAGCGCGGCCAGCAGCGCAAAGACCGCCGTCATCCCACCGACCGGATCGCAGACTCCGCGCGGCACGACGGGCTCGCGCTCGGGAAATCCCGTGACCCATGCGAGACCCGAGGCCTGTTCGATCGTCATGGCAAAGCCCACGCGATCGCGCCACGGACCCGTCAGGCCAAAGGCCGGCATGCGCACCAACACCGCGTCGGGATTGAGTGCGCGCACGCCCTCCCGATCGAAACCGAATCGTTCCATCACGCGCGGTGAAAAATTCTCGATCACGACGTCGGCCTCGCGAACGAGGTCCCGGGCCAATGCGAGTCCCTCGTCGGTGTCGAGATTGAGCGTGATCGCCTGTTTGCCCGAGTTCGCGCCGTGAAAGACCGGGGCCCACTCCCAGACGATGCCGTCCTCGGGAATGAATCCCGAGGCAAAGCGCATCCCGTCGGGCCGCTGGATCGACTCGATCTTGACCACTTCGGCCCCGAAACCCGCGAGCACCGAAGCGGCCAGAGGCCCTGCCCAGAAAGCCGTGAAATCAACGACCTTGATGCCGGCAAGTGGCTTGGCAGCCCGCTCACCCCCATCCGCAACCTCATTCGAGTCCACACCCGCGAGCGCAGTCTTGCCGATCGAGCCAAGCACCTCTTCCGTATCGGCACCCAACGCCGGAGAGGCCGTGAGTGGCGATACGTCACCCTTCTCGAGCTTGAAGGGAACGCCGGGAACCTTGAAGCCAGCCGGGTGGTCGCGATAGAACTTCCGCTCGAGCATATGGTCCGTGCGAAGCACGGTCTCGCCGTTTCCGATCGGCGCAACGGGAATCCGCAGCTGGCCCGAGCGTTCGACGATCTCGTCGACGGTGTGTGCTCGCGTCCACTCCCGCAGGCGCGGAAGCAGCTCCTCGAGCCGTTTGAACCGTTCGAAGCCGAGACAGAGCGACTCGTCGCTCGCCCACTCCGGCTGTCCGACCATCACGCAGAGATCCTGCCACTGCTGCGATGTCTGCGTCGAAAAGCCGACCATTCCGTCGCTCGCCGGTTCGATCGACGGAATCTCGACCGTCGCGGGCATCAGCTCCCCCGGCCGCATCTGCCCGTGAATATATTGATAGGGCTGGAAACACAGCAACATCGTCTCGAACATCGACACGTCTGCGTGTTGCCCTCGGCCTCGCCGGCGCCCGACCCTCCATGCCGTGATGGCCGCGACGGCGGCGAAACTCCCGGTCGAGAACTCTCCGAGTCGGCCGCCCGCCGCGACCGGCCCGAGGTCCGGATAACCCCGCCCCGAGAACGAACCGGTCTCCGCCTGGAGCGTGAAGTCCGTCGCCGGCCGATCCTTCCAGGGACCATCTTGTCCGTACGGCGAAATCGAGACGAGACTCGCGCGAGGATTCCCTCGTTGAATCGCCGCCAGCCCCAGGTCGATCGAATCGAGCCACCCGGGCCGGAAGCTCTCGAGGACGACATCGACATCCGCGTAGAGTTTTCGAAGCGATGCACGCCCCTCGGTGGTCTCGAGATCGAGAACGATGCTCTTCTTGGTCGCGTTCAGCCATTGAAAGAGCGCGCCGTCTTCTCCCGGCGCGAGTGGTGTCGACTGGCCCATCACGGCCGAGGTCTTCATCCGCCGCAGCGGATCCCCCGCTGGCGACTCGACCTTGATGATCGCTGCGCCCGAGTCCGCCAACAAGCGTGTCGCGAAGGGTCCGGCAATCTCGCTCGAGAGATCGAGAATACGCAGACCCTCGAAGGGGGTCGTCATCGTGGGCACTCCTCGTCACGGGCCCGGTCGCGAACGCGATTCTCAGCTTTCACGCGAGCCCACTCCCAAGCCGTGAAATCTCCTCCCCCCACAGCCTCCCCTTGTCCATCCCGATTCTCCATCCCGAGCATAGGCGGTTCGGCCGGGTTTCGACGTCGGCCCTCGTCAGCCCTGGTCCGCGTTCCGAGCCTGGATCTGGGCCACGACTTCCGCGTGCTCCGCCTCGTTCAAGGAGAATCGCGAAAAGACATAGATCCCGATCAGGAAGGTGATCGAGGGCAGGATCCCCGAGGTGTATCGGATGGCGTCCTTGACCTCTTCCGACTGAACCTCGGCGGCGGGATCGTACCCGCCGAGCGTCAACGCAACGCCCCCCAGCGCCGCCGCTCCCGCACTCCCCGCCTTGCGAATGAAGTTCCAGACCGCCGCGTAGGCACCCTCTTTGCGCTGCCCGCTCTGGAGTTCGTCCCAATCGACGATGTCTGCCTGGATCGAGGGGCCGATCACCGACGAGATGCTCGTCCCGGTACCGATCAACAGGACGCAGCCGAAGACCAGCATCCAGTTGCCGGCGGTGAGAAAGAACTGGCCTGCAAAGCCCAGCGCGACACAACCCATTCCGAAAAGCCAAAGACGTTTCTTTCCGATCCGCCTCGAATAACGGATCCAGAGCGGCACGAAGAGGAATTGCGGAATCATCCAGGTGGCCAGGAGCGCCTCGAGCAGATCGATCCGACCGATGACGTCATCCATGATATACGCTGCGAGCGTCGACACGATTCCCATTCCGAAGGACTCGACCCCGAAGACGAAGAAGACCAGCCGCGCATGCGGATTGCGGGCGACATCCCGAAACGAGGCGATCAGGCCTTCCCCACCGCGGCCCTGATGGCTCTGCGACTCCGGCGTCCGCCACGCGCAGAGCGCGATCACAACACCCACCAAGACCCCGGTCGCGAGCGAAATGTCGAAGGCCGTGGCACGTGAATCGTCGGCCGTGCGCATCAGGTAGATGAAGCCGAGTGCACCCGCAAAGCCTGCGGTCGTGATCATCTGGCGCCACGCGAAAAGACGCGTGCGTTCGTGATAATCGGTCGTGATCTCGAGGCCAAGGGCGGTGTAGGGGATATAGAAGACCGTCGAGGCCGTCTCCCAAAGGATCAGCGCGACCGCGATCCAGATGATCACCCTCACACCATCGAGCGCCTCCGGCGGCGACCAGAGCATGACGAAAGTCAGCACGAGCGGAATCACGGACGCGAAGAGCCACGAACGCCGCCGCCCGAATCGCGAGCGCGTCCGATCCGAGAGGTACCCCGCCATCGGGTCCGAGATCGCATCCCAGACGCGCGCCAACGCATAGACTCCACCGATCGCCGCCGGCGCAATCAGGAGCGTGTCCGTTGCGAATTTCATGAGCCACATCCCAACGGGCAATGTCATCATGATGTAGGCCGACATCGGCAGGCCATAGAAAATGAGCAGCGATCTCGGTAGCGAAGAAGACTCGGCGGGGGCGGGCACGTCCGAATATTGGCACAACGAGCGACCGAGGCCATCACACCCTGCCCGATCACGTGCTGGCATACGCCGTCGGCCGTCCTATCGTGCCTCCCATGAGCCACGTTGATGTCTGAAGACCGACTCCCGGTTCGAACGCGGTTCGCCTATGGCATCGGGGCGACCGCCGAGTCGTCGATCTCGATGGCCTTCAACTCGTTCAACTTCCTCTTCTACAACAACGTGCTCGAACTCTCCGGGACGCTCTGTGGCCTGGCGGTGACGATCGCTCTCGTCTTCGATGCGATTTCGGATCCGATGGTCGGGTCGATCTCCGATCGCTGGCGATCGCGTCTGGGTCGACGCCATCCCTTCCTCTACGCGGCGCCGATTCCGATGGCGATCTTCTTCTACGGGATCTACTCCCCGCCCTCGGGCCTGGGGGAGATCGCCCTCTTCCTCTGGTTCACGACCTTCACGGTCCTGTTGCGAACCGCGCAAACGCTCTACCAGGTCCCCCACCTCGCCCTCGGTGCCGAGATGACTTCGGGCTACCGCGAACGGTCCGTCCTGATGAGTTACAACACCGTCTTCGGTCTGGTGGGGACCTTCGGCGTCTTTTTCCTCGGTTGGAGCTATTTCGGCGAACTCGAGGGCGGGACGAGCAACCGGACGGGTTATGCCGTAATCGCCGGAGTCATCGCGGTCTTCTCGGTCATCGTCGTCTTTGCATCAGCCTTCTTTACGCGCGACCAGATTCCGAAGCTCTCCGCCCCGCCCGACGACCTACCACCCTTCAGTTTCGCCCAGCTGATGACGGAAATCGGCGATTGCCTGAAGAACGACAACTATCGAACACTCGTCTTCGGGATCTTCTTTCTCTCCGCGACACTCGGCCTGCATGAGACGCTGAGTTCCCACCTCAACATCTTCTACTGGGAACTCCCTCCACGGCAGATTCGCTGGATGGTGATCGGTGCCCCGATCGGCCTCACCTTCGCGGCTATCCTCACCCCGGTCGTGCACACCCGATGGAGCAAACGCAACGCGCTGATTGCGGGCATCCTCGGCATGTCGACGGCGGTCGGGACACCGATCCTGCTGCGACTCGTAGGCCTCTTCCCCGAGAACGACTCGGCACTGGTATTCCCGATCCTCTGCGTCTTCAAGGCGTTCTCGTATTGCATGAGCGCCATGATGGTGATCAGCATCGCGTCCACCCTCGCCGACGTCACCGATGAACACGAGCTCCTGACAGGTCGCCGCCAGGAAGGGATCTTCTTCGCGGCGCGAGCCTTCTTCGGGAAGCTCACCACCGGTCTCGGACATCTGCTCGCGGGAATCGGCATGGACTTCATCGCCTTCCCGACCGGCGCAAAGCCCGGCGAAATCTCGCCCGATGTCATCTATCAGTTCGGGATCCTGGCAGGCCCGCTGACACTCCTGCCGGGCCTGATCTCGATCAGCTTCTATCTCCGATACAAGATCGACGAGGCACGCCACGACGAAATTCGCCTCGCCCTCGAGGCTCGTAATTCCTCGTCGCCCTGATCAGCATGCGTTCCATGAACCGATTCACGCCTAACGTCGAGTGAGTCCGTAGCGCCGCTCGATCGCCTCTTGTCGCTCGGCGATCTGCTCGCGCCGAGCCGCCTGATCGAAGCTCGGCTCGCCTGACGGAAAATGCGACGCGATCGCGTCGAAATCCACTAATTCGACGCGGGGCTCGTGGGCAGACGTGAGCTCGCCCACCCCCTGCCAGCGCAGCAGCATCTGGCCCTGCGGTGCCCCCGACGCGTCGAGCCAATTGGCGACGCCGGGATCCCGCGTGCTGATCACGAAACGGTACAGCCCGTCCGGACTCAGCCGCGCCTGGTGTGTATTCAGGCTCGTCACCTGATTGACGAAGTCGAGCGATTCGAACCATTCCGTCCCGAGCTGGAATCCCTGGTAGCGTGCGTCGGAGGGGCGAATCGTCAGGATCAGCGCCTGGTCGTCTCTCAACTGATAGCGACCCGACGCGTTGTACTGGCTCTCGAGTCCCCCCGCCGCGCCCGACATGCGCCGGAGCGGACGCAGGGTATTCATCTCGAGACCCGCGTAGACCTGATCGACGATTTCGAGATAACCCGTCAGCGCGTCCAGGAGATATCCCGTCGTGGCGTCGATGCGAGCCGCCACGATCTCATCCTCGACGGGACGACCCGCCGTTCCTCGCGTTCCGATCCGCTCGATCGAAAGCTCGCCCGCCTCTTCGTTCGTCCAATCCGCGTAGGTGTATCGAACCAGCAGGCGCCTGGATCCGGGCACGAGTTCGATCCAGTTCCCCTCGCGCGGTGGCCCTCCCACGATCACTTCGAAGCGGCCCTCTGCGTCGGTTTCGAGCTGCGCGAGACCGAGCGCGCCCCGCGCCGTCATCGGCCGGTGAATACCGGGATAGCCCTGATAGAGTTGGATCGTGAAGTCGGCGGTCGTGCCGCGACGGCCCGTGATCCGGTAGACGGCGTCCTCTTCGACTCGGGCAACGAGGTAGAGGTTGTCGGGATTGCCGAGCGCGAGCTTCGCATAACGCTCGTCCTGCGCTTGAAGATAGGGATGGTCGGTGTCGGCCCAGGCCAGCTCTTCGTCGATTGCCCGGCGCAACAGCCGCAGGACGTGCAAGGCACCCTCGCCCCGGCCGAAGGGAACGCCCGAGGCTTCGGCATGACGCGCAACCTCGCCCGACGCCTTCAGTTGATCCGCCAGCCGATCGAGCGCGGCGAAGGGATCGGACGCATCCGGCGTGGCCAGGGGGATCGGCTGCGATCGACTCGTACACCCGACCTGCGAGAGTACGGCGAGTGCCAACGAGAGAGCGATCAGTACCGTCCGCGGAAACCGGGTCATGGCGCACCCATCAGGGTTCGTCTGCCTGCTCCGAAGGTCGCCGATGGAGCGGGCCATCCGGGAGTCGCCCGTCGACATCGCTGAACCCGAATTCCTCGGCCAGTTCCCGCGAGACGAGCGCGCGTCCCGTGCGTTCGAGAATTTTTTCATCGGTCGCGAGCGCTGCGATGGCGCGACCCGTGAAGTAGAGCGACTCGGCGCCGCTGAAGTCCAACCCCTTCACGCGGCCGCGATTGGCCTCGTTGCGTTCGGTCAAGACCAGCCCGGGCCAGAGTGAAACGACCGCAACGCCGTGCCGCTTCAATTCGTGCGCGGCGTCGCTCGTCAGCCGATCGAGCGCCGCCTTGCCCACACCGTAGGCGACATGCCACGAGTATTCCGCCGCTCCCGACGAACTGATATTGGCGATCAGGCCGGATCCCTGCGCCACCATCATGGCTGCTGCGAGTCGACTCGCAGCGTATGCAGAACGCGTCCCGACATCGATCATGTCGTCCCAATTCGAAAGCGGGACCTCCCAGAAGGGCTTTCCCGACGTGAGTTCCTTGGGGATGATGAAGGCGTTGTTCACGAGGATATCGAGGCGGTCCTGCTCCTCGCGAACCCTTGCAAAGAGCGCCTCGACCGCGTCGTCGTCGCGATGATCGCAGGCCACCGCAACTCCGCGCCCCCCGACCGAATCAACTTCGGCCGCGACCGCCTCGACCGTTCCCGCCTCGGGCGGCAGTGCCGTGCTGCTTCGACGCGCGGTGCAGTAGACCGTCGCGCCCCGTGCACCCAGACCGACCGCGCAGCCCCGACCGATCCCACGACTCGCCCCGGTCACGATCGCCACGCGTGAAGCGAGTGCTCGATCCTGCGGCGCTACCTTCAAGGCGCGCTCCCCGCGCTATTCGCGGCCTTTTCGACGAGCTTCGCATTCGAGAGCGAGCCCGCGCGAATCGCTGCATCGTCGTGCTGAAAGCGCACGCGGTAGGCGGCTTCCGCGACCATCGGAAGAATCTCGTCGACCCGTCGCGGTTCGACTCGCGCGGCAAGCTCCGCCGCTCCGGCGCGCTCGAGCATCTGCGACAAGCGTGTTCGAATGCAATCGAGCGCCCAATCGAGCGGATCACCCGATGCGTGGCGATCGAGATGAATCATCTCGTTGGTCTGATTCTCGTACGAGACGTAGTGGTAGTGCGGGTCTTCGTCGAAACAATCGAAGCGAAGGAATTCGATCTTGGGCTGACCCGGCGCCGGCTCCCCGAACACGTGAAGCGAAACACCGCGATCGTTGGCCGATCCGGGTTCCCCGCCCTCGTAGCTCTCATTCACCACATGGGCGGCCGCAATCGCGTCGTCCAGCAATCGATACTCGACCCAGATCGAGATCGGACCGACGTCGAAGAGCTGGCTCTGCGCCTCGACCGGCGGAATGGGCATGATGTCGTATTTCGTCACACCGCGATCAAATTCGTTCATCGTCTCACCTCGCTTCAAGCCTGGCTCGTGCAACGGCGCACGGGGCAGGGTCCAAATTCTATCTCGTCAAATCCCGACCGCGACCGAGCGGCCCGCCGCTATTCCGGCAAGGCATACGCGATCAGCGCATCGTCGGGTGGTGACCCGAGCGGGAAATGTCCACCGGCCGCGATGACCACGAATTGTCGGCCTTCCGGTCGGACGCGATAGGTCATCGGCGTTGCGTGGCCCGACGTCGGAAGCAGCGTACTCCACAACTCATCTCCGGTCTCCGTGTCGAAGGCGCGAAAGGTCCGATCCATCGTCGCCGCGATGAATACGAGCCCACCAGCGGTCTGGATCGGACCGCCCTGGTTGGGTGTGCCCCACTCGAAGAACTCGCCAAAGGCCGGAGCGAGCTCCCGGAGATTGCCGAGCGGGCGCTGCCATTCGATTTCTCCGG
>SMVA01213438.1_pt1 | contig 11983 bp, 9 predicted proteins | sample 2456451 | NCBI WGS metagenome assembly SMVA01 (sample SAMN11095933, study PRJNA526329) | marine sediment metagenome | biome: Marine sediment; feature: Surficial sediment; material: Deep marine sediment; isolation source: Hadal surficial sediment | place: Pacific Ocean | collected 2014-05 | depth 0-1...
ACGACCGTGCTCCACCTGTTCGGCTACGTGCTCCCGCTCGGTGGCTCCGACGCGGGCAACAACCGCGGCGGCACACCCTGGTGGGACGTCCTGATCGAAAACGAGATCGATACCGAGGTCTACCGGATTCCGGGGAATTTCCCGACACCCGCATCGGAGGCGAAGGTGCTCGACGGTATGGGCACCGTCGACCTGCGTGGCGGTTTTGGAACCTACACGCTCTACACCGATAAACTGGTCGACAAGAAGAAGCCCAAGGGCGATATCGAGTACGTATCCGTTCAAGACCTCGATCTCGATGGGATTCCCGATACCGCAGTGTCGGTCCTCAAGGGGCCGCCCGATCAATTTCACCTGGAACCCGGTCAGGTTCCCTCGAGCAGCGACTACCTGACCGCGCGCATCGTGATCTACATCGATCCCGAAAACGACACCGCGGTCGTCGAAGTCGGCAGCGGGCGGACACTGATCGAACAGGGGAAGTGGTCCGACTGGGTCGAGGTCGGCTTCGACCTGCTGCCGATGGGGATGATGCCCGTTACCGGATCGGTCCGCTTCTACGCCCAGGAGCTTCGGCCGAACCTCACACTCTATGCGTCGCCGGTCAATATTTCGCCGGCCTCTCCGTTCATGCCGATCACGAGCCCCGACTCGTTCGTCGAGGAGATCTTCGATGGCGTCGGCTTCTTCTACACCCAGGGCATGCCCGAAGAACAAGAAGCGCTCAAGGACGGCGTGTTCAGCGATGATGAGTACATCGAGCAGGTCGCGCTGATCCAGGAAGACACCGATCGGTTGATCGATTTCGCGCTCGACCGCTTCGAGCCGGGAGACACCACGTTCGTCTACCTCTCGGACATCGATCTCCAGTGCCACATGCTCTGGCGCCACGACGATCCGAAGCACCCCGACGCGCCGAACCATCCGGCGTACGATCCCGAGACGGCTCCCGCACATGCACACGACATCGAAAATTTCTACCGGGATGTGGACGCAACGCTGGCAAGGATCCGAAAGCGCTTGCCCACCAACACCCTGCTCATCGTGATGAGCGACCACGGCTTCCAGCCCTACACCCGAAAACTTCATCTGAACGCCTGGCTCCGAGATTCCGGCTACCTGGTATTGAAAGACGGCAAGAAATCCGGGCACATCCTCACAGGCGATGTCGACTGGTCGAAGACGCGGGCCTATGGCGTGGGATTCAACGGCCTGTATTTGAACCTCGCGGGCCGCGAAGCAGAGGGTGTCGTGTCCGCCGCCGAAGTGGACGCGTTACTTACAGAAATCTCCGGCAAGCTCGAAGCGCTGAGGGATCCCAAGGGTGGCAAGACGGTCGTGCTGGAGATGTTCCGGAGTACAGAGATCTACACGGGGTCGCGCACCGCCGAGGCTCCCGATCTCGTGGTCGGATACAACGAGGGGTACGGCTGCTCGGACGAGTCGACGCTGGGTGGGATCACAGAGGATGTTCTCGTAGACAACAAGTCGCGCTGGTCGGGCAACCACCTGATGTCGCCCGACGTGGTCCCGGGAGTCCTGCTCATCAACCGAAAACTAAACGGTGACGGTCACGACCTCACGGACGTGACGGCCACCGTTCTCTCTCACTACGGCATCAAGCTGCTCCCCGACATGACGGGTGAGCCGATTTTGTAGCAACGCGAAGTTTTTCTGGAACCGAGGAGGCCAGCCATGCTGGGAAGCAAAACCGTCAAGGTGAAGATCGATCGGGATCTCTTCGATCGACTGCGCAAGGTCGCCGATGTCGCAGGTTATGCGACGACAGAAGAGTTCGTCGAGCACGTGCTCGAAAAGGAGATGCTCCACTTCGAGGACGCGGGCTCTGACGACGACATTCGAGACAAGCTGAAGGGTCTCGGTTACATCTCGTAAGAGAGCGATCTGATGCAGACGTACAACGACATTGCGAGCGCGATCTTCGATTTCCTGCTGGCACCGTTCGGGCACGAGATCGCGCTCTTCGACCTGATCGTCTGGCCCCTGCTCATGGGCGTTGGAGCGCTGCAGGTCTACAAGCACACCTCGAATCAGGATGCGATCGTTAGCGTGAAACGACAGATTAGCATGCACCTGCTCGAGATCAGACTCTTTCGAGACGACATCGCACAGGTCCTGTTGTCGACGATCAAGATCGTCGGGAAGAACGTGATCTACATCGCCCACAACCTCAGGCCGATGGCCGTCATGACGATCCCGATGGTTGGGTTGATGGTCCAGTTGGTCGCCCACTACGCGTACGAGCCCGCCCCACCCGGATCGGTCGAAATCCTCCATCTGCGGTTGGATCCGAACGCAGCGGTTTCATCGCGCGATGTATCCCTCGAGGTACCTGCCGGCACCAGCCTCGATGCGCCGGCCGTACGCACCGCCGACGGCCAGGTTTTCTGGCGCGTCAGGGCCGATCGGCCGGGAGACCACGTATTCAAGATTCGAGTTGGAGACGAGATCTACGAGAAGGGCTGGGCGGTCGGTGGCGCTGCGCGCAAGATCCCCGTCAAGCGGCTAAGAAGCTGGGAAGCGCTGCTCTATCCCGGCGAAGACGCGATACCGAGCGGCTCCCCGGTGCTCTCGCTAGAACTCGATATGCACACGCGCTCGCTCGATTTTGTGTGGGATGGAGAATTCGGAATCTTGATGTGGGCGATGGTACTGTCGCTCGTTGCGGGCGTCGCGCTCAAAGATTTCTTCGACGTAACCCTCTAGAAAAACGGTGGGATCGGAAATGTTCGAATCACTCAAGGGCGTATTCCGAAAGAAACAGGGTGATCCCATTGTCGTCGTCAGCGGCCTGCCCCGCTCTGGAACGTCGATGTTGATGAAGATGCTCGAGGCGGGCGGCATGGAGATCATGACTGATAGCGAGCGCGTCGCCGATATCGACAACCCCAAGGGCTACTTCGAATACGAGCGCGTCAAGAACCTCGAAAAGGAAACGGACAAGAGCTACGTCCGCGAGGGTCGCGGCAAGGTGCTCAAGGTGATCTCCTTCTTGATCAAGGACCTTCCGGACGACAACGACTATCGGGTCATCTTCATGCGGCGCAACCTCGATGAGGTACTGGCCAGCCAGAACAAGATGATCCAGCGCCTCGGAACGCAGGACTCGACCGCGGCGGAAGACGCGATGAGAGAGGCCTACCGAAATGACATCGTGCGCACACGTTTGTTGTGTAAAAAACGCGCGAACTTCGAGTTGATCGAAGTCAATTACAAAAGCACGGTTGAAGAACCCACAGCGACCGCACGCAGTGTCAACGCCTTCGTGGGCGGACAGCTCGATGAGGCTGCGATGCGAGGTGCCGTCGACGGCAGCCTCTACCGAAATCGCGGCAAAGGCTGAGCGATTCCGCGATTTCCGGCAGCAGTTGACGCAGGGTTCACCCCCCTCTAGGCTTTGCGGATCGGGTTCGAAAATCACCGGGCGATTTCCGGCGCTTGCAAGCCTCTCGGACCTCCTTAGGGATCCGCACCCGACCTGCTAAGCGCCAAGACGTGAGACCGAACATGAGCGATGAATCCCGCCGTGGCGACAAGGCGGCCGGCGACCAATTGCGAAACGCAGGCGGCTCGACGCGAGCCGTGCACAGCGGAGAGCGCAACCACCAGGCGACCAACGCGATCACGACTCCGATCTACCAGACATCGACGTTCTGGTTCGAGAACTCCGCGGAGCTGCGCGCGCACCAGGAAGGTCGAGAAAAGCGCGACGAATACGGCCGCTACGGCAATCCCACCTGGCGTGCGGTCGAGCGCAAGCTCTGCGATCTAGAAGGCGCCGAGGAAGCCGTGCTCTTCGCGAGCGGAATGTGCGCTGCCACGACACTCTTCTTCGCGCTGCTGCCCAAGGGCGGCCACCTGGTGATCACGAGCGACTGTTACCGGCGCACGCGTCAGTTCATCGAGTCCTATCTCGTTAAGCTGGACGTCGAGACCACCGTGATCGAGCCTGCGGAAATCGACAAGCTCGCGAATGCACTGCGCGACAATACCTCGATCTTCTTCACAGAATCGCCGACGAATCCCTACCTCCGCGTGATCGACGTAGCGAAGGCGGCCGAAGTCGCGCACGCGCGCGGCGCAAAGGTCGTGATCGATTCGACGTTTGCGACCCCGCTTTGTCACCGACCGCTAGAACGCGGAGCCGACTACGTGTTTCACAGCGCAACCAAGTATCTCGGCGGCCATAACGACCTCTTGGCCGGCGTGGTGCTCGGATCCGCCGAGGCCATCAAACCGGTTCGCGAAGCGGCGGGCATGTTGGGTGGCATCATCGACGCGCATTCCGCCTACCTGCTGCTGCGCGGGCTCAAGACCCTCGCGCTGCGGATGGAGAAGCACGGCAGCAACGCACTACAGGTTGCGCGTTGGCTAGAGGGAAACGCTGCGATCCGACGCGTCTGGTATCCGGGACTCGAAAGCCATCCGGATCACGCGACCGCGAGCCGGGTGATGCAGGGCCACGGCGGCGTGGTCACCTTCGATGTCAAAGCGGACTTCGACGGAACCTGCCGCTTCGTCGATGCGTGCAAGATCCCCTACATCGCCGCAAGCCTGGGCGGCGTCGAAAGCCTGATCGAAATGCCCGCGCTGATCTCCTTCTGGGACCTGAAACCCGAGCAACGCCTCGAACTGGGAATCACGGATTCGCTGGTGCGGCTGTCGTGCGGCATCGAGGACGCCGAGGATCTGATCGCGGATCTCGAACAGGCACTCGAAGCGATCTGACCCGCGTTGCAGGACGCTGGAGCCCCGGCCGCGCGAATCGGCGGGATTTTCGCCCTCTAGAGCAGCCGATCACACGACGGCCGCGAGCGTTCCATCGCGAGCAGTCGGGCCTTGAGCTCCTCGCCCCCTCCATAACCGCCGAGGCTTCCGTCAGAGGCGATGACCCGGTGGCACGGCACGATCAGGGCGACGGGATTGGCGTTGTTCGCGGACCCGACAGCGCGATGGGCTGTCGGCCGTCCGATGGAACACGCCACTTCCGCATAGGAACAACTCTCTCCGTAGGGAATTTTGAGCAACACGTCCCAGACGGCGCGTTGGAACGGCGTCCCGCGTAAATCGAGCGGAATGTCGAAGTGGGTTCGCTCGCTCGCGAGATACTCGAGGATCTGCCCGATCGCGGCGCTGTTCGGCCCGACCTCGTCCACGCAGCGGCGCTCGGGCACGTGACGGTCCAGAAAATCCCGCATGCCGCGACCGCTCGAATGCGGCAACTCCAGGTACACGAGTCCGATCTCGGTCGTCGCGACGCGAAATCGTCCGATCGGCGAATTCGATCGGACAATGTGCACAGTCTCCATCGCTCCGTCACAATAACACCTCGGGTGCCGATCGGTGCGGCGAGATCCGCAAATCCGCGGCGAGACCGAAAAAATCAGGGATGACGTCACGGAGAAGAGCGAGGTCATGTCTCATCTACTCGTCACCGGCGGTGCCGGCTACATCGGATCCCACGCCTTGCGAGCTCTGCATCGGGCGGGGCACACGGCCGTGGTCATCGACGATCTGCGCGCCGGAAACGAATCGATGGTCGGCGATGCCCCGTTGGTTCGCTGTGACGTGGCCGATCGCGGCGCCGTATCCAGGGCATTCGAAGAACACGGCCCGTTTGACGGCATCCTCCATTTCGCCGCTTCGCTCGTCGTGTCCGAATCCGTCTCCAAGCCCCTCGACTATTACGCGAACAACGTAGGCGGATCGCTAGCGCTGATCGACGTCGCGCTCTCCCACGGCACCAAGGCCTTCGTGCTGTCGTCGAGCTGCGCGACCTACGGGATACCGGAGCGCGTTCCAATCTCAGAAAACACCCCGCTGGCGCCCATCAACCCCTACGGGGCCTCGAAAGCCATGGTCGAGCGAATCCTCGCGGACACGGAGTCGGCCCACGGGCTGCGTTGGGCAGCGCTGCGCTACTTCAACGCGGGCGGCGCAGACCCCGACGGCGGCATCGGCGAATGTCACGAACCGGAGATCCACCTGATCCCCGCCGCGTTGGAGGCCACCTGCGGACTGCGCGACAAGCTCGAACTCTTCGGCACCGACTACCCCACGCCGGACGGAACCTGCATCCGCGACTACATCCACGTCACGGACCTCGCAGACGCCCACGTTTGCGCGATCGAAGCGCTGCTCGAAGGCCGATCCATTGGCCCCCGCAATCTCGGGACGGGCAAAGGACACTCCAACCGCGAAGTAATGGCGGCCGTCGCTCGCGCGGTCGGCCGGCCGGTCCCGGTGCAGGAAGTGGGTCGGCGCCCGGGCGATCCACCAGAGCTGGTTGCAGACGCTTCGGAATTCTGCCGCGAATTCGGCTGGAAGCCGCGTTACTCGGACCTCGACACGATCGTTTCGACAGCCTGGAAGTGGCTACAGAGCTGGAAACTCGGAAACGCGAAATAGACCCACGCACGCAAAATCCACGGGCTGACCCGGTCGCCAGCATCACTGACCAATCGCGCGAGGGTTGGGTGCTCTTGCGGGGTTGGGTGCTCTTGCGGGGTGACGGGGGGCCATCGGTCTCAGGCCCATGTCGCCCTCAAGCCCCCCGTCACCCCCCAAGCAACATCACCTCAGATCGAGCCCGCTAAATGCGGGGGTTTCTTTTCACGCGCTAGCAATATTTCCCAGGGGAGCCGGGGGGAAGGGTTATGAGCGACATGGGGTTAGAGCGAATAGTTCTTCCCCCCGGCTCCCCAAGCGGGAGGATGGCGGGCGAATCCTGCGGATTCGCTTGGGGTGTTGGGGGATGCGAGATTTGCGCCTGCGTTTTAGCTCTGTAGATCCAGCCGTTTCATCATTTTTTGGAGTGATTGACGTGGGATTCCGAGTTTTTCCGAGGCGCGTGTCTTGCTGCCGGTCTCGGCGATCGCCTCCAGAATCATCCTCCGCTTGAGCGCATCGACGGATTCGCTCAGGCGCAGGCCGTCGGTCGAAAAATCACCCTGGAGGGCCGCAGCGATGGGGGCACTTCGAATCTGTTCCGAGAGCATCTCGGCTGTAATATGTTCCGCGCCGCCCGACACCGCAACAGCACGCTCGATCTCGTCTTCGAGTTCCTGAACGTTGCCCGGCCACGGGTAACGCACCAGACAGTCCATCGCGGCGTCTGCAAAACCCTTGGCGTCGCAACGGCTTTTTTGACGGGCCACCTCTAGAAAATGGCAGGCGAGAGCGGGCACGTCCGTTCTCCGCTCTCGAAGGGGTGGGAGTTTGATCTCGACCTCGCGCAGTCGGTAGTAGAGATCCTCGCGGAAGCGGCCCTCTCCGACTTCCTCGAGCAGATCTCGACTCGTCGATGCGATGACCCGGACGTCGACGATGCGGGTGTCCGAGGATCCGAGCGGCCGGATTTCGCCGTCTTGTAGCACCCGAAGCAGCCTGACCTGCATGCCCGGATGCGTCTCCCCAACCTCGTCCAGAAAAGCCGTTCCACCGTTGGCAGCCCCGAACAACCCCTCTTTGTCGGTTTTCGCCCCGGTGAAGGCGCCGCTCTTGTGTCCAAAGAGTTCGCTCTCGAGCAACGTGTCGGGGAGCGCCGCGCAATTTTGCGCGATGAAGCGCTTTTCCTTGCGCGCGCCCGCGTGGTGAATTGCCCTCGCCACAACACCTTTGCCGGTTCCGGGCTCGCCGCTGATCAGAACGCTCGAGTCCGTCATCGCGACCTTTTCGATCAGGTCGAAGACGCGCTCCATCGCGGGGCCCGTACCAATGATTCGATCGAACGTGTATCGGTGCTCGATCTCCCGGCGCAGCTCCGCATTCTCGGCGTGAAGCCGCTCCTTTTGTTCGCCGAACTCGATCCCAAGTTCGATGTTCTGGGAGGCCAGTTCATAAGACTCCAACGCCCGCTTCACCGCCAACCGCAGTGCGTTGGGAACCCACGGATTTGCAACCCAGCAATAGACCAACGCTTCGTTGACGGCTCGGTTCAGCGACTCGGGCTCTGCACCGCGACTCAAGAGCATTCGAATCGCGAGTGGCCGGATCTCTCGGGCGCGCTTTAGAAAATCGATTCCCGCCATGGAGGGCAGGGCTTCATCGGCGAGGAGCAGTGCGATCTCCGCGTGCTCGAGAATCTCGAGTCCGTCGGAAGCGCGGGTCGCACGGTGAACGCGATAGTCGGTTCCGAGCACCCGCTCGAGCGACTCCAGGCGCGCAGCATCGTCGACGACGATGAGGATCTCGTAGGGATCGCCGCCCGGATTCCGACGAGCGCCTTCAATGGGTTCGTCTGCACTCAGCGAATTCGAACTCACGGGCAGCCTTCCAGATCGCAGTCCCGCATCCGAAGCGGCGGGCATTCCACAGTCCGTGGTGTACGGCGACGCATGTCATCACCAAAACGCAAGGAGTTCACGATTGAAAAGTAACAACTGCCGGTGCGGGACGCCGCGGCAGCAAAGGGCCGCCGGGCCGACGGGTGGATCCGCCGGCCCGGCGCCGCCTTCTAGCGTCGCGCTCGGCGACGAGTGGTCTTCTTGCGTGCTGTTTTCCGGCGAGCCGGAGCCTTGCTGGCGGTCTTCTTGCGAGCCTTCTTCTTGGCTGCCTTCCGCCGTGCAGGCTTCTTGCGCGCAGTCTTCTTGCGCGCGGTCTTCTTGCGAGCCGTCTTCTTGCGAGCCGTCTTCTTGCGTCCCGCCTTCTTGCCGGCTGTCTTCTTGCGTCCCACCTTCTTGCGGGCTGTTTTCTTACCAGCAGTTTTCTTGCGCCCGGAAGATCTCTTCATCTTCACCTTTGCGACGTGTCCATTCTTGTCGATGAAGTAGAGGAACCCTACCTCTCGCTCGATCCCGCATTTGGTGACCTTCTCGCGTCCTTTCGGACCCTTTCCACCGCCCCGCGCCATGCGGGCGCGACTCACGTCACCGCGCTTGTCGAGAAAGTAGAGCCAACCTTTTTCTCGACGGATGCCCGTCTTCTCTACGACTGTGGCCATCGGCCATCTCCTTCGTTTGCGAATTACATTTCGTCCCGCGCTAGAGGGCAAAGCGCGCGGGCACCAACGTTACTCGGAGGAGGCGCAATTCACGCGAGCCCGGGGGAAGGCAGGCTTGCACCGACAGAATCATGGGGTGCACGATTGGCGGTGTCAATGGTTTTGGGCAGTTTTCTGACGGTGGGAAGCGGGGCCTCCGACGGGCGAAACGCTTCGAATTCGCGCAGTCAATCAGCGGTCGCGAAGGCGGGCCTCGGCGGCGTCGAGAATCTCTGCCTCCAGGCACCGATCCTCGAGGGCATTGATCTCCTGAACCCCCGTCGGGCTCGTAACATTGACCTCTGTCAGAAAACCGCCAATCACGTCGATCCCGACGAAGAACAAGCCGTCTCGTCGAAGCGAGGGTGCGATCACCTCGATGATCTTGCGATCGCTATCGTCCAATTCCGCCCGATGGGGGCGACCACCGACGTGTAGATTCGAGCGAACCTCGGTCGCGCTCGGCACTCGGAGCACGGCGCCGATCGGCTCCCCGTCGAGGAGCAGGATCCGTTTGTCCCCCTCTCGAACGGCCGGCAGATAGCGCTGCGCCATGATCCGACGGGACTCGAAACGGGTCGATTGCTCGAGTATCGAGCGGAGGTTCCGGTCCTCTCGTCGCAGGTGAAAAACCCCCTCCCCGCCTTTCCCGTCGAGCGGTTTGACGATCATCTCTCCGCCGAGTTCGTCCATAAAACTCAACAACTCCGGCATTCTCCGGCTCACGAGCGTCTCCGCCATGAGTTCCGGGAACCGCAGTGTGTAGAGTTTCTCGTTGGCGGCCAGAACGCCCTCAGGCCGATTCAAGACAACCGCGCGCCTGCACAGAGTCAGGATCTGGGTGGTGGTCAGATACTCGGCGTCTACCGGTGGGTCGACGCGTTGGAACACCAGATCGACTTCTTCGTCCAGTGACAGCGTGCGGGCCTCTCTCAGTTCGAAGTGCCGATCGCGCTGAGGATGCAGCTCCACCGGCCGCGCATGAGCGGAAACGCCGCGATTGGAGGCGATGAGGTCGGATGGGGCGACGTACAGGACCTCGTGGTTGCGCCGCTGCGCCTCCAGCATCAGCGCGAAGGTGGTATCCGCACCGACGTCGATCGCATCGAGCGGATCCATCACAAAAGCGAGGGTGCGGCGAGAGGAAGACATTTCAGCGATCTCTCCTGCGAGCCGAAGCGGTAGCGCAGGGCGCGCGCACTCGGCTACGGTCGGGTAACCCCTGGAGTTTCGATGACTTTTTTGCGGTCTCGGGCGTTCAAATGGCTCCTGGCCTCCACGGGCTTGCTCGTCGTGGCGGGTATCGGAGGCTCGATCGCGTTTTACCTCACATTCGTTCGGGACCTTCCGGACCTGCGGACGATAGAGGATTACCGCCCGCCGATCACAAGTCGCGTCGTCGATCGCAATGGCGAGGAGCTCGGCGCGTTCTTCAAAGAGCGGCGCTCGCTCGCACCGATCGACACCCTGCCCCGACACCTCGTGCAGGCGTTCGTGGCGGGCGAGGACAGCTCGTTTTTCGAGCACGCGGGGATCGACTACCGCTCGATCCTGCGGGCGGTGTGGGTAAACCTCCGCGCCGGCGGCGAGATCAAACAGGGCGCGAGCACCATCACCCAGCAGATGGTCAAGGGCCTGCTGCTCAGCCCGGAGCGGAAGTTCAGGCGCAAGATTCGGGAGATGATCCTCGCGCACCGGATCGAAAAGAGCTTTTCGAAGCAGGAAATCCTCTACCTCTACCTGAACCAGATCTACTTCGGACACGGCGCCTACGGGATCCGCGAAGCTGCGCGCACCTACTTCGGCAAGGACACCCTGGAGCTGAACGTGTCGGAAAGCGCGCTTCTCGCCGGCCTGCCCAAGGCGCCCTCGCGCTATTCGCCCTTTCAGAATTTAGAGGCGGCAGAGGAGCGCCGGCGCTACGTGCTGTCGCGGATGCACGCTGAGGGCTACCTCAGCGCCGCAGACTACTCGACCTCGATTGCCGAATTGCCCGTCCTGGTCGAGCGCACAGCGAACCAGGACGACCCTGCAGCCGCTTACTTCACCGAGGAAGTGCGCCGCGTCCTCTTCGATCGATTCGGAGGCGAGCTGGTTTTGACGGGTGGGCTGACGATCGAAACGACCCTCGACCGGGATCTGCAGCGCGCCGCCATGCACGCCGTGCAGACCGGGTTGATCGACCTCGATCACCGGCAGGGTTATCGGGGTCCGATGCGTCGGGTCGCGCGGTCCGAAATTCCCGAAGAGATCCATCGGCTGGCGGAAGCCAACAAACTCGTACCGCAAACCCTGGATCCGATTACCCCGCTGGATTCGCTCGAGCCCGAGGAGCCGATCGGTGAAGCGCCCTCGGAGCTGGCCGACGAAGCATCCTCGGAGCTGGCCGGCGAAACATCCTCGGAGCTGGCCCGCGAAACATTGCGCGCGCAGGCCCGCAAGATCCTCGCCGAGGAGGGCGGAACCCTGCTGGGTGTGATCACGGCTGTCGAACCGGAGGCGAAGAGCGCCCGGGTCGCCTTCGCGCCCGATCTCGAAGGCGTCGTGCGACTCGAGGACGTCAGCTGGGCGCGCGAGCCGGACCCGAACCGCTCACCCTACAAAGTCCGCTCGATTGGAAAAATATTCACAGAGGGCGACGTTGCGCGATTTGCTGCCGTGCGCTCGCAGGAACGCAAAGCCGACGAGACGAACCCCGAAGAGCCCGCGGTGATTCGCGTGACCCTCGACCAGACTCCCGAAGTCCAGGGAGCGCTGCTTTCTATCGAGGTCGAAACCAACGAGGTGCTCGCGCTGGTCGGTGGACGCGATTTCGAGCAGAGCCAATTCAACCGCGTGACCCAGGCGCGCCGTCAACCGGGCTCCGCGTTCAAGCCGCTGATCTACGCGGCTTCCCTGGCTCGTGGATACACGCCAGCGAGCATCATATTCGATCGACCGATCGTCTACACCGACGAAGAATCCGGCTTCATCTGGCGTCCG
>SMVA01013671.1_pt1 | contig 11980 bp, 8 predicted proteins | sample 2456451 | NCBI WGS metagenome assembly SMVA01 (sample SAMN11095933, study PRJNA526329) | marine sediment metagenome | biome: Marine sediment; feature: Surficial sediment; material: Deep marine sediment; isolation source: Hadal surficial sediment | place: Pacific Ocean | collected 2014-05 | depth 0-1...
CTTCGGGATCAGGTGAACGCGGACCGCAGCCTCGGCATCTCCGGTCTCCTCCAGGATTTGCGGTGCCATGCTGCCGTCAATCTGGTACTGCACACTGACATCCAGCTTGGTCTGTAACTGATCCTGACTTGGCACGTTGGCCGTTTCCTGGTGTGTTTTTTGTCGCGCATCGAATATTGTCCAGCGATACAGCGGATTGACCGGAATATGCAGTCCCTGATCGAACTTATCCGGTATCACGTTGCCGAACAGCGTTGCGACCCCGACTCGCCCGGGCGGAATCGTTTTGTAGAAATTCATTCCGATAAGAATAATAAGTCCAACTACCACTATCGCTATCGGAAAACTTTTTGGTACGTTTTGTGTCGCCATGTGCGATCTCCTGTTCGTTGCAGACAAAGAATGAGTACCAGATATTGGGGCACATTCTCGATTTTAAAGGTTACTTTATAACGTAAGGTCAGGCTGTGGCTGGCAAATGGATCTCTGCCAGCATGCAGCGGACGCTGCCGCCTGACGAACTTTCAATTCGGTCAATCGGGGCACTGATGATCGTCGCAGCGGCTGCAATTTTTCCGAGTTGCGACTCATCAAGAGAATTTCGCGCCTGTTCCGACATTGCGATCAGGCGCTCACCGGATGACGAACGCAATTCGAGCATATTGCCTGCAAACGACTCAAGCTGATTGAAGCTAAGCAAGACAACTTCATGGCCGGTGCTGCGCAGGCTTTCCAGCACGGCTGCCCTTTGCTCCGCATCTGCAATCGACTCAGCGCAAATCACTGCCAGCTTCTCGCCGACGTTCAGCAACACATTCGTGTGGTAAATCGCCTCGCCAGCTTTGTCCACGGCAGCAAATGCGACTACTTCATAATCCATCCGCTGGGCAAATTCACCCAATGCATCCAGGTGTGTGCGCGAGGATAAAGAGGCATAAGCAATGTGATTGACGCGGTCGAGCACCAGGCTGCCCGTTCCTTCCAGAAAATGTCCATCCTTCTCGTGATGCGACAGGTCTACGATTTCCCGGACCTGAAACCCGTAATCACTAACCAGCTTCTCTACCAGGTCATGACGACGTTCAGTGCGTCGATTGGGCGCCTCCATCGGGTACAGGACTACCCTGCCATCCGCATGAAAACTGACCCAGTTGTTCGGAAATATCGAATCCGGCGTGTGTGGCTCCAGCGTGTCATCAAATTGCACAACTTTGACGCCATTCGCTTCCAGCACGCTGCACAATCCGTCAAACTCTGCGACAGAGTCAAGCTGCTGTTGTTCGGGCGACGAGGTATTCCTGCCCTGGAAGCGGTTCGATGCAGCAGTCAACGGATTGCTCTGAAAACGCACCGGCTTGATCATCAGTACGGCGGCTGCCAGTTGAGATTCTTTTGCTGAGGTCATATCGTTCGGCTTGTGCTGACTGGTAACGCAGCTTGCCCTTGCCCGACACGGAAAACAAGCGAGATCTTATGCCCGACAAAAGCGAAAAGCAAAACTGTGTAATGGCGATACTCAGGAACCCGGCCTGGATTTGTTTAATCTGGTTCGGCATGACTGCGGGCGTGTCGTTGTTGGCGACGCCGGTGAAATTTAGCGCAAGCGCGCTGACGCGACCCGTAGCTTTGGATGTCGGTCGTGTGGTCTTTTCGGCCTTGAATAAAGTGGCAATCGCCGCCCTTATAATCCTGCTGATCCTTGTCCGCATGACAGGAAAAGCGAAACAACTCTGGGCGTTTTGCGGCATCTTGACGCTCATTCTGTTGGCTCAGTCCGTCTGGTTGTTGCCGGAGCTGGCTGCCCGCACTGACCTGATAATCGCCGGTATCGAACCGGCCGCGTCCATCGCCCACGCCGCCTATGCAACGCTTGAGCTGAGCAAACTGCTGGTCCTTTTGACCATGGGCTTGCGCTCGTTGCAGCTGCTGCTGCCTGACCCGGGCGGCTACTCACGCCCGCCGGTGAAGTCCTGATGCCATTGCTTATCCTCTCTGTCATTGTCCAGATCGGACTTATTCTGCACGTGGTCCGTACCGGCAGGCCGATGTACTGGGTATTCATTATCCTGATGGCACCTGGAATCGGCTCGCTGGCGTATGCCATCATCGAATTGTTGCCGGACCTGTCCAGTTCCGGCCAGGGCCGGCGTGCACTTCGCGGCCTCAGGAAAACGCTCGATCCTGGTGGTGATCTCCGTCAGCGGCAGCGCGACCACAAGTTATCCGGCAGTGTCGACGCGGCGCGCCATCTCGCTGGCGAGTTATTGGAGAGCGGTCGTTATGATGAAGCGATTGAGCACTATGAAAAATCTCTGACCGGACTCTATTAATACGACCCGGATTTGCTGCTTGGCCTGGCGATGGCACGATTCGCAAACGAGGATTTTGAGAAATCGCGTGACACCCTGGATCTTTTGATCGAGCACAATCCGGATTTCAAATCACAGGACGGTCACCTCCTGTATGCACGCAGTGTTGCGGCGTGCGGCGACGAGGACAAGGCGCTGGATGAATACAAGGCAGTTAGCGCGTACTATGCGGGGTCAGAAGCGAGACTCCAGTTCGGCCTGTTTTTGGAAGCCAGAGGAGACAAGGCAGCGGCGCTGGCAGAATTCCAGGAGATCATTGCCAATGCCGAACTGGCACCACGTCATTATCGCAAGGCACAAAGCGACTGGATCAGCCAGGCAAAGAGCGGCATACAACGATTGTCCGAATAATATCGCGGTTGTAATTAACACATCAGTGGCGGGCTAAAGAATAGTGTTATATCTTCCATACTGGATTACTGTCCTGGTTACGGTAATTACCATAGTCGCCTGCGTCACCCTGCATTACGAAGGATTACGGCTTCTCAGCGACAAGCTGCCAATGCCGAAACATCATCACCGACGCCGCATCATCCTTCTGATATTGTTTTTGCTGGTGCTGCACAGCATCGAAATCTGGGTATTCGGTTTTTGCTACTACTGGCTACAACATCTGCACGGATTCGGTGCATTTGTTGGCGTAGACCACCTGGGTCTTCTGGACTGTATTTACTTTTCTGCAACGGTCTTTACCACGCTCGGCTTTGGCGACATTGTGCCAGTCGGGCCGGTCAGATTCGTGACCGGTGTGGAAGCTGTCGCAGGACTGACCTTCATTACGTGGTCAGCGTCATTCACGTTCCTGGAAATGTTAAAGACCTGGGACGATGGAGAAAAATGACATCGACAAACATTCGATCGTAGGTCGCCGGACAACGCTGCGCGCCGATGATGGTCACCAGATACTCATAGATACCTGGCATCCGGAAGAGGGCGTGTCAGCAAAGGCAATACTGCAACTATTTCACGGCCTCGGCGAGCACACCGCCCGCTACGAGCGATTCGGCCAGGCCTGTGCGGCCGCAGGAATTATCGTTGTAGCGCACAGCCACCGCGGCCACGGGGAACACTGTAAGGCCGATGCTCTCGGACACTATGCCGATAAAAATGGCTGGAACAAACTCATCGCCGATGCATTGCTGGTGCAGAATGATGCACGCGGTAATTACCCCGATTTGCCCCTGGTGCTGATGGGCCACAGCATGGGTTCCTACATCGCGCAGAGTTTCGTCATGCGACACCCGCAGAACGTGTCACAACTGATTCTGTCTGCATCGACTTATGCGCCGCGACTGCGTCTCAGGCTCGGCAAGTTGCTGGCGACATTTGACGCGTGGCGTCATGGCCCGCGCCACAAGAGCAAGATGCTTAACCAGATGAGTTTTGGCGACTTCAACAAACGCTTTGCACCAAATCGTACTGAATTCGACTGGCTGAGCCGCGACGAAATTGAAGTGGACAAGTACGTTGATGATCCGCTATGCGGGGCGCCATCTTCCAGTCAACTATGGCACGACCTGACCGGCGGCATGCTCGAGATAACATCCCGGCGCGCACTTGCGAGCGTGCCAGACAGTCTGCCAATACTAATTCTCGGTGGTCAGTTTGATCCGGTCGGCGGAGAAACAGGTCTGACGCTGCTTGCGAGTGCATACCAACAAACCGGGCATGCGGATGTGATCTTGCGTATCTATCCGGACGGTCGGCATGAGATGTTGAATGAGACGAATCGGGATGACGTGATGACGGACATCATTCAGTGGATTACGGATCGTATTTGAATCTCGCACAATATCGGGTGCCGTCGACTCTATCAACGATGATCGCCCGCTGGGCGGGCTCCTACAAGTTCTATTAGCACCTATAGGAGCTCGCCCAGCGGGCGATTGTCAACAATAGCGACGTTCTTCACGCACAAAAACAAGGGGCGCACTCGGCGCCCCTTCTTATTTTCATCCGTCTTACGATTGGCTTGATCTTTTGTTGATCTATTCAAATTCTGCTCTAAAACGACCGTACCGGAAACCACTCTCATAACCCCAAGGGTCGCTACCCGTGATCGTGTTACCCGAACCGATCGTACCGTCAAGATTGTTCTGGGCCACAGTATGGGATCGTATATTGCGCAGTGTTCGGTCATAGGAAATTCGCAAGATGTATCGACGCGCATTCTTTTCGCAGCAACTTTGACTGGTTGAGCAGCGATGAACACGAAGTGGATAGATAGGTCGCCGCTCCCGCCTGCGGTGCCAACTCGATGGGTCAGCTTTGGGTTGACCTCCTGGGTGGCTTGCTGGAGATCGCGTCGAGGCGCAGCAGCAGATCAGTCCCATCCAACCTGCCGATCCTGATCACTGGTGGCCAGCTTGATCCGGGCGGTGGCCAGAACAGGCTGAGCAAACTGGCAATGAAATATCGCAAGACAGGGCACAACAACATAACGCTTCGCCTCTACGCGGGCGGGTCGGCTCGAAATGCTTAACGAAACCAATCGTGACAAGGTTACGGCCGATATTGTTCGTTGGATCGGAGAGCGGCCTGCATAGAGCCGTCCTTGCTCGATCCGGCAATCCAGCCACCAGGGCAAAAAAAAGGGCGCCCGAGGGCACCCTTTTTCTTTAGATCGATCCCGGGAAAAACCCGGATGCCCGTTTCCCTTAGAAGGAAACCGTGGCGCGACCGAAGAAGTAACCACCCTGCCAAGGCACGACGCTACCGGAAACGAAGTTGCGGCCACAACACTGGTCGTTGTTACTAAGAAGCTTGCTTGTCCGGTCCGGGAACTCGTCGAAAATGTTCCGACCGCCCACCGTGAAGCGCCAATTGTTGCCAAGCTGGTAGGAAGCCTCAAGATCAAAGAAGAACACAGAGTCAAACGTCTGGACCACCAAATTGCCGGAGGTATTTGAGTTCTCAGACTCGCCATAGAATCGACCCCGACCCATGATCGAGAAATTCCCGACTGAGTGCGTTGCGCTCAAATTCCAGCGTGTGTTCGGATCAATGTTCTCGAAGTCGAATTGATCTTCCTCATTCAGGAAGGCACTGGCATCAGATTCGAGGCTGCTCTCGTTCCAGTTATACGCAAACTGGAACAACGTGTCCGATCCGCCTGCCCATTCGTATGGGTAGGACGCAACGATATCCAGTCCTTTGGTGTTACTGTCGAAAGCGTTCGTGAAGTAGAACACGCCACCGATAGTATTTGCACCAGGGACGCCAGCAGCCACCAGGGCCAGGAAGTTCATGCAGGCAGCTATCGAGTCCGCGTCCGTGCCAGGACAATCGTCCGATACGTCCAGCGTCGAGATCGCGTTGAAGCGATCGTCGATATCGATGTTGTAGTAGTCGACCGTCAGCGAGAGTTTCTCGAGGTCAGCCGTGAAACCAATCGTGTAGCTGGTGGAGGTCTCAGCCGTAAGCGGTGTCGCGCCGAGTGCCTGGGCGACACTGCCAGTCGCCGGGAACAAACCGGTTGCAACTGGGATGCCGTTTGGCAACCTCGTTGAAACATTGGTCGTACCCTGCTGACCCGGTGTTGGTGCCCGGAAGCCCGTGCCGACGGAACCACGGATTGCGAACGCATCACTCAACCGGTAACGGCCCGCGATCTTGCCGACGAGCTCGTCACCAAAGTCTGAGTAGTCCTCGTAGCGGATTGCGCCCTGCAGGAAGAAGTTTTCAGAAATGTCCACGCTGAGATCGCCGTAGACCGCATACGAATCACGGTTGTACTCCTCGGAGAACGCCGGTGAGTAACCCGGGAAGCCGTTGGCGCCAACACCTACGACTTGAAAGACCGGATCGTCCGGGTTTGCGCAATCGAGGGCACCATTAAGGCCCTGAAGGTTACCATTAATAATAGCGTCCACACCGGACACGGAGGCTTCGCCACCAATGCTCTGGGTCCAGTCACCAGTACCGGCTACAGTTGTCGGCAGTCCCGTGGCGGGATCACAGAAACCGTATGGATCCGACAGCGAATGCGGGCCGTCACCATAGGATGCAACTTGGGTGCTTTGGTGAACATTGTAGGTTTCGTCCATGTAGCTTAAGCCATAGGCGAATACCATCGGCGAATCCATGCCGACATCAAACTCATTCGACATGTCCAACTGAACCTGAAACTCCTCGTTCTCGAGTGCGCCAGGACTGAAGTCAGTCACCGTATCCGGCCCGTAGGACGGGTTGATCGTGTTGAAGAGCCGGTAGTCGATCTCGTTGGAACCATAGCGCACGCTGGTGTCCCAGGCGAAGCCGCCATCCGTCTCGCCACGCAAACCACCGGCGATACCAATATCCGTAACCTCACCCTCAAAGCGTGGCGTAAAGCCGCCCGGGAACTTCTCCAGCGGGCTATACAATGTTCCGTCAGCCCGGCGCAAAAGCTCGATGGTGCCGTTTTGCGGATAACGATAGAAGAAACTGCCGTCACCTTCGCTCTCCGACCAGTTGCCGAAGCTGTAGAGCTCCATGCCGTTGGCGAGCTCGATGCCGGCGTTGTAGAACATACGCACGGATTCGGTGTTCGGCTGGCCCCAAGGCATAACATTTTGGCCCGCAACAGATGCTGACGGGACACCTGCCGGAAACAAGGTTTGCAGGTTTTGTTCATAGGCACTGATGCCGGGCGTTTGTATACCGTTAACATAGTCCTGACGAATCTGCGGATTAAGTTGGAAAAGTGGATTACTCGGCGTCAAACAGAACCAGTCGCCGTCGCCTTCGCAATATTGGTGCGATCGCTCCGTGAAATCCTGTTCGTCGATTTCAGCCGTAATTGACAGGAAGCCGTTCTCGCCAAGCGGCAGGCCAACGTTGCCGCCGATGGTGAAACCGCCGCCGTCACCTTCGAACATTTCACCCGTAGCGACCGAAATGTCGAAGCCCGAGCTATTATCTTTCAGGTTGAAGTTGATCACGCCGGCGATGGCATCCGAGCCGTACTGGGCGGAGGCGCCATCACGCAGGACTTCAATGCTCTGAATCGCGGATGAGGGAATGGTCGCAACGTCAGGACCCTGTGTGCCGGAGTCACCGATGAGAACGAGCGCCGAGCGATGTCGGCGCTTGCCATTGATAAGCACGAGCGTGTGATGCGATGGCAAGCCGCGCAAACTTGCCGCGCGAATGAAGCTCGAGCCGTCAGAAATCGGCTCTCGACCAATATTAAAAGACGGAATCAGCGTCTGCAGGATATCTTGTGTATCCGTGTGCGAGACCGCCAAGATTGCGTCGGAATTAAAGGTATCGATCGGGACCGGAGAGTCCGTCGACGTACGCGGCTTGCCGCGAAGACCGGAAACGATAATCTCTTCAATCTCCTCATCTGCGCCTTGCGCCTGGGCGACCGAAGTCAGGCCCATTGAAGCAAGAGCTAAAGCAGAAATCGGTAAAATGAACCTAACAAATCTAGGCAATGTACGCATTTGCTTTCTCCCCATATAAATATGGTGTGTATAGATAGAGTGGTCACACTCACCGTTGCGTGTCAGCAACCGAATGGTGCGGTGGGAGGATTGAAACATTGTCGGCAAGGAAAATAAAGCTCAGCACAGGATTTTGTTTGATTTCATCTGGAACTATCTGTAGCTTTTTGACAACAAATAAAGTTTTTTTTCTTACTCATTGTTTTTTAACAAGTTCTATTTGCGCAACAGGTGACGTAAAATGATGCACTGAACGCATGTCGCGTCGCAGCAACAATCAATCAGGTTCTTTTTCAGACCGATTTGCGCAGCTTGAGTTAAAATTCAAGCGCCGCGTATCGACTGGCGAAGCCGTTGCGTATCGCCAAACGAATTCAGGCCAGCATCGTTAGCAGGATCGAAGCCATGGGTCGCACGGCAGCGAGGCCACGATGATCAATGTCGCATCACCGCAGAGATATCAGGCGGTTCAGGCTCCTGGCAGTTCTACTCCGGCTTTTACGGCGGCGACGCCGAAAAGGATGGCCTGCTGTCATACCGTCATTCCAGGGGCAAACTGAACGACCTGGTCAGTGCACAGTAGAGTCCTTACTACCGCGGCAGCGACCAGGATCTCCACGTAGAATATGTTGCACCGGGCAGTACGACATCACTTTTCGCGACGTAAACGGCTCGCTGGTGCCAGCATAAACGCCAGCGCTCAATACGGACTGACAGATACCCTGCTGCTATGGTTTGACACTCGATTTGTTGTCCATAGTCATCGTCGCCGAGTTCGTGAACGCTTTATCGGCAACATTGCGGACAACAACCCATTGCGAACTGAAGTTCGTGACCAGTACCGGCGCCGGGATACTATTCTTGGCTTTCGCAGCCAGTTTTGATGCATTAACTGCAAAAAAAAGCGCATGCCCTCAGGCATACGCTTTTTCTGTCGGCTCAATAAATTTTTTATGTTTTCGAGTCTTCGCGACGATAGCGGGAAATTACCGATGCCGCCTCCAGGATGACCAGCACACTGGTGATAAGCACGATCACATCAATACTGACCAGCAACCAGTTTTCTTCCTTGTACCAGTCGATGAGCTTAAGTACCGCTGCCCACGATGAAGTAATCATGACAAATATCATCGGCAACATCGTGTAGCGGGCTGGCCGGCCCAATTTGATCAGCATGACAGTCAATATCAGCAGCGTTAATCCCGCCAGTATCTGATTCGTCGATCCGAACAATGGCCAGATAACCAGGCCGCCACTGCCCGATGCACCACCGGCGCCAAATGCCAGCCACAAACAGCACCCGACCGCCACCAGGGTCGCCAGAATTCCGTTTTTCAGGATGGGGATATTATAGATATCGCCCCACTCCTGGATGATGTAGCGCTGCAGGCGTACGCCGGAATCCATAGTGGTGCCGGCGAACAGCACAACCATTGTGGCCAGCAACGTCTGCGAGATATTAAACGGCAATCCCCAGCCGTTGGTAATCATTTGTGCGCCGCCCTGGATGAATGTTCCAGCTCCAGCCGTACCATACTGATTGTAAATCTCATGCCACAGCTCCGGCGTTGCCGCGAGTGCAACACTACTCACGGCTACGATCGTAATTAACGCCAGCGAACCCTCCCCGACTGCGCCGAGGTAGCCAATGAAGCGAGCGTCCGTCTCCTTGTCCAGTTGTTTGGAGGTGGTTCCGGACGCCACAATGCCGTGAAAACCTGACACCGCCCCACACGCAATTGTGACAAATAATAACGGTACAAGAGACGGCGAATCGGCAGCGGCCTGACTGTTGAATGCAGGCGCTGTAATATCCGGCAGCGATAACAATACTGCGCCATAAAGCAGAACGAGCCCGACAACAAGTTGCATCCCGTTGATGTAGTCGCGCGGTTGCAACAACACCCAGACCGGCAACATCGAAGCGATGGCGGCGTAGATAAACAATATTATGATCCAGTTGGCGTTGGCGGTCAGACCAAAGAGGGCCTCAGGTAGCTCTATCGGAAACCCGCTTCCGACAACGATCGATGCATAAAGGGCGGCAACACCAACGGCGGTCAGTATTCCCAGGCTCCATTTTCTATGCAGCAGCTGGCCGATGATCAGCGCGACAACAATTGCCGACCAGGCCGGAAAAACGGCGCTTGGAGTATTGACGAACGCGCCCGCAATGACGACGCCGAACACCGCGTTGACCATTAACAAAACCAGGAAGATAACGATCATGAACAGTGCACGGGTGCGCTTGCCGATTACTTCTTCAGACAACGCACCGATGGACTTGCCTTTGTGACGAGCGCTGGCCCAGATCGCACCGAAGTCATGCACGCCAGCAAAAAAGATCGTGCCAATGGTTACCCACAACACGGCCGGCACCCAGCCCCAGTAAACGGCAATTGCAGGGCCGACGATCGGTGCGGCACCTGCCACCGACGTGAAATGATGACCCCAAAGCACATACTTGTTCGTCGGGTGGTAATCGACGCCGTCATTGAATTCGTGTGCCGGCGTAACAAAATTCGGATCCAGCTGGTAAATCTTCGTCGCAATAAATTTTGAGTAGACAAACCAGCCGAAGGTCATACCGGCGATTCCAAGAATGACAATCATGACGGATTGCATGTGTTTTTCCTCCCCCGAAAAAGGGCGCACCCCTTATTCTGTTTCAGCCCGAACCGTTCGGGCTATGCTCATTTCGAAATATTGTTTTCTTATTAAAATTCTTGACCAAGGGCCGCAGAACCTGCGCCCGTCCAAGAGCTTATCTTTTGCAACGCTATTGTTAAAGGTCGCTCGCGTTCTCCGGCTTCAGGAATCGGCTGTAAATTCGCATAACAGCCAGACCGTAATCCCTGCGATCAACAAGAGCATAAGCCATCTCATTGACCAGACCAGAATAGCACCGCCCGCGAACCCAACCTACAAGGAGCCCACCGTACGATAGAAACGATGGGCCAATTTTCGTGATGGTCGATCATTCGGCACGGGAGATTTCAACACGATTGAGCTTATCGCGTACCGACATGATTTCAAAGACTCGAATTTCTCTCCAGTTGCAGAAATCGTTTGTACATCGCAAACAGCAGCCAAACAGCACTGCCGACAATCAGTAGCAACATCAGCCAGCGCATTAGTAATGCCAGAAACGCGTAATCCATTGCCGGCCAGTGATACTGATACATAGCAAGATCGCTCGCCCTGGCGCTCATCCAGTGCCAGCCACTGTGCGCCAGTATCGCTGAAAGTATTATCGTCCCCATGCGCTCTATATGTGGCTTGCGAAACAGGAAGTTCAGGATCGGCACTGCCGCCAGGATAATGACTAACTGGCCGATTTCGACGCCAAGATTAAAGGCAAGTAGTGAAGTCAGTACGTGCTGGCCCGCAAACTGTAACGTTTCGGTCAATGCAAAAGAAAAACCAAAGCCGTGAACCAGACCGAATGCAAATGCGATAAGCCAGCGATTTTTCCATTTGGCGCCAACGATGTTCTCAATGGCCATATAAACAATCGACGCGGCGATCAGCATCTCAATTAAAGATGGAAACCACAGCACCTTGGGCACCAGCCCGAATGTTGAGGCGATCAGCGTAATGGAATGGGCGACTGTAAAAGAAGTGATGATCGCCACCAGTGGCCGCAGGCGACGAAAGGGGATCAACAAACAAATAACGAACAAAAGATGGTCAGCACCATCCAGAATATGTGTAATGCCGCTCTTCACAAAGCGCAAAAAAGCATGATGCCAGCGCGGGTCCAGTGACACTATTCCAGGATCGCCGGAAAACCGGAATAACCGCTCCGCCCCATCCACTGGAATAAAACGCATCACGGTTGTCGTTCGCTGGCTGAGCCGGGCGAATCTTGCATCGACAGAAAACTCAGAATCAGCCGACTCGATCGGATAGCGAATCAGCACATCCAGCATCGCCTGATCGCGATGCAGCTCCATACTGTCCGGAAGACGTGGCCTGAAGATGTTCTCGTACGCATCGGCATAATTGCTGGCAGGGCTATCCGATGGCAATGACAATCGCACGGCTTCGATATGCCACTCTTCAAGGGGCCGGCCGTTTTCATACAACGTGACTTCTCTGGCGATCCAGATTATCGCCGCGTCACGTAGTGTCTTGTCCGCTTCCGAAATAACCAGGTAGCCGGGACCACTTTCAGGAAAA
>SMVA01148774.1_pt1 | contig 11980 bp, 10 predicted proteins | sample 2456451 | NCBI WGS metagenome assembly SMVA01 (sample SAMN11095933, study PRJNA526329) | marine sediment metagenome | biome: Marine sediment; feature: Surficial sediment; material: Deep marine sediment; isolation source: Hadal surficial sediment | place: Pacific Ocean | collected 2014-05 | depth...
GGACAGGGCGCGGGCCACGGCCTCAGTCAGCCCTCGATCACGGCCGCCATCGCCCATTCGGTTTCGGAATCCGATCTCGGAATCGCCGCCGGCGTGAATCGGCTGATGGGACAAGGCGGTGCCGCCTTCGGGATCACGATTCTGACGCTGGCCTATGGCGGCGTCAAAACGCCGGAAGCGTTCGCGATTGCCTTCGCGGCGGGCGCGGCCCTGTCGGTGATTTCGGTTTCGACCGCTTGCTTCATGGGCGCCCACCGCGACGTCCTGAAACGTCGCGACGCCAGCGTGAACTGAAGCTCGCATCACTCCCTGGACCCCGAAGGAGACGAATCTCCCCTGTGGTCCGCCGATTTTCTTGCGGAGGGAAAGCGTCGTGCGCGTCTTGTATTAGGCGACCGTCAACTCGGCGTATGGCAGACCGCTTCGACGTTGTTGTCGTCGGGGTCCAACACGAAGGCACCGTAGTAGTCGGCGTGGTAGACCGTGCGCAGGCCCGGCTCGCCGTGGTCGCGTCCGCCGGCGCCCAGCGCGGACCGATAGAAGCCGTCCACGTGTTCTCGATCGGGCGCCGAGAACGCGATATGCCGCGGGCTCGCCGCTTCCTGAACCTCGATCACCCAGAAGACCGGCCGGCCGGACGGGCCCCAGGCACAGCAACGTCGTTCCGGAAAGTCAGGATCCCCATCGATCACCATCTCGGCCTGGATCGAATAGCCGAGGGAACCCAGAACGGCCTCGTAGAAGGCGCGCGCCTCAATGAAATGTGTGGTGTAGCTGCTGAGATGGTCGATCACGCTTGCCCCTTCCGTGTCGAACCGGTGAACATCGCAGTCTCAATCCAACGATGACCTCGGGTCGGTTTGCATCCGAATCTGAAACAAAGTAACGATTCGCCACGATCTTGTCTGTCGATGTTCCGTGGTTCGGTTTGCGTGCGAAACGAAATGGAAGAACGCGATTGGACCGCGATGGAGGACCCTCTGGTGCCGACCGCTACGAATTCTCCTGAGTCGCTCGTCGCCGACGAAGCGAGGATGCAGGAAGCCACCCGGCTCGCCTGGCGCTGGCACGGTCTCCAGACGCGCAAGGGCAAAGCGATTTCCTATATGAGCCATCTGCTCCAGGTTCAGGGCCTCGTCCTCGCCGCGGGGGGCAGCGCCGAACAAGCCATCGCTGCCCTGCTGCATGACTCGCTCGAAGACGCACCGACGCCGAGCGAGCGAGCGGAACGAGAAGAGCGAATCGAGTCGAGTTTTGGACGCGCGGTGCTACGAATCGTCCTCGACTGTACCGACACGATCGCCTCCGAAACCGGCGAGAACAAAGAACCCTGGCGAGATCGCAAGGAGCGGTACCTGAATCAGCTCCGCAACGCCGAGCCCGCCAGTCGGCTCGTCGCCGCATGCGACAAGCGACACAATCTGGATGATCTCGTCTGGGATCTCCGCCACGAAGGGACGAAGACCCTCGAGCGATTCAGTGTCGGAGCCACCGAGCAGGTCTGGTACTACGAATCGGTCGTCAAGATCTGCACCCCTTCGATCCCGCCCCGACTCGGCCGAGAACTCAATGATCTCGTTTCCAGCCTTCGAACGCTGCTTGATTCGCAGAGCGACGCCCCCCACTCCGACGAACGCGAATAATTTACGACCGGAAGCCACGCCAGCGGGCATCATGGACCCAGCGAATCGTCTCTTCTCCAAAATTGAAAAGGACAACCACCCATGCAGCGTCTCAGCAAACTCGCGATTGCCCTCATGACCTCCATCCTCATGACCCTGTGCGTCGGAAACGCCCTGGCCGAGGGCGACGGCGAGGACCAAGACGATCGTCTTGGTGAGAAAGCGGCGCACGTCGAAAGCGAAGTCGACGAGATGGCAGGGAACCAGGAAGAACGGGTCGACGAGAAAGCCGATGAAATCGAGAAGCGAGTCGATCGCGAGGCCGACGCGGCGGCGAGCCACGGCAAGCAACGGGCCGAAGAGGCCAATGTGACCGGGATGGAAAACAAGGCCCGTGCCCACGAAGACAAGGCGGCGCGAAAGGCCAAGAAAGCGGAGCGCAAAGCCGATCGAAAGGCGCAGAAGCTCGAGAAAGAGGCCGACGAAGCGACGCGGGACGCCGACGAGGACATGCGAGAGGCCGCTCACAAAGGCGGCAAGAAGCACTGAGCTCGACCGAAGGCGTCCTAGGATCGGTCGGGGAGCGTCACCAGGTGGTTGGCGCCCGAGTTCGTCTCCAGAATGGGTCCGGGATGCGTTTGCGTCGAACGCTGATCGAGTGGTCCCGTGAAGATGAATTCGGCGCGCGCTCGATCGGCCGTCAGATCGAGTATGACGAAACCATGGTCATCGAAATTCTTGTAGCGAAGGTGGGAGAGTCGATCCTCGATTCCCTTGAGGAGTTTGCTTCGATCCGCAAAAGTCCCGGCCGCAGGCGAACTCACCGCGGGCGCAATGAACTCGACCGCGCACGAACCGGCCCCCGTCTCGGGATCATAGACAGCCCCGGAACCTAACCCGGAACCTAAGGGCGAGGGGATGTCGAATCCCCAAGCGCTATGCACGTCGCCGGTCAGAAAGACGACGTTGCCGATTTCTTGCTGCACGAGATGGTCGAGCAACTGTCGCCGATTCTCCCGGTAGCCATCCCAGCTGTCGGGATTGAAAACCGTCTCGCCATTCGTGAATGGCGAAACGACGACCTGCTGTCCGATCACCCGCCAACGCGTTCCCGCGCGCTTCGATTCGCTGAGGCGATCGAGTAGCCAGAGCGTCTGATCATCGCCGAGCAGGGTTCGCGCCGGATCCCGAGCCGCAACGTAGTCCCGAGACGACGTTTGTTCGTCCCGCCCGTGGACCCGGGTGTCGAGTAGAATCAGGTCCGCGAGCCTTCCGAAACGAAAGCTCCGAAACAAGCCCGTCGGCAATTCGCGGATCGGCATCCATTCGTAGTAGGCGCGAATCGCAGAGAGTTTTCGCGTGGACCAATCCCCCTCGCTCGGATCGTGATTGCTCGCGCCGTCCTTTCGAGCGTTGTCGGCAAATTCGTGATCATCCCAGATTACGATCCACGGATGCCGCGCATGTGCGGCCTGCAAGTCGGGATCGGTCTTGTAGATCGCATGCCGACGTCGATAGTCCTCGAGGTCGAGGATCTCATGGATCGGATCCGGAATTCGATCGAGTGACGTGCCGTCCCCGTACTCGCCGTTGCCGTACTCGTAGATGTAGTCGCCGAGATGGAGAACGACATCCAGATCGTCTCGCTCGGCGATACAGGCGTAGGCGTTGAAATAGCCATTCGGATAGTTCGCGCACGACGCGAAAGCGATGCGAATATGCTCGACTGTGTCTCTCGGAAGCGTTCGCGTCCGGCCGATCGGAGACAAGCCAGTCTGCGTCATGAACCCGTAGTGATAGGTCGTACCCGGATCGAGCCCGACGGCATCGATCTTGATCGTGAAATCCCGCTCTGGAAGCGCCTCGACCCGACCCCCCGCGACGACTTCGAGTCCAAGGGGATCGCGAGAAATCCACCAATCGGTCCGAATCGGCTCACTCAGCCGACGGGTCGATGGCGAAACCCGCGTCCACAAGATCACACGATCCGAGAGAGGATCCCCACTCGCGACGCCATGCCGAAAGGGATTCTCGCCCTCCGCGATCCCCGCGGCGCCGGGATGTTTCGCGCAGCCAACCAGGCCCACGCCAAGCAGCGCGGCTTGCGCCGCACTGGCCTTCAGAAAGTCCCGACGACCGATCGCCATTCATCACCTCCAGCGGAGAGTATGGGGAAGATCGAACGCCGTCGGGTCGAACCGCCTGTGAGCCTACTTTGCGGGGCGGAGCTTGTAGCGAATCGGCAAACGTTTAACGCCACCGACCAGTCCCGAGTGGAGCCGATCGACCGGTCCGACGAGTTCGATCTCTTCGATTCGCGGAAGCAGATATTTGTACGCAACCTGCATTTCGAGTCGGGCGAGATGGGCCCCGAGACAGAAATGTTCCCCGACCCCGAAGCCGATGTGTCGATTCGGATTTCGATCCACAAGGAATTCGAAAGGCCTTTCGAAGACCTCTTCGTCACGATTCGCGGAGGGATAGAAGAGCGCGACCGAGTCGCCCTCTCGAATCAGCTTGTCGCGAAGTGTGTAGTCGCGCGTGGCCGTGCGCGCGAAATGGATGATCGGCGAGGTCCATCGTACAATCTCCTCCACCGCCGAGTTCAAAAGGCTCATGTCGTTTTGCACACGACGCAGCTCGTGCATGTTCTCGATGAACGCGAGCATGCCGCCGGTCGTGCCGTTCCGAGTCGTTTCGTTTCCGGCGATGACGATGATGAAGCACCAAGTCAGAACCTCCATGTCCGTCAATGGCCGTCCGTCGTACTCCGCCTTCGTGAAGACCGTCACGAGATCGTCCGCCGGTTTCTTGCGCTTTTCCTCGATCAGTTTCGAGAAATAGCCGAAAAGCTCCATCTGAGCTCGATTCGCGGTTTCTCTTGCAGTCGATCCCTCGTCCTGGAATTCCGGATCCCCGGCCCCGATCAATCGATTCGTCCAATCGAATAACATGTTCCAATCACATTTCGGAACACCGAGCAGCCAGGCGATGACCGCGATCGGAAGCGGCGCGGAGATCTCGGCAACGAAATCACATTCCCCCTCGTCGCCTCGTTCAAGGAGCTTCTCGACGATCTCTCGGCCGATCCGCTCGATCGGTTCGTGGATCTTCTTCAACATGCGCGGCGTGAACCGACGGCTGATCTGCTGGCGAAATTCGCCATGCATGGGAGGATCCATCTGGATCAATGTGGTCGGAAAATCGTCGATTTCCTCGGCAAGTGCTTGAATGACGATCCGAGGACCTGAAACGAAAACGTCCGGACGCTTCCCGATCTCCGTGATGTCGGCGTGTTTCGTGATCGCCCAATAGTCGAGGGCTCCGCCCTCCTGGGTCTGCCAGGAAACCGGCTCCTCGGCGCGCAACCGGGTCCAGATAGGGTGGGGGTAGCCGTAGGCCGCGTAGTCCTCCTCGTGAATGAGGCGAAAATCGTCGGGCAGGGAAGCGAGCTGGGTGGCCATCGTGAAGGCTCCTCAGGTTGGGCGACGCGCGAGCGCCAAGGATCCCTGAACGAACGATCGTTCGTCAACCCCTGACGGGCACTCTTCAGTTCGGATCGGGCGCGGGTGTGTCCGGACCGCTCTCTGGAAGCGCTGGCTTCGCCACGTAGTCGGGATTCGGGAGCCCTGTCAGACTGCCCAGAAAGGCCACGAGGTCGGCGATCTGGGTCGCCTCGAGCTGCAATCCGACCTGGTGGTACCCCATGATCTTCACGACTTCCTCGAGCGTCGCAATCGAGCCGTCGTGGAAATAGGGCCCGGTCTTGGCCACATTTCGAAGCGAAGGCACTTTGAAGACATGCCGATCCGCCGGGTCGCCGGTCACGCCCTCCCGACCGACATCCGCCGTTTCATAGGGAAAGATGAATCCCAGCTTTCGGTACAGCGCGCCACCGAGTGCCGGTCCGGTGTGGCAAGAATTGCAACCCACCGCGAGAAAAGTCGTGAGCCCTCGACGTTCGGTTTCGTTGAGAGCCTCCAAATCGCCCGCCATGAAGGCATCGAAAGGGCCCGGCGTCATCAGGTTTCGTTCGAATGCACCGATCGCCCGCGCCATGTTGTCGTAGTTGAGCGGCTCGACGTCCGTCGGGAACGCCGCCGAAAAAGCATCCACATAACCCGGAATCGAAGCGAGCAACTCCACGACGAATACCTCCGAAGGCGAGGCCATTTCGATCGGATTCAAAATCGGTCCCTTTGCTTGCGCCTCGACATCCGGCGCCCGCCCGTCCCAGAACTGGGCCAGATGCATCGCTGCGTTGTAGACCGTCGGGGAATTTCGCCCGCCCCGTTGGCCGCGATGGCCAGCCGAAGTGGCCTGGCCGTCGACGCCGTACGCGTCGAGCAGATGACAGGAGTTGCAAGAAATATCGTGATTCTTCGAAAGGCGTGCGTCGTAGAAGAGCATCCGACCCAAATCGACCTTTGCGGGCGACCCGATATTTTCGGCATTCGGGACGGAACTCGGTAGCAAACCGAAGATCTCCGCCGATCGCTCGGCCAGCGCGATCGACGCCGGATCCGCCAGCTCTTCGACAACCTCGGACCCCGACCCCTGGGCGCATCCCATAGCGATCATGACCCACGAGATCGCGATCGCCATAAAGAGCTCCGCGCCACGCATTCCATCCGATTCACTTCGAAAAGCCATGGCTCGATTCATTTTTCACACTCCTTCAGTCTCTCGATATCCTACCTCCTGGGAGACAGATGCGTCGAATCACTTTAGGATTCACGCATCGAATGACCCGCCCGAAAGGATTGACGCCGTGGAAAACTCATCGTCCGAAAACCCGAAGGGCGAGCGCCCGTCGTTCCTCTCGATCGCAGTCCGGAGGGATATCGTTTCGCGGGCTCTCGTTTACGCGCTGGGAGTCGGCGCGCTGCTGATCCTCATCAACCACGGGGACGCGCTCCTGGCGGGCGAACTTTCGATCGGCCGCATCCTCAAAATGGTACTCACGATCTCCGTCCCCTACTGCGTCTCCACCGCCTCCTCGGTGGGTACGATTCGGGCTGGCTACGACTGAAGGGCCGGAAGAATGTCGCTTCATGGCATCCGCTAGGGGCGTGTGCTTCCTTTCGACTCCATGCTGGATCCTCGTAATCTTCAAGAACGCCGCGACGAAATCGTCGAGAGCTGCAAGGCCAGGCACGTCGATGCCGATATCGACACCACGATCGACCTTCACGAGCGAGCCAGCGAGTTGCGGACCGCTCTCAACGAAGCCAACCGCCAGCGCAACGAACATCAAAAGGCGGGCAAGAAGAAACTCGAGGGCGACGAGCGCGACGCCCATACGCAGGAAGGTCGACGCCTGAAGGACGCGGTCACGGCGCTCGAAAGCAAGGCCCGTTCCGCCGAGGTCGAGTTTGAAACCGCGCTTCGTCGACTCCCCAACTTCCTCCATCCGGAGACGCCCCGTGGAAACGAAGAGGACTGGAAGCTGATCTCGACTTCCGGCGAACCCCCTTCGTTCGGGTTTCCGGCCAAAGATCATCTCGAACTCGCGAACGCCCTCGACCTCGTCGACTTCGAGAGCGCAGCCAAGGTCGTCGGCCAGAAGTTCTATTACTTGAAACGCGAAGCCGCGCTACTCGAAATCGCGCTGCAACGCTTTGCGCTCGACAAGCTGCTGCCCCACGGATTCATACCGATCGTCACCCCCGACCTCGCACGTCCCGACGTCATCGAAGCCCTCGGCTTCAATCCTCGCGGTGAAGAGAGTCAGATCTACTCGATCACGAATCACGATCTCTGCCTGATCGGGACATCCGAGATCACTCTGGGCGGTATGTACGCCGACACGATCCTGGCGGAAGAGGAGTTGCCCCTGCGACTCGCGGGCGTCTCGCATTGCTTCCGCACGGAAGCCGGGGCGCACGGGCGCGAGAGCAAGGGTCTCTACCGCGTCCATCAGTTCACCAAGATTGAGATGTTCGTCTTCTGCCGACCCGAAGACTCCGAGGCACAACACGCCGAATTGCTCCGATTCGAACGCGAGATCTTCGACGCTCTGGAGATTCCCTATCGCGTGATCGAAGTCGCGAGTGCCGATCTAGGCGCGCCGGCCCATCGGAAATTCGACCTCGAAGCGTGGATGCCCGGTCGCGGCGAAGGAGGCGATTGGGGCGAAATCACGAGTACTTCGAATTGCACGGACTATCAGTCTCGGCGACTGAAGATTCGTTTCCGAAGATCCGGCGGGAAGAAGAACGAGTTCGTCCACACCCTGAACGGCACGGCGATCTCGAATGCCCGGGCGATCGTGGCGATCCTCGAAAATCATCAGCAAGAGGATGGCAGCATCACTCTCCCCAAGGCGCTGGTTCCCTATATGGGCATGGACCGCATTGGGCCCCGCTGAGTTCACCGTTTGACTCCCGCCTCGAAGAGTCTGGTGCTCGGCACCGCGGGCCATATCGATCACGGAAAGACCGCGCTCGTCCGCGCCCTCACCGGCCGCGACCTCGACAGTCTTCCCGAAGAAAAGGCGCGTGGCATCACGATCGAGCTGGGATTCGCTCCCCTCGAATTGAGCGAGGGAATGCGCCTCGCCATTGTCGATGTTCCAGGGCACGAACGCTTCGTCCGAACGATGGTGGCCGGGGCGAGCGGACTCGATCTATTGATGTTGGTCGTGGCCGCCGACGAAGGCGTCATGCCCCAAACCCGTGAGCACCTCGCGATCTGCGAACTCTTGGGAATCGAGCGCGGGCTGGTCGTATTGACGAAATCCGATCTGGTGGACGAGGAGATGCTCGAACTGGCGACCGAAGAAGTTCGGGACGTTCTGGCGGACGGCCCGCTCGCCAATATTGCGATCGTCAGCGCCAGCGCACGAACGGGCGACGGAATCGATCGGGTTCGCGCGACCCTCGAAGACCTCATTCGCACCGCCCCCGCACGAGACGACGACGGCCGCCCGGCGCGTCTTTTCATCGATCGAACGTTCACCAAGCATGGCTTCGGAACCGTCGTGACGGGAACCTGGTCGGGCCGTGGGCGTAAGGTCGGCGAATCCGTGGTCCTCGAACCGGGTTCCCGAAAGGCCAGAATTCGCGGTCTCGAACGCCACGGCGAAACCATCGAGATGGCGGAGTCCGGTTCCCGCATCGCCGTCAACCTACAAGGCGAAACCCGTGACGAAATCCATCGCGGTGACTTGCTCACCGAGCCGGGCGCGTTGCTCGCGACCACGATGTTCGACGCCAGCCTGCATTGGTTGGCGCGCAAGACGAGCCTCGACGACTCCACTTCCGTAGAATTGTTATGCGGAACGACGGAACGGCGCGCGCGCGTGGCGCCGATCGGAAAGAATCCCATCGCTCCGGGCGACCGCGCCTATGCGCGCATCCATGTCAGCGGACCTCCACTGGCTCTACTGCCGGGCGATCGCTTCGTATTGCGCGGCTTCGCCCGAGACGCCGGAGTCGGCTCGACGCTCGGGGGAGGCATCGTTCTCGATGTCGCACCCCCGCATCGTCGGCGTCGGGACGAGGGCCTTCTTCGCGATCTCGAACGCCTCGCAACGGGCGAGCCCGCGGATCGGGTCGACGTTCGCGTCGCCCGAGCCGGACTCCAAGGCACGACCCTCGCGATGCTCCGCAAAGAAACCGGACTCGACGCCCGCGCGATGGACGAGGCGATCGACCATCTGGTCGAGGCGGGCAGCGTCTTTCGACTCGACGCCAGCGTCTGCCTCTCGACCCCAGCCGCCGAGCGACTGATGCTGAATCTGCTCAGCGCACTCGATGCGTTCCACGAGCGTGAACCGATGCAGCCGGGGATGCCACGCGCTGCTCTCGCGGGAGCCCTTCCGGGCAACGTGACGAGCGAAGCGGGGGCGATCTTGTTGAAACAGCTCGCCCTTCGAAAAGAGATCGTGATCAAGGAAGAGATCGTGTCCAGGAAGAATTTCGAGTCGAGCCTCGACCATGCGCAATCCCGTCTTGCCGATCTGCTGCGCAGTCGCTTGGCCAAAGCCGCACTCGATGCGCCAACGCTGCGCACGCTCGCCGAAGATCTCGGCGAGGACCCGAAAGTCGTACGAGAACTGGGTCACTATCTCGAACGACAGGGCGAGCTCATCGCCGCCCCGGACGAACTCTTTTTCGATCGCCGCAGCGTTCTCGAGCTGGTCGAGAAAGTCGTGAGCCATTTCGACTCGAACGACGAGCTCGACACCCAGACTCTCAAAGCGCTCATCGGCACGAGTCGACGCACCGCGATGCCGCTGATGGCCTTGCTCGACGATCTCCAAATCACCCGCCGCGACGGCAGCATCCGAAGGCTCCTCAACAAAACACTTCGCCTCTAACAGACAGCGGAAAGCCGTGGGAGGTCGTGCCAGGTGTCGTGGGTCGTGAAGCTTGCCGCTCGCGGATTCTCCGCGGTCGGTCACGGTCCCGCCGACCGCGAGGAATCCGCGAGCAGCAGGCTTCACCGCCCGGCCCACCTAGCACAATACCCAACGGCCGTTTCCGCTGGGTGCTAGAGGCTGGCGAGGGCGGCGTCGATCCAGTCGAAGAAGATCCCGGCGACGGTGCCGACGCTGATCATCGGCACGATTCCGAAATACACGACACTGATCGCACAGAGCGTGAGGACCAATTGCTCGTTGGTGAATGCGCGACTCGTATTCGGGTCCGATTCGGTGGATCGAAGAATCGCGAGCATCGGTCGGCCCACGGCGATCAAGGCGAAGACGGTTGCGCCGAGGCCGGCGATGACCAGCCCGCGATGGCCACTATGTTCGAGCGCCGCGAGAATCTCGACCCGCGCAACGAATCCCACCGTACCGGGAAAGCCTCCGATCGAGAGCAGGAAAAGCGCGAGCAGCGCCGCCCTGATCGGGCTGCGCTGCATCATTCCCGACAGATCGCTCAAGGTCTCGCAAGCACGTTCGTGATGACTCAGCGAGGAAAGGATCGCCAACACCCCCGCGGTCGCAACGCCCGACGCGAAGAGCGCGAGCAAAAGGGCGCTGCCCCCCTCGCCGGTTGCGTCGACCAGTGCCAAACAGAAAAAACCGATCTGACCCACGCCGAGCCAACCCAAGAGCCGACGAAGCCCGACCTGCACGAGTGCCATCGCATGACCCCAAACGAGCCCGAGACAACCGAGCAGAGCGAGAAGTCCCGGAATCCGGTTCGCAATCTCGGACGTCGTCTCTGGGTCCATGGGCGCCAGTGCATGCAACATCCTGAGCAGCACGAAGAACGTCGTCGCCTGAGCCGCGGTCACGATATGGGTCGTGACGAAACTCGGCGCGCCCTCGTGAACGTCGGGCGACCACGGATGAAATGGCGCGACCGCGGCACGTGCAATCAAACCGACGATCACGAGCGTCACTCCGACATCGAAGAGCAGGGGTCGATCGGCCATCGTTTCGCCGAGCGAGGCCAACTCCAACCCCCCGGTCGCTCCGAAGAGAAACGCGACCCCATGTGCGAAGATGATGCTCGCGAACGAGTGGGCGAAGAACGCTTTCAAACTCGATTCGCTGGATGAGAGCCGACGCGAGTCCATCGAAATCAAGGCGATAATCGGTAGCCAGGCCAATTCGATCGCAATCATCAAGACCAGCAGATGGTCGGTCACGATCGCGGCCGCCATTCCGGACAGCGAGAAGAGCAAGAGTGCGATCGGCTCCGCCGGTCGAGACCGCGCCATGCCGAAATGGGTGAGCGAGAGACTCAGGACGAGAAAGCCCGAAACCACGACGAAAGCGACGCCGAAGCTTCCGAAAGCGTCCACCTCCGAAGCAGGACTTCGCAGGCTCAACAGAACCGCAGCGAGGGCGAGGATCGCGACCGCGCCAAGTCGAATTCCCGATAGCGCTCTTGCGCGCGGTGCTTCGCTCCGACTCGGCGCGATTCGCGAGACCAGATCGAGGGCGAGCACGGCGAGTGCGCCCACGGCCGGGAAATAGACGGGGTTCACTCGCGACCCTCATCGCCTAACATCGAGAAGTCGATGCTCACGACTTCGACGCCGGGCACGGGATCCGCCGACTCTTCTGGAACGAATCGTTGCTCCATCTGGTTCAGGATTTCGAGAACAGCCGGCTCCACCCGCCGGAGGATCGGATTCGGATAGACTCCGATCAGGATGACCGGAATCGTCAACACCAACAGAACGCCACGCTCGACGCGATCGAGATCGATCAGACCGCGATTGGCGGGCTCATCGATCGGTCCCAGAAAGAGGCGGCGCTGAACCCAGAGTAGGTAGGAGGCCGCGACGACCATGGCGGTCAGGGCGACTACGGAGAGTTCGCGACGCGTTTCCAGGCTTCCCAGCAAGACGAAGAGATCTCCGACAAAACCGCCGAAGAGAGGCAATCCGATCAA
>SMVA01161348.1_pt1 | contig 11979 bp, 11 predicted proteins | sample 2456451 | NCBI WGS metagenome assembly SMVA01 (sample SAMN11095933, study PRJNA526329) | marine sediment metagenome | biome: Marine sediment; feature: Surficial sediment; material: Deep marine sediment; isolation source: Hadal surficial sediment | place: Pacific Ocean | collected 2014-05 | depth...
ATTTTCATGCCGAACCCTTTGGACCGATCCGCGACCACCGTGCCGATACGGCCCAATCCAATAATGCCGAGAGTCTTGCCATAGAGCTCCACGCCCATGAATGCTTTCGGCGACCATTTCTTTTCTTTTTTAAGTGCCGCGCTGGCCTGCGGGATATTGCGGGACATGGCAAGCATCAAGGCCATGGCGTGTTCGGCGGTGGTGATCATATTACCGTCGGGCGCGTTCATCACAATAATGCCCTTCTTGCCTGCGGCGTCCAGATTGATGTTGTCCACCCCGACCCCGGCTCGCCCCACAACTTTCAGTTTGGTGGCGGCCTCTATAACTTCAGGTGTAACTTTGGTGGCACTACGAACGATCAACCCGTCATATTCCGGAATGATTTTGATGAGTTCTTCCGGGGTCAGTCCGGTATTGACATCGACCTCAATGCCGCTTTCTTTTTGCAGGATATCGATACCCTGTTTGGATAAATTATCGCTGACAAGCACTTTCATGAGTTACTCCGATTTGTTGATTTATTGATCTGCCACCGGCGACCCCGTAGCTCCAGGCCAGTTGAGCGACCGGTTATATTAAAAGACGCTCATCCAGGGGCCGGTCCCTGCCAGAGCCTCAATAAGCTTCCATTAAAATTTCCTGCGCGGCGGCCACGCCTTTGCCCAGCTCCACGGGATGACCGAATTTTTTCAACGCCATTTCCAGCGCCGCCATGGCCACTACGATGTCGAAGGTGTCCACATATCCGAGATGGGCGATGCGAATGATTTTTCCCTTCCACTGATCCTGCCCGCCGGCCAGCGTCACGCCAAAATCATCGCGCAGGCTTTTGACCAGTTTAGCGCCATCGATGCCTTCTGGCACAAACACTCCGGTGAGGCTGTCGGCAGGCGCTTGCGGCGCGATCAGCCCGAGGCCCAAGGCCTGAGCGCCGGCCCGTGTGGCTCGTGCCAACCGGTTGTGGCGCTGGTGCACATTTTCCAATCCTTCCTCCTTGACGCCCTTGAGGACCGCCTGGAGGCCAATCACCAGGGAAACCGCCGGAGTGTAGGCGCTCGTCTTGTTTTGCAGGTTTTTTCGTTCCTTTTTGTAGTCGAAATAAAAATGTGGACAAGTCGACTGGTCGGCGAATTTCCAGGCCTTGTCGCTGAGCGCAACCAGAGTCAACCCCGGCGGCAGTTGGAGCGCTTTTTGTGAACCTGTTACCATTGCGTCAATGCCCCACTCGTCCATCGGCAAAGGAAACACGCCGACGCCAGTGATGCCGTCGACCACCAGCAGGAGGTCGTCGCGCTGGCGGGTGATTTTCGACAAAGCTTCAATCGGGTGCGCGACGGCGGTGGAAGTTTCGCTGGCCTGCACCAGAACGCCTCGAATATCCGGCTCTTGGTCCAAAACGGCCTGAACCTCTTTAGGGTCGACCGCCTGGCCCCATTCGACGTTCAGCCAGACCGGCGTCATCCCATAAGCTTCGCAAAGTTTGCCCCAGCGTTCGCCGAACTTGCCGGCATTGACCACCAGCAGTTTGTCGCCCGGAGAAAACAGGTTGGTGATGCAACCTTCCATGCCACCGGTGCCCGTCGCGGCGAGGATGAGCACGTCGTTTTGAGTTTGAAACAGGTATTTGGCGTCCTCGGCGGCTTCACCAAAAATTTTGCTGAATTGCGGCGTTCGATGATGCACCATCGGGGCCGCCATCGCCAAATTGACAGTTTCAGGAACCGGGGTGGGTCCCGGAGCAAGCAAGTAAGTTTTTTTCATATCCAACTGGGTCCTGTGTGAAGGTTGATCTGAATTAAAATCGAATTACCCGGGTAGACGCGATCTTGTCATGCCAGGCTTCATTATGGGTATCAAAAAGGGCCCAGTAAAAACCCAGGCCGAATGAGATTGTGGAAATAGAATAACCGATGAAAAACCGGTTGGCGGCGATGCTGTAATTGACCGGTGAGCCATTCTGTTGCCGAACTTGTATGCCCACCAGCTTTTTGCCGGGAGTTTGGCCATTGTTGCCGATGAAGCCAACAAAATACCACGACCCTAACCCAGTCAAAATCGCGCTGTAAACGAGAATGAACGTGAAGCTTTCCTGATCGATCCGATGCCCGGTAAACAAACTGATAAGAACGGACCGTAAATTGAGATCGACCTGTTGAATGAAAGGAAAAGCGATCAGCGCACCCAATATCTCCAGAAACAGCAAATCCAGAAACAGCGCCAAATAGCGTTGGCCAAAACTGGCTGGTCTCATGGCAGATTCCAGATGAAGGTGATGGGCGTGAGTTGACGTGACGCAACCCATTGACCTGATCACATCCCGGTCCGGAGGCCCCAAGAGCTTTTCACCAAAAATGCGGCGAAATGAGTCTTTTGGTTAATAATTTATAATGGAAAACGCGTGAAAAATCCAATGGTTTCGTACTATTTTCTTAATAATCCTGGAGTTGTTTGAAGGGATGGGCCTGCGATTGGCGCTTTTAGACAGCAATGCTCACCTAGGGGAATAGGCGCTTGCAAATTAATGAGAAGGATATTTAGCGGGGGGAATTACTTATCTTTGTCGGGAGTTTCTTCCATTTCGAGACCACCGAAATCTATGCCGCCCTCTTCTTCCTTTTTCTTCTCGGCCACCTCTTCGGCGGGTTCAGCAGCCTCAGCGGGTGCGGCAGATTCAGCTTCGTCATCCATTGAAAATGATATTTCATCGTCCCCGTCGGTGTCGACACTGACCACGGGTTCTTCATCAGGAAGCTCAAATTCCGGTTCGGTATCGAGGTCCAGCTTGGGTTCGTCATCTGCCGTACCGAGGTCCAAATCCAGATCGTCTTCCGCGACCTCAATAACCTCTGCGGAATCAGTCTCTCCGGCATCATCCAGGTCGAATCCAATATCATCGAGATCGGTTTTGGTATCCGCCTTCACGGTCGGTTCCAAATCAAGATCGTCATCGGTGGTACCGAGATCCAAGTCCAAATCGTCTTCGACTGCCACATCGGCAACCAACTCATCCGCAGTGATCTCATCATCGATTTCTACGGAGTCGGCGGTTGGCGAGGGCGAAGCCATGACCTGCTCAGCGATGGCATCCGAGAGATCCAGCTCAAAATCGTTGGGTCCAACATCGGGCCCCAATCCGGAAGAAATAGCCGATTCTGGCGCCTCATCCAAAGCAATATCCGTGCCTTCCGCCTCGTCGAGATCCAACCCAAAATCATTGTCATCGGATACGGGTTCCTGAACGCCAAATTCCTCGTCCAAAGTGGTATCCGAATCATATCCAGACGCAAACTCCGGCATTTCCCCGGCGAAGACCGTGAATGAAGGATCTTCAGCCAATTCCACATGCGACTGGGTACCCTGCAAGGAAGTGTTGCAACTGGGGCACTTTTTTACACGTTTAAAATTTATGTAACCACAGTTATAACATCGCATAATACAAAGATATTAAACTATCAAAGATATAACGTCAAGAAAAATAATGAATTAGGGGATGTTCCTTTTTTCTGCGGGGGCGCGAAAGGGTTGCCGGCAACCCCTCATTAAAAGAGATTTACCGGGTGATTTAATTTAAAATGGGTGTTCCAAAACTAATGGCGCCATTTTTAAAAGGGAGTAGATCATGAAACGAGTTTTGACTGTTTTAATAGCGCTGGCAATGTTTTCTGTTCCGTTAACGGTATTTGCAGAGAATCCTTTGGGGTTCCCGATGCGCGAGGGTTCGGATTCCAACGCTCATATGCATAATGAAGAAGGCATCATGCATTACAATAAGGGCCACTACGAAGAAGCTTTAAAGCATTTTTCTGTATCCGAAAAGATCGATCCCAAAGTGGGTGCGAGCCATTACAATATGGCCCTGAGTCTGGATAAACTGGGCCAGCACGGAGATGCCACCATGCATTTCAAAGTCGCGCTGAAACTGGCGCACGGCAGGAAGGATATCACCGAATCCAAAATCCTCAAGGGTCATATCGGACATTGAGCTTTGGGCTAGAATAGTTCCAAATCAGTGGATGCAAGAGGAACCGGGGTCGTCAGGCCCCGGTTTTTTGTTGGAATTCTGCCGGTTTCAGATAGACTATTTTTATCTTTAATTCATGTGATCGAGGTTGAACCAGTGGACGCATTGGAAAAGTTGAAGCTTGAGGCCATTCAAAAGGCCACCCGGGAGAAAGGTAAAAAGCTCACCGGCCTGGAAGCCCTGGCAATTGAAAAACGGGTGGCGCAAGAATACCAGGGGTCGGCCCAACAGGTTAAAAAGGACTCTGGAGATCCGTTGCCATTGAGCCGGTACCGGTTCGATTGACCTCGCCCTTATTTATAAACCCGCACTTTTTGGAACCCTTGTCTTGATCAATCGCCGGGACATCGAAAAGCTGGAGAACAGCACGCTTTCCCCATGTGCAGTTAAAAGTGGTGAGGGTTGGGGGCGTTGTTATCGGGAGAAGGAGCACCCCTATCGCACCCGCTTCCAGAGGGATCGCGACCGCATCATCCATAGTTCTGCCTTCCGCAAGTTGGAATACAAAACCCAGGTATTCGTTTACCACGAGGGGGACTATTACCGGACCCGCCTGACCCACACGCTGGAAGTGGCCCAGATCGCGCGGTCCATTTGCAAATCCCTGCAACTCAACGAAGATTTGGCGGAGGCCATCGCGTTGTCGCACGATCTCGGGCACCCGCCCTTCGGGCACACCGGGCAGAAAGTGTTGAACCACCTGATGAAAGACCACGGCGGGTTCGAACACAATAAACAAAGCTTGCGCATCGTTAAATTTCTGGAAAGGCGTTATCCCCAATTCGAGGGCCTCAATCTTAGTTGGGAAGTTTTGGAGGGCATCAGTAAACATTCCCGGGACCCGGACAACCCGATCCTGCAATGTGCGGAATTCCGGTATCCCTCTTTGGAAGGTCAGGTCGCGGATTTTGCCGATGGCATCGCTTACAACGCCCACGATCTGGACGATGGCATCACCTCCAACCTGCTCAATCTGGAACAGTTGCAGGAGGTCACTCTTTGGCGGGAAAATGAAAAAAGTCTGGACCAGCAATACCCCGGCTTGGATTTCGAGATGAAAAAATACCAGGTGGTGAGGCGCATCATCAACGATCTGGTCACGGATTTCCGTAAAACCACCCAAAAAAATATAATAAAGTATGGGGTCCAGTCCGCGGACGACGTCCGCTCCTGCGAAAAAAGGGTGGCAGGTTTCAGCCCCAAAGTTAGCGCCAAAAACAAGGAACTGAAACAATTTCTATATGTCAATATGTACCAGCATCGGCATGTGCGGCGCACGGAATTCAAAGCGGAACTGTACCTGACGGAGTTATTCAAAGCCTATAAAAAAATTCCGGAACTTCTGCCGGAAGCTCTGCTGAAGAAAAACGGCCACGGTTCTTTGGAGAGACGGATTTGTGATTACGTTTCGGGCATGACGGATCGGTCCTCCATCAGCGAATATAAAAAATTGTTCAGTCCGGATACAAAGGACTCCTCACTTTAACCGCTATATAAAAAAGCCTTCCATACTTTAAGGAGGCCGGGGAAAGGTATTATGGATGAGGCCATGCTTGGCAAAGATCCAAGAGCTTCCCGGGCGGGCCGGGAGTTTTTTCCTTGCATGGGGTGCTCGATATTCCGCCCATGCAAAGCTCTCATAAACCAAAAGGCCATCCCAGAACAGGATGGCCTTCAATTATTCCGGTAGGAATTGTTAAGCGGTTATTCCAAATTTTTACCCATGAAGTACAAGAATCCGAGTCCAGCCAAACCTGCCAGACCGCCCAACAAATAACCAGTTGACGGTGCAAATTCCAACCATTCCATGAGAAACCTCCTTATGGGAAAGCGAATATTCAGCCGGGCTTCCATCCGTCCCGCAGGTTCAAAGCCGAACCCTTATTGCAGTTAAATATGGGACGCGGACTTCAATTTGTCAATGGCCAGTTAAATCAATAAAATTAATGTGTTAAGAGTCGCTGGGTTTGGCGTTGGAATTTTCCGGGGGCTACATGGTTGGGGTATACCGGAGTTTGATTTAAAATGGGGCCGTCATGGATGCTTGGAAACATAACAAAAAATCAATGAGAAGGCGTCGGGCCGCAATCTGGGGGGGCATGCTTCTGGGTCTTTTGGTTGCGGTCAATGGAGTGGCCAAAACGGCTGAGGACTGGTACCGGGAGGCCTTTGAACTTTCACTGGAAGGCCAACAAGAGCGGGCCATGCAATCCTATTTGCAGGCCCTGACCTTGAAATCCGATTGGGCGGAGGCCCACCATGCGTTGGCGGTTCTCTATTTCCGTTCCGGACAGGGGCCGCAGTCCATCGATCATTTCAGGCAAGCGGAAGACTTGTATCGCAAACGAACCGATTCGCAGGGCAAAAGAAACCTCGGGATCGTTCAAAAAAGTCTGACCCGAGCCTACTCTGCCCTGGGCCTGGACCCGAAAGATTTTGAACGGATGGAGATGGGTCTGGATCCCGTAGGGGAGGGGGAATGGTTGAGGTCGGGATTGGGTTTTTTAGTGGGCCGTGAAGGTTATCTGTTGGGGGCCGATCAAGGACTGCAGGATGCCAGGGATATTCGGGTCCGATTGGCGGACGATACCCGGGTGCCAGCGGTTTTGGTCCGTTCGTTCAACGTGTATGGGATCGCCGTCCTCAAAATGAAGACAACGTCGTCTCCTCCCAAATCCGGATTGTTGCTGGGGGACTTTTCACAGCTGGCCCGGGGCGATCCTTTGTACTCGCTCAACCTGTCTCAAAGTACTCCCCCAACTTTGGATAAGGGGACGCTCCTCAGGCTGAGCCCGCTGGAAAATGATGAAATATTTTTTCAGGTGGACCTGTTTGTGGAAGAAGATGAAGTCGGCGGGCCGCTGTTCAACCGAAGCGGTGAAGTGGTGGGCATGATGTTTTCCCAAAACCACGTTAAAAAGAATTTCGCTCGCCTGAAAGACTTTCCGGGGCGGACCGGCTTTGGCGTCAAGTCCTCCTATTTGCGCGATATTTTATCTTCCCTGCCGGGCTCCGTTGAAGGGGTGAAGCCATCCGGCAACAGCGCGGAACGGTCGTTGCGTGGTCGGCCTTTAAAATTTTCCCATAAAGCCCGGCAAAACCTGGTGATCATTGAAATTCTTCAATAAATCAAAAGCATGAGCTCACACTACCGGCAAGTTTTGGACTTGAAACAAATGCGCAACCGCATCCATGGGGCCAGTGTGGTCCTGCTCGGGGCGGCCCTATTCCTGTTAGGGAGTCCGGTCAGCGGTGAAGCAGCAAATATTGTGGTCCGGCTTTCAGGGGACCTGCAGTATCCGGGCTACTTCTCACTGGATGTGGAAGGCCATCATATAAACCATCTCTGCTTTTTAGGTTCGGGCGCCAAGGGCCAGGTGGACCGGGCATTTTTGAAATACTTGTCGCAGTCCGGCATCCCTGAAGGGGAGTACGTAGTCTCGCCGCCTCTGCGCGAGGAAAAATGGCCCAGCCGAAGTTTTGTCAAGAACGGCGCTTTAAGATTGATCCCGGTTTCGATGCAGAGCCAGGGGGTTCTGGCGCAATACGAATTAAACGGGATCGCCGTGCACGGGCGGGATTTTTATCCCCTGGTGGTCCCGCTGGTGAAAGACAAACGCATGGTAAGATTTTACAGCGACCAACTTTTTGACCGTTTGAAAAGCCATTGGGGGCCACTGCGAATTTCCAACTGGGATATGGGGCGGTTGCACGATACCTGGAAACGAATCCAATCCGCACCAGATCAGTTGCAAGCGCGCGTGGAGGAAGTTTCTGCGGAGCAGGCCAAACGCTTGTGCCAACCTCCGTTCACCCAACGCAAACCGGGTTGAGGCCCGCCGGCGAAGCGCCGGAGCTGGGAGGGCCGCACTTGGATAGGCAGTCAACAACCGTGGAGCCCAAGTGGAGTCCGACCCCTCTGCCTCTTCTGCTAAGGAGTGTACAATCCCGCCACCTGTCCGGCGTACCCGTTGAAAGGTTGAGTGGCGACGGTGTCGCCGGTGCCGAGGACCCGCTCCATGCCCTGATGCCACCGCGCGTAAGGAACGGATGGGTTCACGTTGGCCCAGAAATCGTATTCCAAGGGGGACATGCTTTGCCAAAACGTGGTCGGCGCCTCGCGGGTGAACTCAATTGCGGCGATGGATTTGATGCTTTTGAAACCGTATTTCCAGGGAACCACCAGGCGAATCGGTGCCCCGTTCTGCGGATGCAGGGGATGGCCATACATGCCCACGGCGATGAAGGCCAGGTCGTTGAGAGCTTCGTCCAGCCGCAGTCCCTCCACATAGGGCCACGGTTCCCAAAACCGGTCTTTTTGACCGGGCGCCCAATTGGGATTCAAAAACGTCTTGAACCGAACAAACCGCGCCGACGGCAACGGGTCGAGCAGGTTCACCAAATCTCTTAACGGAAATCCCATCCAGGGGATGGTCGCGCTCCAGGTCTCCACGCAACGCAATCGGTAGATGCGTTCTTCCTGTGGCATCCTCCGGAGCAATGACTCCACGTTCAATAAATGGGGTTTTTTAACCAACCCCTCCACGCGAATCATCCAGTCTTCGGTACGCAGGGCTTGGGCCAATACGTGCACCCACGACTTGTCCATAGTGAACTCATAAAAATTGTTGTAGCGGGAGGTGAGCGATTCCGCAGTTGGGACTGGGTTTGACCCGTTCAGTTCCGGGCCTTGCCCGGCTCCGGCGCTTCGCCGGTCAGGTGCAACCTGGCCCCAGGCGCGGGGCAGTTCCATCCAGCCGGGCAAGGTGCACCCGATGAACGCCGCCAGCCCCACTTTGCCGAGTCCGGCCAGAAATTTTCTGCGATCCAGATAAATTTCTTCCGGAGTGACCGTGCTTTCCGCCACTTCCCAGGAAGGGGGAATATGAATTCCCGGAGCAGAACCCGGTTGGACTCGTGAAATTTTTGGGATCGATTTGTCAACAAACGGTTTCATATTCATGGACCCGATGGTGGCGCCGCGCGGGCACAACGGAAGCCCACGGAATTTAATTTGACGCGCGGGTCGAGCCGGAAACGCATTCCTGCGTCCACATAATAATCCGCGTTGTACCAGCTTCCGCCGCGCAGAATTTTTTGGAATCCGACATCCGGGCCTCGCGGGTTTTGCAAAGGTCCCTTGGCATAACTGCCGAACCAATCGGCCACCCATTCCCAAACGTTGCCGCTCATGTGGTGCAACCCGTAGCCGTTGCCGGAAAGTGTGCCGACCGGAACCGCGCCGGAGGTGAAGGCGCGGGCGAAGTGGCCGCGTGCCGGGTCGGCCTCTGGTCCAAAGGAAAACCGGAGGCCTGCGGGACCGCGCGCGGCTTTCTCCCATTCGGCTTCGGTGGGGAGCCGTCCGCCTTTGTTTTGGCAAAAAGTTTCGGCTGACGACCAACTCACCAGGGTCACCGGGCACAGGTTGCAGGCCGATGACGCGCTTCGGCGGTGACTTTTTTGGAAAGATTCGTAGTCCCGGTTTGACACTTCATAGCGGTCGATGGCAAACGCATCCAGCCAGACTTCATGGACCGGTCGCTCCCGCTCGGTCCCCTGCTCACTGCCCATGAGGAACGGGCCGGCAGGGATTAAAACCGGCGCTTCTTTTTCGGCCATGACCGTGGATCCCAAAATAAGGTAACTGAAAAGCAGAACCCCAGCGCTCCAATTTTTATAGAAACGGTTGGCGCGGTGGACGTTATTCATCGGCATCTAGAGTCAGCGATTGCCAAAAGCTGACGACCTTGTTGGCGTTCTTATCCCGGTTGGCGCCATCCCAAACCGCAAACGCGAGCAGGAACCGGCCGCCGCTCTTGAAATTGATATCGTTGGGACTGTGCGTTTCCAAATCCCGCAGGAAAACCACGGTCCATTGGCCCGCCCGCCACTGCCCCCGCCCCTCCAGGTGCTGATAAACCAGAGGCTGGACCTGCAGGGTGCCGAATCCGGAGGCGTTGAGTTCTTCGACCGGCGATTCGTTGAAGGGATTTAGAAATTTCCGGACCGGAGGCACGGGGTGACCGGTTGCAGAATTATTCGATGGAGTTGTGAATATGGATTGATTGGCATCGGCCTTCCAATGCCAGATGTTGACCGGTTTTTGTCTTTCCCCCATGCCGTAAAAAGGTCCCTGCGCAACCGTCTGGTGACCCAGAGCGAACTGGATGGCCGCTTCGTCTGGAAAATCGGAAATCGCCGCGCCTTCCGGTGAGGGGTCCGCCCATTGCATGCGAAACGCGATCTGCTTCTGGTTGTGTATCGCTTGCACGGTCACCTCTTGAATGGGATGCTTACGGAACCGAATCGGGGCCAGTCGAACGGTGAGGGCGGGCGCCGTTTGCCAAGCTGGATGATCGGCGTCGACCGCCAGCGGCTGGTCGGTTGCCAGGGAAACCAGGGAGCGCCGCGTGGGGACCGGAGGCGCACTGGCAAACAACGATTGCAGGTAGTGCACCAAATGCCACCGCTCGTCCACGGTCAAATAATCGTAAGTGGTCATCGGCGTGCCGTCCATACCCACCGACAGGGTCTGGAAAATCTCCTCACTGGCCGCTCCCGCTTTATACAAACCGGGTTGTTGCAGATCGTAAACAAAAGAGGTGTGGCCCCAGACATCCTTCATCGAATCTTCCAGAGGGCCCGCCCGCTGGCCATCGTCTCCGTGGCAATGCCCGCAACGCATTTGCCGGAAAAGAATTTTGCCCTGCTGAACGGACAGCCTATCGAAAGGTGGTTCCGGTTCGATGGTAATTTTTGAATCCGGGATTTCCTGCCCGAAGCGGTCCGAAAAGGTTTTGAGGTATTGCACCAGGGAGTGAATCGCCTCGGGCCCCAGGATTTCACCCCAGGCGGGCATGACTGTTCCGGGAATGCCCTTTTCAATGGTCCGGGCAAGATCGCGGTCGAGCGGCAGAGCGATGTTTTTGGTCGAATGAAATTTAAAAATGCCGGAACTCAAATCGCGTGGCAGGGGAGTGAGGTAAGGGGTCGCCGCGCCATCACCTTTCCCGCGTTCGCCGTGACAATGGATGCAGAATTTCTGAAAAACCGATCGCCCCCGGTTTAAAATTTTCTCCCGTTCACGGGCCATGAAGGCTTGCACCTCGCGGGGTTGCGCACCCTCGATCATTTTTTCAACTTTTCTGGACTCGATGGCCTGACCCGGGAGGGCCAGGGTCAACAGGGCCAGCAAACAAACGGGCAGAGCAAGAGCTTTGCCCGACTCATGAAACGTTTTTTTACGGAACCAACTCATGGAGGAGTCACTCATTTTGAATGACCTCCATATTACCATAACAACCAGCGTGCCGCTGGGCAGTACCCCTGCAGGCAGGTGGCTGAACCTTTAAATTATGCCCAACAATTATTGAGCGCGAGATAAAGTTTGGCCTATTGCGTCCAGGTGCAACCTGGCCTGCGGAGGTATTCCGCCCGGCCCCCCCTCGCGGGGGAGGCAATAGGTTGAACTCTGCGAATCATGCCCCGCCATTGTTGGGCGCAAGCAGAGTACGGCCCATTTGAGTCCAGCGTTCACGCTGGCGTTGTTTTTGCCCGGAGCAAAAGTTAGAATGACTGTTTTGTTAACGAGAACTTTGCATAACACGAAAACTTTCAAACAACCTCACCATTCCAATGGGAGAACGGCGTGTCCCCCCTTCTCCAAGAGAGCTTGGCGTAAGTGGTAGTTTTCAGGAAAACCTGGATTCTTCGTCACTTCGTTCCTCAGAATGACAAGGCGTAATAAGATTATCATTCTGAGCGTCAGCGAAGAATCTGGGTTGTGCAAAGCTCTCCTTCTCCGCAGGGGGCCATAGGGCTTTTTCCTTGGAGCGGCAATTGATTTTTCACCTGGTCTGATGCCAACCGCTCTTGGTTCATGCCACCAGAATGAAGGAGTCCATGAAATCCATTAAATCGATTTGCGTGTTTTGCGCTTCCAGCAGTGCCGTCGA
>SMVA01233420.1_pt1 | contig 11978 bp, 9 predicted proteins | sample 2456451 | NCBI WGS metagenome assembly SMVA01 (sample SAMN11095933, study PRJNA526329) | marine sediment metagenome | biome: Marine sediment; feature: Surficial sediment; material: Deep marine sediment; isolation source: Hadal surficial sediment | place: Pacific Ocean | collected 2014-05 | depth 0-1...
CTGCTAACCTGATTTTTCAGTTTGTAGAGCCCGAGAGTGCTGGTGACGCGAAAATTACGCATCCTTGTAGTTGAAGATGAACCGGCTATTCGCACCGGCCTGGTCGACGTGTTTGTCTTCCACGGCTACGAGGTGGAGAGCACCGCTGATGGCCGCGAGGGGCTGGACCTGGCCCTGCGCGGCACCTTCGACCTGATCCTGCTGGATGTCATGTTGCCCGGCCTTAATGGCTATGAGATATGCGACGGGATTCGCAAGACGGACCGTGACCAGCCCATCATCATGCTCACTGCGAAGACCAGCGAGGAGGACATCATCCAGGGCCTGAGCCTGGGAGCCGATGACTATGTGGCCAAACCGTTTTCAGTCGCGCAACTGGTACTGCGGGTAGAAGCGGTTTTGCGGCGTTCCCGTGCCGGGCTGGAGCTGGCCAGGCACATTTACCTGGAAGGTGAGATCGAGATCGATACCCAGAACCTGTGTGGTCGTCGCGGCAATGAGGCGTTGGAGTTCACTCGCCGTGAGGTGGAAATCCTGCAGTACCTGCAGGCTAACTCGGAACGACCGGTATCGCGAGATGAGTTGCTGACCAAGGTGTGGGGTTACGCCAGGGATCTCGGCCTGGAAACCCGTACTGTCGACATCCATATAGCCAAGCTGCGGCGCAAAATTGAAACCGATAGCAGTGCACCGACAAACCTGGTGACTGTTCGCGGCGCCGGTTACCGTCTGCTCACGGCTTCCTGAGATGGTGCTTGCCAGACTTGGCAGGCGGTTCGACAGGAGCATGCTGCGAGCGGTGCTGCTGCTCTTTTTCCTCGCCCTGGCGACCCCCACAGCGATCCTTGTCTACCAGGCCTTTGGCCAACTGAAGTGGGAAGCCTTTCATCAACATCGCTTGATGGCAGAGGAGCTGGCGCTGCGCATCGACAAGCGGCTAATCGCACTGATTGAATCCGAAGAATCACACACATTTGCCGATTACAGTTTCCTGGTGGTGGCCGGCGACCCGACAGCCAACTTGCTGCAGCGCTCAAAGCTATCCAGTTACCCGGTGAGCGCACAGATTCCCGGTTTGCTGGCGTATTTTCAGGTGGATGCCGAAGGCGGGTTCAGTACCCCACTGCTGCCGCAGCAAGGTCCCGATCCTGCTTCCTACGGGATTCCAGCGGCAGAGTACAAGCAACGCCAGGTCCTGCAGCAGCAGATCCGGCAGGTACTGAGCCAGAACCGCCTGGTTCAGGCCCGGGCAGACGATCAAACTGCCGGGGGCCGCGATGCCGCCAAGCCAAGCTTCGACGATAGCGCGGCGGTGGAGGAAGCTCCTCAAGCTCCGACCGACGCAGATTCGCAGGGCCAGGTCGCTTTCGATCGGCTCAATGAATCGTATGCCAGCACCGAACTGGAGCACGACAAATCGGAAGTCGCCCGTGTCTACCAACGGGTCGACAGTCTGCAGCTCGATTCCAGCCTGGCGGCGCAAAGCCGCGAGCGGGCAAGTCGACAAGGACCAGGCTCCAGCATCACCGGGGTCGGCGGTGGGCTGCGCGGCAAACGCAAGGAAATTATCTCGGTGCCAGAGCCGACCCTGCAGAAGAAAGACATGGAAGACAGCATCGCCGATGTGCTCTCAAGTGTCCGCGTGATGACCTTCGAAAGCGAAGTTGACCCCTTCAAATTTGCCCTGCTCGACAGTGGCCATTTTGTGCTGTTTCGCAAGGTCTGGCGCGACAGCCAGCGCTATATACAGGGTGCCGTTATCGAGCGGCAAGTCTTCCTGCAGGGAATTGTGGGGGAAACCTTCCGCAGCACCCGGTTGTCGGGGATGAGCGATTTGATCGTTGCCTACGGGGGCAATGTAGTGGAGATCCTGCCCGCACGGGCCGACCGTGATTATCTGCAGAGCTCGCAAGAACTGAGTGGCGAACTGCTCTATCAGACCCGCCTGTCGGCGCCACTGGCAGAGCTGGAACTTATCTTCAGTATCAACCGGCTACCAGCCGGACCCGGCGGGCGACTGCTAGGCTGGATCAGCTTGATTCTCACGCTGGTACTCTCTGGTGGCATTTACCTGATGTATCGGCTGGGATTAAGCCAGCTTGAGTTGGTACGGAAACAGCAGGATTTTGTATCCGCGGTCAGTCACGAACTCAAAACACCGCTGACATCTATCCGCATGTACGGGGAAATGTTGCTTGCGGGGTGGGCCGATGAGGACAAGAAGCAGAGCTATTACGAATTCATCTACTATGAGAGTGAGCGCTTGTCGCGTCTGATTGCCAATGTGCTGCAACTGGCGCGGATGACCCACGGCGACCCGCAGTTGGACCTCAAGCCCGTCGCCGTTGCCGAGCTGATCGACCTGGTCCGGTCCAAAATAGCCAGCCAGTTGCAACGCGCTGGTTTCGAGTTGGAAATCGATAGCGAAGGCAGCGCCGGGGAAGCGGCGCTGCTGGTCGATACCGATGGTTTTGCCCAGGTGTTCATCAACCTGGTTGATAATGCCATCAAGTTTTCCGCCGGGGCTGAGCAAAAGCTGATTAAGCTGCGCTGCGCGATACAGAAAGATGGCAACGTACTGTTCACCGTACGCGACTACGGCCCGGGAATTCCCGCCGGGCAACTGAGAAAAATCTTCACCATGTTCTACCGATCTGAAAACGAACTCACCCGTGAAACTGTTGGTACGGGCATCGGACTGGCACTGGTGCACCAGTTGGTCACCGCCATGAACGGCAAGGTGGATGTTCGCAATCGAGACCCTGGCGCAGAGTTTCGTGTTTCCTTTCCAATGATTCTCCACCGGTAGTTTGCCCCTGCCCCGATCTGTAATCCTTGAGGCATGCACAAAAATACGGCCAGCACCCCACTAGACCTGTTCGCACAGTTGCTTGACCGGGCCAGGAATGGCGCGAAAGCTGAACCCATAGCCTACCGGATTCCAGTGGATATCTACCTGGATCCGCTGCGCTTTGAGCAGGAACGGGACAGACTCTTCCTGGCGCGACCCCTGATCCTGGGCCATGCCACCCAGATCCCCGATCCCGGCGACGCTATCGTACACGACTGGCTGGGCCTGCCCTTGATTACGGTCAGGGACAAGACGGGAAATATCGGCACTTTCATGAATGTCTGCCGCCACCGGGGTATGCGGCTGGTGGACCAGGACAGCGCCAGCGGCTGCCGCCAAACCACCCTGAAATCCTTTGTCTGCCCCTATCACCAGTGGACCTACGGCCTCAATGGCGAGCTGCGCAATATTCCCCTGCAGGAGAGCTTTGCGGATATCAAGCCGGCGGATCACAACCTGGTTTCACTGCCCACCGAGGTACGCCACGGCCTGATCTGGCTGCAAGCCACACCCAACCATCCCATGGACCTGGACGGCCACCTGGCAGGGATCGGTGCGGATATGGACGCCTTTGGGGTAGCGGATATGCATTTCTTCCGCCAGCACGAACGCAGCATTGCCTGCAACTGGAAGCTGGTGCAGGACACCTTTCTCGATGGCTATCACGTGGTGCGGTTGCACAAGAATACGGTGGGGCCCTTTTTCCCCGACTGCATGGCGGTGTCGGACTGCGTCGGCGATCACGTGCGCTCCTGTGTGGGACGAAACGAAATGTACGACGCGGTTGAGCGAGCGGAGGCAGAGTGGGACATGCGTCACCACTGCACCTTCTCCTACACCCTGTTCCCCAACAGTGTGGCCATCATGCACCCGGATTACACCAGCCTGATCGCCCTGTACCCAAAATCAGCGGACGAAACTGTGTTCGTGCACACCATGCTGATACCCGAACCACCGGCCAACGACAAAGCCAGGGCGCACTACGAGCGCTCTTTCGAGTTGATTGATGGCGGGGTATTCCAGGCCGAGGATATTCACGTCTGTGTGGGTGCCCAGGCCGGCATGCGCTCAGGGGCGAATACAGACTACCTTTGTGGCGGCAACGAACAGAGCCTCAAGCTGTTTCACGAGGCCCTGACCCGCAACCTGGGGACGTAGGGACGTCAGCCATCGCGAAAAGTCGCGTTCACCGTGTCCTGCTCGCCGTACTGGCGCAACTCCTGGCGCCCCACCACCATACGGTGTACCGCATCCGGGCCATCGGCCAGGCGCAGGGTACGCTGACTCATGTACATACCGGCCAGTGGCGTGTCCTGGGATATACCCAGGGCACCGAATATCTGAATCGCTTCATCGACAATGCGGATGGAAAAATTGGGGACCACGGTTTTGATCATCGAAATCCAGATACGGGCCTCCTTCGCATCTACATGGTCCATCATCCAGGCGGTTTTCAGGGTTAGCAGCCGCCCCATTTCGATGTCCATGCGGGCGTTGGCGATGATATCGATATTGCCACCCAGCTTGGCCAGCGGTCGGCCAAAGGCGGTACGGCTGAGGGCGCGCTTGCAGAGTAACTCCAGGGCCCGCTCGGCGGCACCGATAGCGCGCATGCAGTGGTGAATACGACCCGGCCCCAGGCGACCCTGTGAAATTTCGAAACCGCGACCGGCGCCGAGGATCATATTCTCTTTCGGTACCCGCACATCGGTGAATTTCATGTGCATATGACCGTGGGGGGCATCGTCCATGGAAAATACATTCATCGGACGAATCACTTCCACTCCCGGGGTGTCCATGGGCACCAGGATCTGGCTTTGCTGCAGGTGCCTGGCTGCTTCAGGATCAGTTTTTACCATGGTAATCAATATCTTACAGCGGGGATCGCCAGCGCCGGAGATGTAGTGTTTCTCGCCGTTAATCACCCACTCGTCGCCTTCCAGTACCGCCTTGGTGCGAATATTGGTGGCGTCCGAAGAGGCCACGTCGGGCTCGGTCATGGCGAATGCAGAACGAATCTCACCGTTGAGCAGGGGCTCCAGCCATTCTGCTTTCTGGGCCTCGGTACCGTACTTGGCCAACACTTCCATATTGCCGGTATCCGGCGCCGAACAATTAAAACACTCAGCCGCCAGGTGAGATCTTCCCATCTCCTCGGCCAGGTAGGCATATTCCACCGTGTTCAGGCCGTAGCCCTTATCGCCCTCGGTGAGGAAGAAGTTCCACAGGCCCATACCCCTGGCTTTGGCTTTAAGGCCCTCGCGAATTTCGTTCTGGCGATCCGTCCACTGCCAGCGATCGCCGACGTTAATCTCGTCGTAATACTCCTGCTCCACCGGCAGAACGTCCTCATCGATAAAGGTTTTTACCTGCTCCAGTATCGGTCGTATACGCTCGCTTATTCCCAATTCCATGGTGCTACTCCTCGTTATGAAGCCAGTTGCCCGGCATGATCTGCCTTCAGCTGGCGTTTGAATATTTTGCCGGACGCTATGCGCGGCAGCTTGTCCTCGTGAAACCAGATATGCAGCGGAATCTTGAATGCCGCAAGATGATCCGCCAGATAGGCCTGCAGGTCCGCCGCATCCAACTCGCAGTTTTCATGCAACACGATGGCGGCACCGACACTCTCTCCCAGGCGTTCATCGGGCAATCCAAAAACAGCCACTTCTTCGACTGCATCGTGGGCGGAGATCGCCGCCTCAACCTCGATGCAGCTTATATTCTCGCCGCCACGAATAATAATGTCCTTGATCCGGTCGACGATATAGAGGAATCCATCCTCATCCAGGTAGCCGACATCACCGGAGTGAAACCAGCCATCAACAAAAGCCTCCGCCGTGGCCTCGGGTTTGTTCCAGTAGCCGCGCACATTGGCGGGGCTGTGCATGCACACTTCACCGCGCTCACCTGCAGGCAGCTCCATACCCGCCTCATCGACAATACGAAAGTCAGTAACCGCCGGCACCGCTCGGCCGGTAGAATTGGGTTTGGCCAGGTAGAACGCTCCGGAGTTGACCGCTCCCAGGGCGTTGGTTTCGGTAAGACCGTAGCCGATACCGGCATTGGAGCCTTTGAAAGAATCGGTGATCTTCTTGACCTGGTCCGGCGGCCGCGCGGCGCCACCGGCGAAAATTTCCCTCAAGCTGGAGAGGTCGTAGGGGCTGTTTTCGGCCGCCGCCTGCAGTTCCGCAGACATGGTCGGTACGCCGTTGAAATTGGTAATCCGTTCCGCCTCGATCAAGCGCATGGCCTCGTGCACGTCCCATTTGTGGATCAGCACAATCTTGCGGCCCACAATCAGGGATAACAGGAATAAACTGTGGCTGCCGGTGGTGTGGAACAACGGCACCGTCATCAATGCACAGGCGGGGTAATCAGGCACCGAGCCACCACCCTCCGACCCCAATCCACCCTCCGACCCCACCAAATTAGTGGCGTTGCCTAGCAGGAGCCAGCTGAAGAGGGCGGCGATGATGCCGCGGTGGGTTTGTACGGCGCCCTTGGGGTGACCGGTAGAACCGGAGGTATACATGATGCAGGCGTCATCTTCGGGATCAATCGATACCGGTGGCGGCTCGGCACCGGCGAAGTCTGCGCAGAGGGTCATGAAGTCAACAACGTCGAGCTGCACATCGGAGAAGTCACCGACACCGATAACCTGCAAGCCCATACGCTCCGCAAAAGGCTGGAACCGTGCAGCCCGCTGAGGATCCGCTACGACGATGGTCGCACCGCAGTCTTCCAGGCCGTATTCCAGTTCCTCGGTGGTCCACCAGCCATTCATGGGCACGACCACGGCACCGGCCATGGCCGCACCGAGGAATGCCATCATCCACTGGGGATTGTTGCGCATTACTATCGCCACCCGGTCGCCCTTGCGAAGGCCAAAGCGCTGCTGCAAGGCCACGGCAAATTCGGCACCGTACTGGTAGCCCTCACCGTAGCTGTAGCGCTCCTCGCCCAATACCACCCACTCTTTTTCCGCGTGGTTGAGCATATTGCGCAGGTATTCCGGCAGGTTGGCGGGCTGGTTTATGTAGCTGCGGTAGCTGTGACCGCGAATATCCACGTCTTCCAGAGCGAACACCTGCCCCTCCGCCGTCAGGCTGGCGACAGCCTGCTCCATTTGTTCCAGTGGGTTCATGGTGCCCCTAGTAATTGTTGAGTCTCGCGAAGCGGTCCAGATGATAGTTATAGCCGCCAAAGGTCTCCTGTGCCACCCGCGCCCGCTTGATGAAAAAACCGATGTCAAATTCATCGGTCATGCCGACGCCACCGTGCATCTGAATTGCTTCGTTGGTGACGCGTGTGGCCACCTGGCACAGCTTGGCCTTGCAGGCACTGGCCAGGGCCGGCAGGCCGTCTGCATCGGCATCGATGGCTTGCAGGGCCTTGATAACCAGAGAGCGGGCCAGTTCCAGTTCGGAAAACATTTCTGCCGCCCGGTGTTGCAGGGCCTGGAAGCTGCCAATCAGTTCACCGAATTGCTTGCGCTCTTTCAGGTAGGACATGGTGCGCTCAAAAGCCTCCAGCGACAGGCCCAGCAATTCCGCCGACAAGCCGATATTGGCGATATCGAGTACGCCCTGCAAGGCACCATAGCCCGCATCCCGCTCGCCCAGCATTGCCGCCGCACTCACCTGCACATTGTCAAAGCTGACATTGCCACTATTGCGACTGTCGACCATGATTACCCGCTCGGTGCTGATGCCGTCAGCGTCGGCGTCGACAATGAAAAGGCTCAGACCCTCCTCGGTCCCGGCCTCACCTGAGGTGCGTGCGAGCACGATAAACTTGTCCGCTGTGTGGGCATCCATCACCAGCACTTTGCGACCATTGAGCACGAACCCGTCGTCATTGCCGGTCGCTTGCATCGCCGTCTGGTGGGGGCCGTGGTGGGGCCCCTTCTGTTGTGCCAGGGCCATGGTCAATTCGCCGCTGGCCAGTGCCGGCAACAGGGCTTCCTTTTGTTCGGCACTGCCCAGGCGCGCAATCGCGGTGGCACATACCAGGACGGAAGCCTGCAGGGGTGACACGCTCAGATTGCGACCCATCTGTTCCAGCACAATACCGAGCCCGATGTAGCCGTAATCCAGGCCACCATAGGCCTCGGGGATGGCAATACCCGCCCAGCCCATCTCCGCCATTTCGCGCCACATCTCAGTGCTGTAACCGGTGGCATCTTCTGTGTCGCGCAGTGCGCGCAGGGCCGCTACCGGCGCCTTTTCTGCAAGAAAGCCCGCGGCGGCATCCTTGAGCATCACTTGTTCTTCATTCAATACCAATGCCATATGACTATCCTCAGCTCGGCAGGCCAAGCACGCGCTTGGCAATAATGTTCAATTGAATTTCGGAAGTACCACCCTCGATGGAGTTGGCCTTGGTACGCAACCAGGCCCTGGGGATCTCTCCACCAGCGTAGGCATCTCCCTCCCAGGCAAGCGCTCGCTCACCCTGCACCGACATGATCAGTTCAAAGCGACGCTTGTTCAGCTCGGTACCGTAGTACTTGAAAATGGAAGACGCCGCACCCAGGCCCTGGCCGGCCGTGGCCTCATCGCGCACCCGCTCCATGGTCGCCCCGAAGGCGAGTACATCCAGCTCCAGTTGCGCTATATTCTGGCGCAGCACAGTGTCGTCGAGGCGCCCACTGGCATCCAGCCCGATGATGTCGGCAGCCACTTCACCGAGGCTGCGCTTGGCGGAAGAATGGCCAAAGCCGGAAATCATCTCCCGCTCGTGTGTCAACAGGTACTTGGCGATGGACCAGCCCTTGCCCTCTTCACCCATCAGGTTTTCCTTGGGCACTTTCACATCATCGAAAAAGGTTTCACAGAACGGCGAATTGCCAGATATCAGCTTGACCAGTTTGGTGCTGACCCCTTGGGAGGCCATATCGAAGAGCAGGAAGGAAATCCCCTCGTGCTTGGTGCCACTGTTGTCCGTGCGCGTCAGGCAGAAAATCCAGTCTGCCTTGTCGGCGTAGGAGGTCCAGACTTTCTGGCCGTTGACCAGGTAGTGATCGCCCTTGTCATCTGCCCGGGTTTGCAGGCTTGCCAGGTCCGATCCAGCGCCGGGCTCGCTGTAACCCTGGCACCAGCGGATCTCACCGCGGACAATTTTGGGAATATGTTCCTGCTTCTGGGCCTCGTTAGCGTACAGGAGCAACGCCGGGCCCAGCATGGAGATACCGAAGCTGTGCAGGGGAGTGCGCGCACCGATACGCTTCATTTCCTGCCGCAGAATCTTGACTTCCTCCTTGCTGAGGCCACCGCCGCCGTACTCGGCGGGCCACTCAGGGGTGGTCCAGCCCTTCTCACCCATGCGATCCGCCCACACCTTCTGGTCCGGGCTCTTCATTTCGGGATTGCGCCCGCCCCAGTACGAGTCGTACTCATCCTGCTCGGGGGTGCGCATTGATTGGGGGCAGTTTGCCTGCAGCCAATCGCGCGTTTGCTGGCGAAATTGTTCGCTATCGCTCACCGGGAAACTCCTCTTAAAAATCGGCATTTGAACATACAGTATGTTTTACTGTCATACAAGTATTCTCGCAGCCTGATCACCGCCACCGCCGGTGTGTTGTAACTGCCTGCCAGCAGGCTCTATACTGCGTTTTTTTGTGGATCGAAGCCATGCACACCGCAGCCGTGGGTTTCTTGAATAATGCTGTGCTGGATGCCATTGATACCGGCGAATTCCAGAATCAGGATCCGTTTCCCTGGGTAAATCCCTGGCATTTCATCAGCCAAGAGCGCTACCAGGAATTGCTGGACAGCATGCCTGATATCTCCCAATTTCGCACCTTCTTCGGCAAGCAGCGCAAACACGGCCAGGCCAGCCACGATCGCTATGTTCTCGACTACGAAAAGGGCATGGAACTGGCCGCACCCTGGCAGGAATTTGTCGATGAGCTCTGTAGCAAACCCTATCGCGAGCTTGTTTGTCGCTTGCTGGGCGTATCAGATGTGCGCTTCCGTTTTCACTGGCACTTCACTCCTGATGGTGGCGAGGTGTCTCCACACTGTGACTCAAAGTCAAAGATTGGCTCACAGATTTTTTACCTGAATACGCAGCGGGACTGGAACCGGGAATGGGGCGGAGAGACCGTGGTGCTGGATGACAACGGCCAATTCGAGGCCGGGAGCGCGCCCGCCTTCGATGACTTTAGTGCAGAGTACCCGGCGGAGACCGCCGACAACCACAGCCTGATTTTCGGCCGGCGCGGTAACTCCTGGCACGGCGTGCGCAAGATCCGCTGCCCGGAAAATCACTACCGCAAAGTGTTCATTGTGGTATTTGAAGAGTACCGGCCGCTGAAGATGGCATTGAAGAAACTCAAGCGTATTGTGACCGCACAGGCACCTAGCACCCACAAGGAAAGCCTGATGTACTGAGCCGCCCATGGAATCCGTCAAAAAACCACCGCTGCTGATTCTGGGCGCCCCTCCCCGGGGTGGCAACCACCTGCTGCGCGGCCTGCTGGACGACCACCCGCAACTGTTGTTACCACCGGATGAAGATTATTTTGTCAGGCATTTATCCCGCCACCCATTGCTGCGCCTGCGCGGCATGCTGGCCTCCAGCCGCGGAGCGCCGGAATTCTATCGCCGCCTGCAAAAGGACGGCCACCTGGAGCGGATCAATGCGGGCCACGGCACCGAGGTCTTTGGCTCCGAGAACTCGCTGGACCTGCCCGCCTATTACCAGTATATCCGCACACATCACCAACGTGGCAGTGTCGATACCCTGGTCCGCAATCATGTGGAGGCACTGGCGGTGGCTCTGGGGCACCGCCCTGGGGATGGTCGGATGCCGGTTTTTTTCTGCGCCCTGCAGCCCAGTTGCCAGGATCTCACAGGCGTTAGCGAGCTGCTGGTACGCAGTTATGATGTGCGCGGTATTTTCCTGGTTCGCGACCCGCGTGCCCACCTCAGCTCAAAACTGGTGCGCAACCCGACCATGAATCTGCGCCGGTTTTGCGAGCGGCAAAATCGCTACTGGCAAGAGATAGACTGGTTTACCAGCAACTGTGGCCGGGCCCTGAGATTGCGGTTTGAGGACCTGGTAACCGATACACCCCGATTTATGCGGCAGGTGTGTGAGCTGGCCGGAATAGACTTTAACCCCGGGGTACTGGAATACACCCAGGGCGGACAACCCGGTATCAGCAACTCATCCTTCGGCGGCAGCAGCGGTATAGACCAGAGCGCCCTGACCCGCTATCAGGACAGCCTGCCCGCCGACACCATCAGCTACCTGGAACAACACTGCCTGCCGGAGTTGTTCTGGCGCGAGCCCATGACTACTGACGTGGATGAAGTCGTACCGGCAGCGACGTATAGCCCCTGACGAAAGTCGACAGGGACCGCTCCGGCTCGCCGACTACCTCGACGGTCTCGAAACGCTCCAGGATCTCCTCCCAGAGAATCTTCAACTGTAATTCAGCCAGGTGGCTGCCCATGCAGCGGTGAACGCCATAGCCGAATGACAGGTGCTTGCGCACATTGGGTCGGCCGATGATGAAATCATCGGCTTGCTCGAACACGCTCGCGTCACGATTGCCCGATACATACCACATCACTACTTTGTCGCCGGCCTTGATCTGCTGGCCGCCCAACTCGGTATCGACCTTGGCGACCCGGCGCATATGTGCCAGAGGCGTTTGCCAGCGGATCGTTTCCGATACCAGTGCCGGTATCAGCTTGTGATTCGCTCGTAGCTTGTCGTACTCCGCGGGGAACTGGTTCAGTGCCAACACGCCACCACTCATAGAGTTACGGGTGGTGTCGTTGCCACCAACAATAAGCAGAAGCAGGTTCCCCAGGTACTCAAGAGGCGCCATATTGCGGGTGGCTTCCCCGTGGGCCAGCATGGACACCATGTCGTAGCCGGGCTCCTTATTGACACGTTCATTCCACAGTACGGTGAAGTATTCCAGGCACTCCATCAATTCAGCGCGGCGTTGATCTTCATCCACGTTACCGCTGATTCCCGGCAGCTCAGTTGCCACATCGGACCAGCGGGTCAGCTTGGCCCGATCCTCGTAGGGAAAATCAAACAGGGTCGCCAACATGCGGGTGGTCAATTCGATGGACACACTGTCTACCCAATCGAAGGTTTCACC
>SMVA01170193.1_pt1 | contig 11976 bp, 13 predicted proteins | sample 2456451 | NCBI WGS metagenome assembly SMVA01 (sample SAMN11095933, study PRJNA526329) | marine sediment metagenome | biome: Marine sediment; feature: Surficial sediment; material: Deep marine sediment; isolation source: Hadal surficial sediment | place: Pacific Ocean | collected 2014-05 | depth...
AACCCGGACCGCAAATCGGATACCTGGATTGCACCGGCCTGGGAATTCTTAATGGTCAAGACCGTGCACATTGAGGATGGTAAGCCCATAGAGGGCATGATTACCGCCGCCAGCATAGACGGTGTGAAAGTAGGCCGTTAGTGTAGTGTCTCGAACTGTATGCATATATAAGTGAGTCACAAAATGGTCATATGCGAGGCGCGTTTTTGCAGTAATAGTGGGCCTATTTCAAGAAAACGCAACGAAGCAGGTGGCCATTTTGTGGCTCACCCGAAGGGAAGCCCCTTGATTGCCCACAGCTGCGTTGCAACTTTTGGCAAGGGGCCGACCATTACCTGCAAGTTGCGCCTTACTGTAGGCAATCAAGGAGCTTCTTATATATGCATACAGTTCGAGACACTACACTAGACCATCCTATGCCTTGGGTAGTGTGACGCCCCGCTGCCCCTGGTATTTGCCACCCCGGTCCTTATAACTGGTCTCACAAACCTCATCCGACTCGAAAAATAGCATTTGGGCAACGCCCTCATTGGCGTAGATTTTCGCCGGCAGCGTGGTGGTATTGGAAAACTCCAAGGTAACGTGGCCCTCCCACTCGGGCTCCAGCGGCGTGACGTTTACGATAATACCGCAGCGCGCATAGGTGGACTTACCCAGGCAAATGGAGAGTACGTTGCGTGGAATACGGAAATACTCCACCGTACTGGCCAGGGCAAAGGAGTTCGGCGGAATGATGCAAACATCACCCACCACATCGACAAAACTGCCTTCATCAAAGTTTTTGGGGTCTACGGTAGCCGAGTTGATATTGGTAAACACCTTGAATTCACGGGAGCAACGCACGTCATAGCCATAACTGGAGGTGCCGTAGGAGATGAGCTTTCTGTCGCCGTCAAAGCGCACCTGATCGGCCTGGAAGGGCTCAATCATGCGCTGCTCTTGCGCCATGCGGCGTATCCACTTGTCTGATTTAATGCTCACGGTAGCGGGCCTCTGCCAATCAATCGTCTGAGATGGTTATTTCTGGAAATTGACGCACACTGCTGTCGGCGTCGGTATCGGCCAGCGCCTGCGCTACAGCCCTGGCGATCTCCATGTAACTGGCACTGGCTGGCGAATCGGGCTCTGCTACCAGCGTTGGGGTACCGGCATCGGTCTGCTGCCGAATAGACAGCAGCAGGGGCAAACTGCCCAGCAGCGGCACGCCGTAATCACGGGCAATACGCTCACCGCCGCGCTCGCCAAAAATGTGTTCAACATGGCCGCACTGGGTGCAAACATGTACCGCCATATTTTCAACAATGCCGAGAATGGGCACATCGACCTTGCGGAACATTTCGATGCCCTTCTGAGCATCTAACAAAGCGAGATCCTGGGGCGTGGTCACAATGACGGCACCGGCAACGTTGGCCTTTTGCGACAAAGTCAGCTGAATATCGCCGGTACCCGGAGGCATATCGATAACCAGGTAATCCAGCTCGCCCCACAGGGTTTGCTCCAGCATCTGCGCCAGCGCGCCACCGGCCATGGGACCACGCCACACCATGGGCGTGCGCTCGTCAACCAGGTAGCCCATGGACATGGTCTTCAGGCCGTGGGCTTCCACCGGCAGCAAATATTTCCCGTCCTTCTGCCCGGGTTTTACCTCGGCGCCAACACCTAACATGAGTTGTTGGCTGGGGCCGTAGATGTCGGCATCCAACAAACCTACTTCGCCGCCCAGCTTTTTTAAGGCCAGCGCGAGATTGACGGCCGTAGTGGACTTGCCCACACCCCCCTTACCGGAAGCAACTGCAATGATATGCTTAATCTTGTTCATGATTGGCTGGTTGAAAACCCTTGATTGCAAACTTTGTTGGGCGGCTAGTATAGGGACATGTAGGGCATACAACAATGGTGCAATGGAAATGCACGGCGCAGGTGAAAAATGACCTCAAAACCGCTACAATAGCAGCCCTTTCCAGCAACCCGGAACGCCCCGATCATGCCCGAATCCTCACCGCGTAATATTCTGGTGACCAGCGCCCTGCCCTATGCCAACGGCCCCTTGCACCTGGGCCATATGCTGGAGCAGGTGCAGACCGATATCTGGGTGCGCTTCCAGAAATCTCGCGGCAATAACTGTATCTACGTCTGTGCCGATGACGCCCATGGCACAGCCATTATGCTGACCGCAGAGAAGCTGGGCATTACCCCGGAACAGCAAATTGCCGATATGAAGGCGTCCCACGAAAAAGACTCCGCCGGCTTTCATATTGGCTTCGATAATTTTTACTCCACCCACTCGGACGAAAACCGCGTCTGGAGCGAGACCATATACCAACGGCTTGAGGCCAACGGGCATATTGCCAAACGCACCATCAGCCAGGCTTTCGACCCGGAGAAGCAACTTTTTCTGGCAGACCGATTTATTAAGGGGAGCTGCCCGCGCTGCAAGACACCGGACCAATACGGTGACAATTGTGAGGCCTGCGGCGCTACCTACAGCCCGGCCGAGTTGATCGACCCGGTATCGGTCATTTCCGGTGCCACCCCTATCGAGAAAGACTCGGTGCACTATTTTTTCAAACTGCCCGAGTTTGAAGATATGCTGAAAACCTGGATAGACTCCGGTACGCTGCAGTCTCAGGTGGCCAATAAACTACGCGAGTGGACCGACGCAGGCCTGCAGGAGTGGGATATCAGCCGCGACACGCCCTACTTCGGTTTTGAAATCCCGGGGGCACCGGGCAAGTATTTTTACGTGTGGCTGGATGCCCCCATAGGCTATCTCGCCAGCTTCCAGAACTATTGTGAACGAGAAAACGTTAACTTCGACGACTACTGGGAATTGGGGTCCAGTGCCGAGCTGTACCACTTTATTGGCAAGGATATTATCAACTTCCACGGCCTTTTTTGGCCGGCCATGCTGCACTCGGCCAAGCTGCGCACGCCCACCGCCGTCTACGTTCACGGCTTTCTCACAGTGAACGGCACCAAGATGTCCAAGAGCCGAGGCACGTTTATCAACGCCAGCACCTACCTGGAACACCTCGATGCCGAGTATCTGCGCTATTACTATGCCGCCAAACTCAGCGCCACCATCGACGATATAGACCTGAACCTGGAGGATTTTGTGCAACGGGTCAACTCCGACGTGGTGGGCAAGGTGGTCAACATCGCCAGCCGCTGCGCCGGCTTTTTGCGCAAAGGTTTCGACAACCAACTCACCCAACAGTGTGCAGAACCGCAGCTGATGCAAGACTTCATTGCCGCCGGCGATGAAATTGCCGCACTGTACGAGCAACGGGAGTTTAACAAAGCCATCAGGCAAATTATCACCCTGGCCGACAGGGCCAACCAGTACATAGACGAGAAAAAGCCCTGGGTACTGGCAAAACAGGACGGCGGTGAGCAGGCCGTACACGATGTGTGCAGCGTGGGTATCAACCTGTTTCGCGTACTACTCACTTACCTGAAACCGGTGCTGCCCGTCATGGCCCGCAAGAGCGAACAGTTCCTCAATTGTTCGCTGGACTGGACGGCCCTGCAGGGCCCGTTGCTGGGACACCAGCTGTCCAGGTTCAAGCCCTTGATGACACGAATAGAAAGTAAACAGGTCGAGGCCATGATAGAGGCGAGCAAGGAGCAGCAGCCAGCGGCCACAGGGGAGAAAAAAACAGCCGGCAAAGTTGCACGCAACGGTGGCGACAAACCCGCCATTATCGAGTTTGACGATTTTGCCAAGGTCGATCTGCGCATCGTGAAGATCGTTGCCGCCGACCACGTAGAGGGTGCCGACAAATTGCTGCGTCTTACCTTGAGCCTGGGCGACGAGGAAAAACAAGTCTTTGCCGGCATCAAGGCCGCCTACCGCCCCGAGGATCTGGTGGGCAAGCTCACCGTTATGGTAGCCAACCTGGCACCACGGAAAATGCGCTTTGGAATGTCTGAGGGCATGGTGCTGGCGGCGGGCCCCGGCGGCGAAGACATTTTTCTGTTACAGCCCCACGAGGGGGCAACCCCTGGCATGCAGGTAAAGTAGACAAGGAGGGCGTTACACAATGCTGGCAGACTATTCGATATTGTTAGTGGGTGCGATCCTGGTTAACAACTTCGTGCTGGTGCAGTTTCTGGGCCTGTGCCCGTTTATGGGTGTGTCCAACAAACTGGAGACCGCCATGGGCATGTCCATGGCCACCACCTTTGTTCTTACCCTGGCCTCTGCCTGTAGTTATCTCACCTACGCCTTCATACTGGAACCGCTGGGCCTCGAGTACCTGCGCACTATCTCCTTTATTCTGGTCATTGCCGTGGTCGTTCAATTTACCGAGATGGTAGTACGTAAAAGCTCACCGCTGTTGTATCGCGTACTGGGTGTGTATTTGCCGTTGATTACCACCAATTGCGCCGTATTGGGCGTCGCGCTGCTCAATATCAACAAGAGCCACAACTTTCTGCAGTCGTTGTTTTACGGCTTCGGCGCCGCCCTGGGATTTTCACTGGTGCTGGTGTTGTTCGCGGCCATGCGCGAACGCATCACCGTGGCCGATGTACCGCTGCCCTTTCAAGGCGCCGCCATCGGCATGGTGACCGCAGGCCTGATGTCGCTGGCATTCATGGGCTTTGCCGGGCTGGTGTAATCGAAGTGTTAGCATTAATTATTGCCTACCCACTGATCACCGCTGTGCTCGCGCTACTGGCGATGGGTGCGGTTTTTGGAGCGATACTGGGCTTCGCCGCAGTGAAATTCAAGGCCGAAGGCAACCCGATTGCCGACCAGATAAACAACCTGTTACCGCAAACCCAATGCGGCCAGTGTGGCTACCCGGGCTGCAGGCCCTACTCCCAGGCCATCGCCGACGGCGAGGCAATAAACAAATGCCCACCCGGCGGCGAAGGCACTATTGCCGCCCTGGCTGACTTACTGGATATGGAGGCAATTCCCCTGGATGAAGAGCACGGCGAGGAGAATATCACCACCGTCGCCTATATCCGTGAAGACGAGTGTATCGGTTGCACCAAGTGTATTCAGGCCTGCCCTGTGGATGCCATTCTGGGGGCGGCCAAGCAAATGCATACGGTTATTATCAGCGAGTGTACGGGTTGTGATTTGTGCGTGGAACCCTGCCCGGTGGACTGCATTGACATGATTCCGCAGGAGCAAACCTTGCAAACGTGGAATTGGGCCCTGCCCGACCCCAATAGCCGCAGCGTGGAAATTATCGCCACCGATGCTGGCCAACCACAGGGGGGCACCGCATGAGAAAGGTTCATGATTTTCACGGCGGCATTCATCCCCCGGAAAACAAACATCAGTCTGTCGGCCAGCCCATCGCCAGCGCAGGCATCCCCCCACAGCTCATTTTACCCCTGTCGCAGCACATAGGCGCGCCCGCGGCCTGTGTTGTCAGTATAGGTGAGCGCGTTCTTAAGGGGCAGTTGATCGCAGAGGCCAAAGACTTTGTCAGCGTGCCGCTGCACGCCCCCACCTCCGGCGTGATCAGCGCCATAGAGGAGCGCACCATCGCCCATCCCTCGGGGTTTTCGGCACCCTGTATTGTCATCGACACCGATGGAGACGATACCTGGATTGCTCACCGGGGTGAGCAAGACTACACCGGAGTGGAGCGCAGCGAGCTGCTAGGTCGTATCCGCGAGGCCGGTATTGCCGGGCTTGGCGGCGCGGGCTTCCCCAGCGCGGTTAAACTTTCCATAAAACCCGATGTAAAAATTCAGACCCTGATACTGAACGGCACAGAGTGTGAACCCTACATCACCGCCGACGATGTATTGATGCGCGAGCGCGCGGGCCAGATTGTTCGCGGCGCCCTAATTCTGGGCTATATTATCAACCCCGCCGAGACGGTCATTGGCGTTGAAGACAACAAGCCCGAGGCTATTGCCGCGCTGCGCGACGCGGCCAAACACACGGCGGTGGAAATTGTACCCTTCCCCACCAAGTACCCCTCGGGCGGTGAAAAGCAGCTGATAGAAATTCTCACCGGGAAACAGGTGCCCAGCGGTGGCCTGCCCTCGGACATCGGTGTTGTTTGCCAGAATGTGGGCACCGCCGTGGCCATTGCCGATGCCATCGACAAGGGTGAACCTCTCATTTCCCGGGTGACCACCGTAACCGGGCAGGCAGTGGCTACACCGCGCAACTTCGACGTATTACTGGGCACGCCCATGAATTTCCTGCTGCAGAAGGCGGGCTATCGGGCGGAGCAAAACAATCGGCTGATTATGGGCGGCCCGATGATGGGCTTTAGCGTCCCCGAAGCCTGCGTGCCCATTGTTAAAACCACCAACTGTGTTCTGGCACCCACCGAGGATGAACTGCCCACGCCGCCTCCCGCACAGGCATGTATTCGCTGTGGGATGTGTGCAGAAGCCTGCCCCGCCAGCCTGCTGCCCCAGCAATTATTCTGGTTTGCCCAGGCCAAGGAATACGAGAAACTGGAGAAACACGATTTATTCGACTGCATAGAGTGCGGTGCCTGTTCCTGGGTCTGCCCCAGCAATATTCCCCTGGTACAGTATTACCGCAGTGCCAAAACAGACATTTTGCTGGCGCGCGTCGAGCACGAAAAATCTGAGCAATCCCGGGTACGCTTCGAAGCACGTGAACAGCGATTAATACAACAGGCGGCAGAGCGGGATGCAAAACGCGCCGCCCGTAAAAAAGCGGCGGAAGAACGAGCCAAACAAGCGGCTGCCGGTGATGGCGAAGATCCCATTCAAGCGGCAATTGAACGCGCCAAGGCAAGAAAAGCCGCACAGGAGAATAATTGAAATGGCATTGATGCGCATTACATCGCCCCATGCCCACGGCGCCATGAGTACAGCGCGCGTCATGCAAAATGTCCTGCTGGCCACCATTCCGGGCATTATTGTGCTCACCCATTTTTTCGGCTTCGGCACCCTGGTGAATATCGTTTGGGGTTGCATGCTGGCACTGGCCTTCGAATCTGCCGCGCTGTTGTTGCGACGTCGCCCGCTGAGTTTTTACCTCAAGGATTACAGCGCCGTCGTCACCGCGACTCTACTGTGTATCGCCCTGCCACCCTACGCGCCCTGGTGGTTGATCGCCGTGGGCATTGCATCCGCAATCCTGATTGCCAAGCATCTGTACGGCGGCCTGGGCTACAACCCGTTTAACCCCGCCATGGTGGCCTATGTCATCCTTCTAATTTCCTTTCCGCTGCAAATGACTGCCTGGACACCGCCGCGGGGGGCGGGGGAAATACCAGGGTTTATGGATGCCCTGCAGGCCTGCTTTTTCCCCGCCAATTTTGATGGGGTAACCATGGCCACGCCACTGGATCTCCTCAGGCAAAATAACAGCCTGTTGATGGAAGATTTGTGGCAGCAAACGCCACAGTTTGGTCGCTGGGCAGGCCTGGGCTGGGAGTGGGCGAATCTTGCCTTTCTCGCCGGTGGGCTGTGGTTGTTATACCTGCGTATTTTCACCTGGCACGCACCCGTGGCCATGCTCGCCAGCCTGGGCCTAATGGCGGCATTGTTTTATGACGGCGGCAGTTCCGCCAGCGGCGGCTCCCCTCTTTTCCACTGGCTCAGTGGCGCCACCATGCTGGGTGCATTTTTTATTGTCACCGACCCGGTGACATCGGCGGCATCCCTGCGCGGGCGCCTGGTCTACGGCGCGCTCATCGGTGTGCTGGTCTACCTGATCAGAATATGGGGTAACTATCCCGATGCCATCGCCTTTGCCGTGCTCATTATGAATTTTGCGGCGCCCTTTATTGATCACTACACCCAGCCCACAAGCTACGGGCACAGTAAAAAAGGAGGCGCGTAGCGTGCAAATCCTGGGACAGTCCATCACCAAAAACAGTGTTCTGCTGGCTCTTTTTGCCGTGACTACAACGGCACTGATATCGGGCACCTACTTACTGACCAAGGACCGTATTGCAGTGGAGCAGCGCCGCGCAGAGGAGAGAGCCCTGCTTGAGATCATACCGGCCAAGCGCCACAACAACTCCATGCTGGACCATACGATAACCGTCGATGCTGCAACGCAAGGCCTGAACCTGCGCACACAGAAGCAAATCTATCTCGCCACGCAGGACGGCAAAGCAGTGGCCGCGATTATTCCGGTCACGGCGACGGATGGCTACAGTGGTGACATCAACCTTATCGTGGGTGTCAACATCGACGGCAGTATTGCCGGTGTTCGGGTATTAGGCCACAGGGAGACGCCGGGGTTGGGCGACAAGGTCGACCTCAAGAAATCTGACTGGGTGTTGGGTTTTAATGGCCGCTCCTTAAACAACCCTAGCCAGGCTAAATGGGCAGTAAAGAAAGACAAGGGCTATTTTGACCAGTTTACCGGCGCTACAATTACGCCGCGGGCGGTGGTTGCAGCAACGCTTCGTGCACTGCAATATGCAGATGCGAACAAGGGTGTTTTGTTCCATAATGAGGGCGCGCAACAAGAGGGTAACAACTGATGGCACAGACCAGCTACCGCGAGCTTTCATTAAATGGCCTGTGGAAAAACAATCCGGCCATCGTCCAACTGCTGGGCCTCTGCCCTTTACTGGCGGTAACCGGCAGCGTGGTCAACGCCATTGGCCTGGCCGGCGCCACCACCATGGTTCTGATGTGCTCCAATGCGGCGGTATCCCTGGTGCGCAATATCGTCTCCGACGCGGTGAGATTGCCGGTGTTTGTAATGATTATCGCCGCGGCAGTTAGCTGCATCGAGTTGCTGATGCAGGCTTTCACTTACGAGTTGTATCAGATACTGGGTATATTTTTGCCCCTGATAACCACTAACTGCGTCATTCTCGGGCGCGCCGACGCCTTCGCCTGCAAAAACAGTTTGGCACCGGCCGTGTATGACGGCTTTATTATGGGCCTGGGTTTTGCCGTAATTTTGGTGTTACTGGGCGCCCTGCGAGAACTCATTGGCACCGGCGCACTGTTTGACAACATGGATCTGTTATTTGGTCCGGTCGCCGCGAGCTGGAAAATCGTTGTTATCGACGGCTATCAATCCTTTTTACTGGCGATACTGCCGCCCGGCGCCTTCATATTTACCGGCCTGATTATTGCCGGTAAAAACCTGATCGATATGAATATCAAGGCGCGGCAGGATGCCCTGAAGGATAAGCCGGTTAAGGGGTCGAAGCGGGTTCGGGTTACCGGGCATATTTCATAGTGAGCTGAGCTTCTTCATTGATTGAAGCCCGTAGGGTGAGACCGGCATCGTGTTTTACAGACACGTCGTGAATCCATCCATGGAGACTCGTCTGCAGCGTCCATGCTGCAGGCGGTCTGAAAAACACGATGCCGGTCTCACCCTACTACAGGATTGCAGCTGAAATGCATTTGAGCTCACTCCGCACGAGCCGAATTTTACTCAGCTGGGACCACCATCAGAGTATCCAGAAATTCATTCACCGCGACATCGTCCATCCCACCGTTCTCTTCGTCGCAGCTGTAGGTTATAAACAGCAGCAGGGCGCCTTTGGCAATAAACCACTCCCGTATCGCAGCACCCTCTTCCACAAATGAGCTGGTTACACCACTGAAGTCACCGAGAGAGAGTGGCTTCCAGGTCAGCTTCTGTTCTGACTCCGATGCCGCGATGCCCCGGAGCTCTGCGGCGTCAAATTCACCGAATTCCTTGTGCAGAGTGGAAAATTCCAGGCAGCCCACATCATCTCTATCGCCTACAAGAACGCTGTCATCTTCAGACTCGGCCCACCACTCCGGGGGCAGTGCCATACTCCACCAGTCTGTTTCCAATATGTTCATTGCGACATCCTTTTGTGAGCCCTGTGCATCAAGCTTAAGCCAGAGTTTTCGACATGAGCAGCGCGTCCTCTCGCCCACCTGCGGACACATAATAGTCCTTGCGTATGCCATCCAGGGTAAAACCACAGCTGTGGTACAAGCTGCGGGCGGCGATATTGGAAGCTCTCACTTCCAGCAGGCAGCGCCGGGCGCCCAACCGACTAACACTATCCAGAGTAGCCCGCAGCAGAGTTTTGGCGTATCCCCGCCGCTGGAAATCGGGGTGTACTGCCAGATTGAGAACACTCGCTTCATCCAAGACCAGTGAATACACTACAAACCCCGCAAGCCGGGAACCTGTTTCCAGCACCTGTACACACTCTGCGCCGGCACTGTCTGCGGTTGCGCAGCGGGTTGCGCAAGCGGCAGCTAACTGCGTACCAGACCATGCGTAGGCCGAGGCGGCAGAATCAATTTCGGCCAGCACCGTGGCGTCTTCCCCTACCGCAGCGCGCAGGGTGTAGGTCAAAGGCGGCGGTTTATAACATGTAGATCCAGCCATGCCTGTTTTTTCAGCTTCGCATCGGCCAGCATTTCACCCGTGCTTAGGGTGCGGACGCAGCGCCCCAGTTCAAGTTGATTGATGTCCAACTTTTGCTGGCATGCAGCGCCCAGCAAAACGAGCCCCTGACAATTTCCACCGTCTATTTTGCGTTGTAAGAAACCACAGAGCCCAGCGCGTGCCGCACCCTCGCCCAGATCCAATTGCGCATTGCTGTGAATGGGCCAGTCGAACTGGCCCACCTGTGGTTCTCCCTCACCCAGGGCCAGCGCCTTTGACATAGCACAGATCAACTGGACCTGTTCCCGGGATACAGACGAACCCGCCAGCTCTTCCACCCATAAATATCCGCCAACCATAACGGTAACGATACTGAAGGCGGGAATGGTTGAGGTGGCCGCTGTTGCTTGCGGCGATGCTTCGGACTGCGGGGCCCCCAGTTGGGCCTTTACCGTGATGGCAGCCTCACGAAAGGCCGTAGCGGTGATTGAATGTTTGCTTGGCTGCGATTGAGACGGTTCAGCCACAACCGGCACGGGGGATAAAGGCCCACTACGTGCCACCAGCAATCGTCGTGTGACGGCGGCACCGGGCCACTGACCCCTGGAAATATAGGTGTCCACACCCAGGGACGCCAGATACGCTCTGCGTCTCAATTCATGCATTGGGGGCCGGTTTCACTCTCATATCTGGTTTAAGCCTGACTGGAACTCATAAGCATAAATTCTACCAGCATTCTGCCTCGCACTATATCCATTTCCAGCCATGGTCGTTAAAGAACCGCGCACCCGACTTGATAAACAAGCCAATATGTCGCCAACCCTTGCTGGCTGCATAGCCCCCGTGATGGGTGATCTTCATCGCTGGAAGAAAAAGTAAGCGCCCCTGCTTTTGAAGGCGCAGGGAAAAATCAAAATCCTCAAAATACAGGAAATAGGATTCGTTAAAGCCATTTACCGCGGTAAATGCACGCCAACGCATCAGCATAAAACAGCCACTGGCCAGGGACACTTCCGCAGGTTCACCTCGCGTGCAAAGATCACGCAATTCATAGCGGTCCAATTGTGGCTGAAACCACTGGCGAATAAATCCTGGCGCAAAAGCACGCAGCAGTAACACCCAGACCGAGGGGTAGGATTTACACAGAAACTCTTGTTCCCCGGTGCCGCCCAGGACCTTTGGGCTCACCAGTGCTGCGCTGGCATCGCCTTCAAGGGCAGCCAGACCCACGGACAACGCCGACGGTGCCAGCTCAACATCGGGGTTGAGAACAAGGTAATAGCTGCTGTCAGTATCAGCAATCATCACATTGTGGCCCGCACCAAATCCACGATTTTTGGGCACAGGCAGGTAGCGCAAGGTAAAGAAGCGGTCCTGCTCTATATCATTGATGGCATGAAGTACACGCTGACCATAGGCCGAATCCTGGCTGTTATCGATGAGAATCACTTGCACGGCGCCCAGGCCACTCGCCTCCCGGGCATGCTCGCAGGCGGTGCGTAAACTGGCCAGCGTCGCGCCCAGCAACTGCACCGAGCTTCGAAATAAAACGATGGAGACTGCGAGGCAGACCGTCGACGGGGGATTGTTTTCCATGGGTCGAATCTTATCAGATGCCGACAAGTTCTGGTCCAACTGTTAGTATCCAGGCCATGAAAGTGTTCAGCAAA
>SMVA01283887.1_pt1 | contig 11970 bp, 2 predicted proteins | sample 2456451 | NCBI WGS metagenome assembly SMVA01 (sample SAMN11095933, study PRJNA526329) | marine sediment metagenome | biome: Marine sediment; feature: Surficial sediment; material: Deep marine sediment; isolation source: Hadal surficial sediment | place: Pacific Ocean | collected 2014-05 | depth 0-1...
TGACTGGACCAGCAAGACAGATCACTTCAAGGGTGCGACTGGGTCCTTCATGCGCCTGGCCTCCAACCTGTTCAGCAGCCGGGCCATGGCTGCACGCCAGACCCAGTATAAGCGGCTCGCTGAGATGGAGGATGCGTACAAGAACCATCCCGACAAAGACCGGATATTGGCGGAGGCGCGGAAGAAAGTTGAAGCTGGAGGTGAGGTCGATCCTACGTTCTATGGCACGTTCTTCGAGCCCTTCTTTGAGAAGGGAGGGCTCTCGCCTGCGCAGCGGATCGAGGAAACAACCAAGGCGCTGCTGGACAGTCGCTCACCTGAGACCCTGGAGCGTTCGCGCAAGCCATTCTTCTTCGAGGAAGGGATGGATGGCTTTGAGGATGCGACGCTCAACTTCGATGCGGCCAAGCCCTCCACGTGGTTCGAGGGTACCGCGATGCCCTGGGAGGACATGGATGCGTTCTTGATCGGTATGAGTCAGAACACGGCGCAGCTGGCGACCACGATTGTCACTGCGATGGTCGCGGGCCGGGGGTCGGCGCGCTGGCTCGCTGGCAAATTGCGCAAGCAGGGGATCGTGAACCCGAACGTCGTGCGCGAGAAGACTGCTGAGTTGGCCGGGAAGGTGGGTGCCACTGCTGCCCATGGCGTCGAGTACGTCATGATCAGGGACGAGGTTACCAAGGGTGTGCAGGAGGCACTTGAAGCACGCAACGACGAAGAAGAACTGTGGGCCAAGAACGATCACTACACGGACCTGAGAGACGCGGGGTACAGCGACGTGCTGTCCAAGCAGATAGTCACGGACGAAATCGCCAGACTTTCAGGTCAGGTGGCAGGGGTGACCAGCTCGATCCTGGGTGCGCCCATGAACAGGTACTTCGCGAAGCTGGGGCTCAAGGCAGCGGCTTCTCGGTCAGGGGCTGCAGTGCAAGGGGCCCTGGGTGAAACGGTCCAGGAGGCGTTCCAGGAGGCGTCTGAGCAGCTGATCAGCAACATCGGTGAGGCTCAGCTCGACCCGAATCACCCCCTGATGTCGAACGTGAAGAACTCCTTCTTCAGCGGTGCAGCGTTGGGCTTTGGTATGGGCGGTCCCATGGGTGCGCTCGGAGGCGGTGACGTGCAGGTCGCGCTCAACAAGGACCAGAAGAACCTGAACAAGCTGGGCTTCGCTGAGTGGCGCAAACTCGGCAACGAACGCTCCTCCTTGCAAGCCAAGTTGCGCACCCCGGACTACATCGAGAACACGCCTCCTGAGCAGCGGGTGCTGGACTTCGAGCGGCTGGAGGACGTCGAGTATCGAGAGGCGAAAGCATTCCAGAGGGCCGAGAAGAAGATACGGTCCATGCAGCGCAAGTATGGGTCGACTCCTCAGCAGTTGAAGCGCACCGATATCTTCTCCTCGCGGGCGACGGCGACCATACGAAACATCGACGAGGCGCGTGCGGATCGTGGCACCGCTGAGGACCGTGCCTCCACAGAGCGTCAGCTGGCGCAGGAGCGCGATGAGATCATCGCGCAGGTGGAGACCGATGCTACCCAGCTCGCCGACCTGAAGGACACCCAGGCGGCTCTGAAGGAGATTCAGCAGGGTGGGGTGCTGGCCGGTGACGTCCAGTACCAAGAGCTGATCGATAAAGGTTACGGACGCTGGACCAGCAAGGCCAAGAAGAAGTTCCTGCTCACGCCCGCTGGGCGTGCTGCGCAGGAGTCCATGGATGGAGCGATCCGCCAGGTCGAAGGGAAGATCGAATCAGGCTACGCAGGTGAGGAGAAGCGGAAGAACCCTCAGCTCCGCGAAGAAATGGAGCTGATGACCGCTGAGGAGCTGGAACAAAAAATATACACCGACCCCAAAACCGGGGGTAAAACGGAACGAGCCTATGAGGATATCGAGAAGCTGGACGGACCAGCAGATGCGTATGCCTCCATAGATATCGACGCCTTGGGTTGGCTGAACGATCACTTTGGTGGGCACGAGAAAGGCAACGAGCTGCTGCGTAAAGTTGTGAGGGCGGCGCGAGCTGAAGGTGTGGACCTCTACCGCATAGGCGGAGACGAGTTCGTTGCGCGAGGGGAGCCCAACCAGACTGAAGCAGACATAGAAGATGGGATGCAACGCGTTGCGGAACGACTGCGTACCGGCGAGCCCATCACCGATACTGACGGGACTCGTACGTTTACTCCCGCGATCTCCTGGGCTGTAGCTGAGACCTACGAATCAGCGGATGCCTTGCTCCCTGAGGTCAAACAACTCCGCACACAGCGTGGGCAACGAGTTGAGAAGACTACCAACGTGGAAGGGGAGATAGCCACTCCGCCCGGCGTGAGCATCGTGGGCCAGCTCGAACTGCCGCTGATGTCCCTGGACGTGAACCAAGGTGGGTCCACCGAGATCAACGCCCTGGCTGAACAGATCGCGCGGGTCCGACAGAACACGGACGAGTTCAGCAAGCGACGGATGGAGAACCTGTCCCGGCAGCTGATCGAGCTTCGTGTGCGCAGCGAGGAGCCCGGCATCGACAAGCTGGCTCAGGAGATGCAGCGTGAGCTGGTCAAGCCGATGACCATCAATCAGGCTCAGCGCCAATGGGAGACTCTGTCGAACGACGAGCAACAGGTCTACGAGCAGAAGTCGAACGAATACTACACGCCCATGGCAGGGGCCTATGTCTCTCCGATGGGTGCCTACGTCTATGAGCAAACCGGCCAGACCACTGCCTCGTGGGACATGCCCTCTCCCTACCAAGACGTCAATGGCAACGCGGTCAAGTACGAGCGGTCGGCTGAGTACGAACGCCTGGCGCGAATCATGGGCGAAGGAAACCTTGCGCCTGAGCTGGTCAGATCGCTGAACGAAGACTCGCGCCGGTTCCGTGAGAACGGGATGAAGGATGCCACCCCAGTCCATGCGCTTTCCTTGCGGGTGACCAACTACAACGGTGGGCTCCGACACATGCACGGACCCACGCCGTTCTCCGGCAACGTCCAAGAGTTCGACCGTGTCAGCTCGATCTACGATGCCAACGTAAAGCCGCTGGCGAACGCGTCACAGGAATCCGACAGGAAGTTCTACAAGAGTGTGCGCAAGGGTGATCAGATCGAGGTGATCATCGACGGTGAGTCGATCATGGCGACCGTCAGCTCCGAGACCCAGGAGACCTTCGTTGCACGCTGGGACATCGGGCCGACGTTGGTTGATCCTGACACCAAGCAGAAGGAGAACTCCGCACGGTTCAGCCGTGTGTACGGGTGGCAAGTGTCCGCGCGGATGGCGCGTGGCGGGAAACCGTACAAGAGCCAGTCGGGCTCGTGGCCGAAGCAGGCCCGCCTGGGTAAGCGTTGGAACCAGAAGCTCCTGCGTTGGGAGACGGCGCAGCAGGATGCCGGTTCACGCGCGAAGGTGCACATTGCGACGCGGCGCTTCACTCCGTACCCCAGGCTCCAGTACGTGGCCCGGACGAGCACTGCCACCAAGCAGCAGATGGGACGCGCTCGACTGGTGACGCGAAATCTGTTGCGTGGGTACCGGAATCTTCCGAACGTCAGCCTGGCCAATACCGTTGCTGATCTGCCTGATCACATGCAGAAGAAGCTCGTGGCGCACGGCTCTACCGGGCATGGCGTGTATGGGATGTTCGACGAGGTCAACCCGAAGAACGGTGTCTGGATTCTGGTGGGTAACATTGTAGATGACGCAGCATCAAGAGGTCCAAATGGCAAGACGTTCGAGACCCTCGTCGCGGAAGCGGTCGCGCATGAAACCGTTGGGCACTACGGGCTCCGGGGGTTCATGGGATCAGACCAAGAAATGGGCCGGTGGATGGACGCGATTACGCGGGCTTTCCCAGATAAGGTCCAGCAAAAAGCCACCAGCTACGGGCTTGGTCGGTATAACTTCAAAGATAAAAAATACTACTTTCGATCCCTCGAAGCACGCCGAATTGCAGCAGAGGAGGTTATCGCTGAGACCGCCCAGCATCTCATCGCCGGTACCCCCGGCTACACCCTCACCAAAGACCAAAAGAACATCTTCGACCGGATCGTCAACTACATCCGGGGATGGCTTATCAGTCACGGGTTCGGGGGATACGTCAGCCTTACCAAGAACGACATCTACAATCTCATCCAGCAGTCCCAGAATTTCGTCAACAACGGGAAAGGGTGGGAGTACCGGATCAAGACCGGCCAAATCCTGACGCCGTACATGCGCGATGCGGACATCTTTCGCAACGCGTTGCTGTATGAGTTCAACGACGGGATGCGCTCGACCAATGGCCAGGAGCGCAAGCAGATGAAGCAGCAGGGGCTTGAGCCTTTGGCTGAGGTTCCGACGTTCGGGGATATGACCAAGGCGAACCTGCTGCAGACGCTCAAGAAAGGGGTGAGTGACGGGCGATTCAAGCAGTCCGAGATCGACTTCACCCATGTGGATAAGTTCATCGAGGAGCTGAGCTGGGGCGACTATGTCGACATGGAAATGGTTGACCACATGCCTCCGGCTTTGAAGACGGAGTACGAGCAGCTGTACGACCTGGCGAACTTCGACTTCCAGAAGTGGGAGCTGAAGAAAGAGACCCTGATCCGCGACATGGAGCTGGCCCGTAAGATGCCGAAGGGTCGGATGTTTGGCGTCGACTGGGTCGCGGAAACGGCACGGACAGAGGAAGCGCTGGCTGCGTATGACCGGGGCCGACCCAGCCAGGCCAAGATTGAGATCGCTGCGATCTCGCTCGATGAGCTGAAGTCGCGGCGTATCACCGGGAAGAAGACGAAGATACCCAAGGATTTGGTGAGTCGTTACCTGGCGAAGACTGCGCTGCAGGTTCAGGTTCGGCCCGGTCGTGGCTACAACATCGATGCAGTTATTGGCTTGACCCAGGACGAGGTAGCCATAGCGGAGGAGCTTGGCGTAGACATCAATCCTCAGAACTGGGACGACGTTCGCCCACGCAGGCCCGAGTATTCTGACTACACGCCGAGAGGTGTCGACAAGGACACGCTTGGGGTCTACGTGTTCGCTCAGTCCGCCCCCCTCTATCGAGGTCAGGAGGGGCACAACTTCTATCCACCTGAGTCTATGGGCGGGTCCTCAGGCACATGGGCCCACCTGCGCTACGCGACAGGGACCACCCTGGAAGGGACGAAAGCCTACGAGATCGTCGAGGTTCAATCAGACTCGTTCCAAGGGAAAGACAACGCCCCTACCAGCGCGGAGCAGGTTCGTGAGCTGGAGCGCGTGATGAAGGAGGGACGAAAGCATCTCAAGGATGGAGGTGCTCGCGTGAGCGGGATGCTTGCTGACGAAGTCATGAAGGTGCTTGAGGTCAACTACAACGCCATTTTGGAAGGTGACGTTGTGATTGGTGAGAACAGCTTTGTGCAGGTTGACGATGTCTGGCCTATCGGGGATAAGCGCGCACGGCTGCAGCAAGTTCAGCACGCGCAGTACGAGCAATGGACTACTGTGATCAACGAGAAGCTCTCGGTGGTTACCGACAAACTCGGGGCTTGGAACGAGAAGGACTTGTGGCAGGACGACGCACGTGCCTTCGATTATCTGGATGCCTTGGCGCTGAAAGCGGTAGTCCAGTCGCTGCGAAACCGGATCGCCTACTTGGTCGATTACACTTACGACCCTGGGTCGGTGACGATGGTTGGCCTGGCTGACGAGCACGACTACCACAAAGAGTTCATGAACAACCTCGCGTCCGGGTTCTCGAACGACGACTCGGTCGCTGACGAGATGGCTCGGGTGATGGGTCGTCCCCACTTGCTCAAGCAGGTCATGGACATCGTGTTCTCTCCAGTTCAGGGCGGGAAGACCTTTGATGCGGCTGACCTTACCGAGCTGATAAAGGCGGTGCGGGAAGGAGCGCAGAGCGAGCGTGTAACGGTCCCTCGCGAGACGCGTGCGCTGTTCGCCGATGCTGGCCTGGACATGAAGGAGCAAGCGGTAGAGAGCTTCTCCGAGTTCCGGTCCATGGGTTGGGGCAACCCCAACGATTGGTCGTGGAAGATGATGGACGATGGCTCGGTTGAGATCACTGCCACCCGTCAACGCAACACTGACGTGTCATTCGCTGACGCCCTGAATGCAAACCTGGCCGACCGCGCCCAGTCCGGTATCCCAGAGTCTTGGACGTCGACTGAAGACAACCGGATCATGACCGTCCAAACCGAAGTTCAGCGCCTGCAGTCAGGTGAGTCGGGGATGGAAGTCGCTGACATGAGCGCCGCCCTGGATGAGCTTGACTGGGATCAAGACACCCACGATCCCGACCTCGTGTCTGAGACTATCGACCGGGACATCTTCATCATTCGCAAGACCGAATCCGACATCGCGTACATCCGCGAAGCCGGTGAAATCAAGGACTGGCTCGACAACCACGGCATTGAGTTGGAGGACAGCAACGGTGTCACCCTGGACCGGGAGCATTCCGAGTACCGTGAGCGAATCCAAGTAGACGATGACGGCGATGCCGACACTTCCGAGGCAGAGGATTGGTTGCGTGAGGAGATTGAAACCATAGGGGACGATTACTTCGATGACGGAGAGGATGGCTACGTCACGATATCTGAGGACGCCGCTTCCGAGTGGGACAACAACAGCGACTACCAAGATACCGAGATCAAGACGTTCGAGATTCCCATCGAGTGGGACGAGGACGGTGACGTCACGGCAACCATCGAAGGCTATGTGATCAAGAACGGGGTCTCTGACGAGGACTCGATGGACCCAGACACCAGCGGCATGATCCACACCGAGGAAGAAGCTGGCAGGGACGGGAACTACAGCCATGGCTATGCGTGGCACTGGAGTGACATCCACGACAAGGTTGCCACTCTGGTGTTCGAGACACACAGGGCCAATAACCTCCAGCCGCCACGGACGTCTCAGTTCCACCAGGGAACGGACCCTCAAGAGGTGCCGCAGGAGCTGAAGGACCAGCTGATCCGTAAGGAGATGCCAGACTTCAACGGTATGGCCACCAGCATCCGTGAGATGGAGTTCGAGACAGAGGTGATTGAGGAGGAGATCGCTCCCTACCCAGATATTTTTGATCAGGTCGTTCGAGCGGCACGCAAGCGAGACATAGATACCATAGAAGGCACTCCGTTCAGGGACAACTGGCAGGCTGTTATCCTGCGCTTCTCTATCGCTGACGCAATTCGTAAGGGGCACGACTCCCTCATCTGGCAATCTGGTGAGGCCAGCGCCGGACGGGGTGGCTGGTCGGCGAGCAGCGAGTGGACGAACCTTGACCATATCGACTGGCACCGGACGATCCAGGTGATCCAGGGTAAGGAGACGGAGGTCTACATCATCACCACGCCTGAGCGACAGCAGGTCATCTTGAAGCCTGACCGAATGCTTTCTGTCCTTGGCGCGCGCACCGCGAAAGAGATTCAGAAACGTGCAGCAGTTGGCGGGGATGGAGAGACCAAGCACCTGCAGGATCGTTATCGAATCGTGCCGTTGTCTGACTCACGCTTCGTCGTGATGAATCGCGACACCGATGTCATTGAAGGCGACATTCAGTCCACTGCGCTGGCGGCTGAGACTCGCCGCATGGAGTTGATCAAGCGAGCGCGTGAGGACGCGGAAGGTGAGCCCGCCTCAAACTCTGGCCGAATTACCAGCAGTGAGCTGGGCGGCATGATTGCCATGGCCAACAGAAAGACGATGACCATGGGTTACCGCGACACCGTCATGCCAGGTGGGCACCTGCGCGGAGCGCGGGTCGGTTACGACGTGATCCTCCCAAGCGTTATGCGCAAGCTCATCCGGTCCTATGGGGGCAAGGTTGAGGAGGGCGTCAAGGTGCTCTCCGATGATGACATCCAAGAAGCCGTGGTCAGAGACGGAGCACAGCTCTCCTATAAGATGAGCAAGGATTTTGCTGAGCAGTACCCCAACCTGCGCATCGAAGAAATCCCTGCCAACGCTCGCACGGCTGGAGCCGAGCCAGGACACATCGTGGTCAGCGACAAGGGCCTGGTGTGGGAGGAGATATTCCCCAACCAGCAGGACGCACAGCACAAGCTGCAGACACTGCTGGAGCAGGCTCATGAGGAAATCGAAGGCATCAAGGTTTATGAGGTGAAGATCACCGACCAGATGCGTGAAGCATTTGGCGGCGGCAACCTCCCGATCATGAGCTATGGATCGGGTCGTGCTGGTCCGGCTGTCACCGAGCAGGCACATCAGAATCAGGTGCATTCGGGGGAGGCTGGGCGAATCATCCAGCGCTATCTCGATTCCCATGACATGGGAGGGAACACTCCAAGCGGGACATTGAAAGAGCTGGCCAAGCGCATCAATCAAATTGCGGTAGGGCAGGATGGCCCAACACATCATCGTGGCGTGTCTCACCAGGCGTTGGGTGAATGGGTGAGGTTTGCTGCGCGGTGGAAGGGAGGCTCAGACACCTCGATCATGCCGATGGTGAACAACCAGAAATGGCAAGACGTGGCCAGCGCTTTGATAAGCATGGACCCTGAGTTCCGCGTCCCCGACTTTGCTCTCACGGGTGGGCCACAGATGGACCTGCCTCTCATGGCGCGCGATCCCATCGCCGGTAACCCCACGCTTGAGGCATTCGCCAAGAAGGTCGGGGCCTCGATCCAGCCGCTGTCACCAGCGCAGCGTTGGGATGAGTTCCGCAAGGACATCGCGGCACGGGTCAACCAGGGATTGTTCGACCGCTTCTACGGCATCAAGTACGCGATGAAGCAGACCAACTGGCAGGGACCGGCTGAGAAGGACCCGTACATGGCCGCGCGGTTGACGACCTCACTCGACTCGCAGATGCGGGCGGTCATGAACTACGGCCACCCGATCTGGAAAGACGGCATCATGGAAGTAGAGGGCAAGGGACTCCTCGATATCCTGGGCCAGATCGGCAAGCCTGAGCAGCTCCGTGCTTGGTCGCTGTTCATGGTTGCGCGCCGTTCGGAGCGTCTCAAAAAGGAGGGACGCGAGCAGCTGGTGACCGACGAGGAAATCAAGGAGGGACTCAAGCTCGGGGATCAGTTCCCGATCTTCCGAAAGGTCGCTGACGAGTACGCGGAGTTCAACAAGAAAGTCCTCGACTTTGCGCAGAAGGCCGGGGTCATCGATTCCGAAACGAGGCCCGCCTGGGAACATGCTGACTACGTCCCGTTCTACCGTGTACAGGACGACCGTATCACAGGCCCGATGGGCGGAGGTATGGGGATCGCCAACCAGGCCAAGCCGATCAAACGGCTCAAGGGTGGCGAGGCCGCGCTGTCGGACATCCCCACCAACATCATTCAGAACGTCACTCGACTGATCGACTCAGCCAACAAGAACGCAGCGGCGCTCCTGGCGGTTGATGCACTGAAGGGCACGGGCACCATGACCAAGGTGCCGAGCCTGACGGCTGAGACTGCGATGGTGCCGATGGGTCAGGTCAAGAAGGTCTTGGTCGAGGCCGGGCTCAAGCCTGACCAGATTCCTGAGTCGGCGATGAAGGGCCTGCAGAAGATGTTCGTCATGACGCCGAACACGGGCGAGGGTGTGATCACCGTCCTGCGTGACGGCAAGCGAGAGTATTACCAGACGAGCGACCGGCTCCTGTGGGAGTCGATGACGATGCTCAACGGGAAGACCTTCGGTCGCTGGATCAATCTGTTCCGCGCACCCAAGCGATTCCTCACGGCCACGGTGACGCTGGACCCAGGGTTCATGATGGCGAACTACCTGCGTGACCTGGGCAGCTCGTACATCCAGAGCCGCGACGTGCACTCACCCTTCACCCACATGGCGCGTTCGCTCCAGGGCTGGAAGCAGGCAGTGATGAAGGACGAGTCGCTGCGCACGATGATGTCAGCGGGTGCTGCGTTTGACTCAGGCTACTTGAACTACGGCGATCCCAACTCAACGCACCGTGCGATCCGTAAGGCGATGCGCAAGCAGGGATTCCGCAAGACGGTGCTCGACGGCCCGGCCAGGATATTCGATCTCTACAAGGAGTTCGGTGCCAGCTTCGAGAACGCCAACCGGATCGCGGTCTACAACGAAGCCATCGCCAACGGCAGGGGCAAGAAGCAGGCCGCGTTCGAGGCCAAGGACCTGATGGACTTCAGCATGGGAGGGAGCTGGCCTGCTGTTCAGTTCCTGATCCAGACGGTGCCGTTCTTCGGTGCTCGACTGCAGGGCCTGCACCGAGTCGGTCGTGGGTTCGCGGACAACCCCGTCGCGTTCACGATCAAAGGCATGTTGATGAGCATGGCCAGCATGGCGGTGTTCCTCGCCTTCCGAGAAGACGAGCGCTACAAGGAGCTGGAGGAGTGGGACAAGGACACCTACATCCACTTCTGGCTCGGCGGTGAGCACTACCGTCTGCCGAAACCGTTTGAGGTTGGGGCTCTGTTCATGACCGTCCCCGAGCGGGCCTGGGAGTATTGGCACAACGACGCGGATGATGCCGACAAGCTCGTGATGAAACGCTTCGCCCACATGCTGGGTGAGACCTTCGCGTTCAACCCGATCCCGCAAGTGGTAGGGCCGATGATGGAGAGCGCGTTCAACCACAACTTCTTCACGGGTCGCCAGATCGTTTCTCCCTACGAGGAGGACCGGATGGCTCCCGAGCAGTACCGCAGCTACACCTCACCCAGTGCGGTCGAACTGGCCAGGAGCCTGCCTGAGGGGCTCGACGCGGTGAGCAGCAAGTACAGGTCGCCGCTGTACCTTGAGAACCTCTATCGTGGCTACACGGGCACCCTGGGGCGTTACGTGCTGATGGGTATGGACTCGTTGATGCGCGACGCCATGGACTACCCGGCCAAGCCAAGCATGCGACCGGGGGATTACCCCGTGCTCGGGCGCTTCTTCCGTGGCCCGGAGGACGCACCTCGACGGACCAAGTATGAGGAGGGTTTCTACGATCTGCTGCGCAAGACCAAGGAGGTCAAGGGTTCGCTGCGGTTCCTTGAGAAGGTCGGTAACGGGGAGCGCCTGGAGCTGATCGAGGAGGACAAAGAACAGTACGTCGGGCTGGCCGAAGACTTGGAGAAAGCGCGTCGAGAGATCAGCAAGATGAACGCTGAGTCCATGGAGATTCACATGGACCCGGACGCTACGCCGGATGAGAAACGTCGCGATCTGGACGAGCTTCAAGAGGGGAAGAACGAGATATACAAAGCCATCTGGGAGGAACGCCCTGGCGCGGGTCCGAGCGAGCCGCCCACGGAGGAGGACCTGACCTTCCTGCTCGACAAGTTCGGAGTGGATGAGGTGGCTGTCCGTCTCGACAAGGGTGCGCCTGCTACGGCTGACCTGCTGAGGGACCTGGCAAGCCTGGACGATGAACAACTTGGAGCACTGACACGATGAGTCTCAACGCGAAGCAAGTCGAATTCACGGCGACCCTGGGGAGGCTCCTCGCGTGGTGCGAGCAGCACGGCTACGAGATGATCCTGGCCGAGGTGTTCCGCCCACCAGAGCAGGCCGCGTTGATGGCCAAGACCGGCAAGGGCATCAAAAATTCCAACCACCGCAAGAAGCTGGCCGCTGACATGTTCCGAATGATGAGCGGCAAGATCACCTGGAACGCTGATGACTACGAACCAATCGGAAAGAAGTGGAAATCGATGCACAAACTGGCGCGCTGGGGCGGCGACTTCAAGGGCAGGGACGCGGTCCACTTCAGCTTCGAGCACAACGGGGTCAAGTAGTGTGATGGAAAGAAAGATTCAAGCGACTGGACTGGGAGCGATGTTCGCGGTGCTCCTCATTTGGCTGACGGGGTTCTACCTGCCAGAGCTGATGGCCACCGCCCCTGTCGGACTTGAGGCGGCGCTGACGGGCGGCATGGCGGTGTTTGCAGGCTGGCTCATCCCGAACAAGAAGGCCCCGGAGTGAGCCCCACACTGATCGGCGGCGCTATCGTGGTGGCCCTGCTCGGGCTGCAGACGTGGCGGCTGAGCAACGCCCATGAA
>SMVA01421825.1_pt1 | contig 11966 bp, 6 predicted proteins | sample 2456451 | NCBI WGS metagenome assembly SMVA01 (sample SAMN11095933, study PRJNA526329) | marine sediment metagenome | biome: Marine sediment; feature: Surficial sediment; material: Deep marine sediment; isolation source: Hadal surficial sediment | place: Pacific Ocean | collected 2014-05 | depth 0-1...
AGGTTCCCTGACGGCGTCGACCGTGAGAGTCCCAGTTTCGCCGGCCCTTGCCGCATCAGCCAGACCCGCTGAGTCCGGCCCCGATACCTGGAGGACGGGAAGCGAGAACGGCTTGCCGATGCGATAGGCGTTCAGGACGTTGATAGCGCCCAGGGAATCTGTGCGCCGAAGCACAAGCCCGGCCGCACCCGCAGCCTCCAGTGCGGCAATCCGCTCGTACACAGGCCGCTGCTCAAACGCAGGGTCGTTGTCACCGCCGACAACTATTTTGCCCCTGAGATCTGAAGTAGCGGGATCTGTTGAATCGGCGGCGTCCGCCAGAACAAGTTGGCCCGACACACCATCCACGCCCGTACTTCCACAATCGTGAAGCGCAACGCCGTCTGCCCCGCCTCCGGTCCAAAACACACGGGCTGCTTCTGCTCGGAACATCGGGAAGTCGAACTCCTCAAGCGAAGCGTCGATACCATCAGATACAAGCTCCGCCTGCGCCCAGTCCGCGGAACTCATGTCTCCGGGCCAACCGGTACGGTGGATGCCGAACGACTCATATTCACGAATCCGTCGTGAGATCGTTACCGTCGACATACCGTGTGTCATTGCGCACCCCTCAAAATACCGAACGATTAACCGGCCCGGGTCTTCAACTTCTTCTCAAAATCAGGCCCGCCAGATACTACCGCCTGTGACCGTACGATATATTCGGCCACTGGTTCACTATCCGTCGGCGAGCAACGAACGCAGTACCCGCGCGACGTCGTCAAAATCACTGAACTCGTCGTGTGTGATGCCGTTCTTCACGCAGTGATCCCTCAACGACGACCTCGCGATGATGAAATCGGCCTCTTCTTCCGCAATGCAGAAGTCAGAGATGCCGTCCCCAACGAATACGATCTTCCGATCACCTGAGCGCAACCTGCGAGCGCGGGCGCACTTGCACAACCCTGTCGTCTCGCAGGTCTCCACCCCTTCCCCGAACGTGACGACGGGGCCGTTTCCGATTCCGCTGAGAGTTGGAATAGGCGCAACGAACGCCAGATCTGACAGCCTCTCTCGCCCCAGCACGGCCTCTATGTAAAACGACATCCCGTTGGAGACCACCTCTACAGGCACATCGTTGGATCGGCACAGCTCAAGCAGCCCGTGCAACCCGGGCCTGACGCCTGCCTCAGCGAGGGCGAATTCACGCATTTCCGAAAGACGATCACCGGGAAGCCTGGCGAACTCCCACTCCATGAGCTGGCGCTGATCGAACTCGCCCGCCCGCCATCGGCGTAGACCAATGTCCCAGTCCGGGTCGGCGTACTTCTTGATGATCTCGACACCGATATCTTCAGTGGTGACCGTGCCGTCGAAATCCAGGATCAGCGCTAGCTTCATATTTCTTATCTTCTGTCTTTTACCAAAACCTATAGGTGGAAAGACTAAATGGATACATCGCCGGAATGACCCCGCTCAGCCCTGAACATCACCTGGTCATCAGGGGGAAGCGCATCGAATTTCGTAATGAGATCTCCGCTCACGTTTGAGGAGCGTCCAGCAACGATTGGGGAACGATTGCGAAGGAACTCGCCGTGGACTATACTTACAGATGAATTTGATCGGGGTAACGATCGCTACTGACGAAGTGGGTTTGCCCCCACTTTTTTTCTTGTCTGGGTATTATTTGAATCAGAACCTGAAGGTGCAACTGTGAAGAGTGATCTGCTCCTTGCAGTGACACAACTAGCTGCCGAACGAGCTCTCCCGCACGGCGTCGTCTTAAGCGCCATCCAGGAAGCTCTTGTCTCCGCGTACAAACGTGACGCCGTATCTGAAGGCCAGGGCGTCACCGTCGTACTCGACCCGGACACCGGGGAGATGGAGGTTCACACCGTCCGAACCGTCGTAGAAGACGGCTCCGAGATGGAAGAGCCTGCCGCCGAGGTGTATCTGGCTGACGCCTTAAAGATCGATGAGACTGCAACCATCGGTCAGTACGTCGTCACCGGAACCATTACGCAACACCCCGGCCGAATCGCCGCGCAGACCGCCAAACAGGTGGTCATGCAGCGACTGCGTGAGGCCGAACGCGAGATCGTCTTCGATGAGTTTGAAGACAAGGCCGGTGAGGTCCTCACCGTGACCGTCCAGAGGGGAGACGCAAGAGGCGTCATTCTCGATGTCGGTCGCGCAGAGGCGATCATGCCGCCGAGCGAACAGGTTCCCTCAGAGCGATACCGCCCTGGCTACAAGGTCAAGGTATACATCGTTGAGGTGGCCAGGACTGTCCGCGGTCCGGAGATCATTGCATCCCGCACCCACCCGGATCTCATCCGAAGGCTATTCGAGGCCGAGGTTCCGGAGATTTTCAACGGAATCGTGGAGATCAAGAACATCGCCCGTGAGCCGGGCGCCAGAAGCAAAGTCGCCGTCCTGTCCCATCAGGCCGGTGTCGACGCCGTAGGCGCATGTGTCGGACTCCGTGGCATCCGTATCCAGAACGTGGTCAGCGAACTCCACGGCGAGAAGATCGACGTGGTCGAGTACGCCGATGACATCACCACCTACATCGCCAACTCACTGAGTCCGGCACAGGTAGACACGGTCATCATCGACGAAGAGGAAAAATCGGCGATCGTCATCGTGCCGGACCGCGCCCTGTCCCTGGCAATCGGCCGTGAAGGACAGAACGCTCGTCTGGCCGCGAAATTGACCGACTGGCGCATCGATATCAAGTCGGCATCAGAACATGCTGAACCTGCTGGGCCCGAAGCGGGAACACCGCCGGTGGCGCCCGAAATTACGGACGCAGTATCTGAGATCGTCGCCGCTGTCGAAGCTGCGCCGGTTCCGGAAGCCGCGCCCGTCGCCGCTGAATCTGAAGCCCCTGCAACTACCGAAGCGCCGGCCGCTACTCCAGAGCCTGTCGCCGAGCCGATTGCAGCAAAAGCAACCCCGGCGGTGGCGAAACCGGTGGAGCCGGAACTCGCCGCAGTCGCAGATCTTGCCCCCGAGCCGGAGCCTGCCGTCGCAGAGCAACCTGCCGCCGTCGTTGAGACAGCGCCTGTTGCCGAGGTCGCGGCCGTTCCCGCCGGACCAACACCGGAAGAGGTTCTTGCTCTCAAGGTGCTGGAAGAGGAAATTGCGGCAATCGACAAGAAGGAAAAGGAAGAGGCTGCGGCGGCTGCCGAAGCCGAGCAGATTATCGACTTTAGCTCCGACGACATATGGCAATTGCCCTCGTCTGGTGACGATGCTGATTCCGGGTCTCTCAGATTCGCCGAGGACATCATCGGGTACCGAGACCAGGGTGGCTCCCGTCGACGTGGTCGTGGACGACGCGGTGGCGAGAACCTGAGTGCGAAGGCACGGCGTGCGGTTGCTCGAAAAACAACCACGCCGCCCCCGTCAACGGGATCGGGCGACAACGCACGGACGTCGAATTAAAGTTCTATCGACTGATATACAAATCACGCCGGTCTGGCGATCAGGAGGTGCATATGCGCGGTAACCATGTTCCGCTCCGCACCTGCGTCGCTTGCCGGACCAAGGGCCCACAACGGGACTTTGTGCGCATCACAAGGCGGGCCAATTCAGAGCTCGCCGCCGGGACCTCGCGAGAGGTCGGTGGACGTGGGGCGTATCTGTGTCGGCGGTTGGGGTGCTTCGAGACAGCGCTCGAACGTGGCAGTCTTGAGCGCTCACTAAAGGGATCCGGGAGCAAAGACTCCCGGGCTGATCTTCTGGCGTGGGCCAGGACGGAATTTGCGAGCGCATCCAGCGTATGATCCGCCGGGAACGTTAAATAACCGAAGGCGCCAGCAACCCACAATTTCACATCATCGGGACTAGACGAAACGGGAAAGACGGAGATTTATGGCCAGACGACGAAGCGGATTTGCAGGTCGGCCCAGAGGACGCGGGCGTAAACGCTCTCGGCCCGGAGCAGCGGCCGCGGTCGAAGAGCGCCAGGTCCCGACGGAACCGATCGAGATCCCGGCTGTCCTGACCGTCGGAGAACTCGCCGAGAAGATCGGCACGGGTCCCGTTGAGACGATCAAACTCCTGATGCGTCGCGGCCTGATGATGACGGTGAATGACCCCGTGGACTTCGCAAACGCCGCAGCCGTTGCAGGCAGTATCGGCGTCAAGGTTCTGCGCCCACAAGAAGCAGAAGAGAGCACCGCCGGCGATGGTATTGGCGCAGACGAGGCCGTGGAAGAAGACCCGGACGCAGTATTGCGACCGCCGGTCATCACGGTGCTTGGACATGTGGATCACGGCAAGACCACTTTGCTGGACTCCATCCGCGGCACGTCCGTAGTTGATACAGAGGCCGGCGGAATCACACAGAGTATCGGCGCGTACCAGGTCGACAAAAACGGTCAGAAACTGACCTTCATCGACACGCCCGGTCACGAAGCGTTCACGATGATGCGCGCACGTGGCGCGCAGGTGACGGATATCGTCATCCTCGTCGTCGCCGCAGACGACGGAATCATGCCGCAGACCGACGAGGCTATCGACCACGCCCAGGCGGCCGGGGTTCCGATGGTGGTCGCCATCAACAAATCAGACCTCCCGGGGGCAGACCCGGAGCGCGTGAAACGCGAACTCTCTGAGCGCAACATCCTCGTCGAAAGCTGGGGCGGCGATGTCGTTTCGGTAGAGGTTTCCGCCCTCAAGGGCGATGGCATCGACGATCTTCTTGAGAACCTGGCCCTGCTTGCAGAAGTGCAGGAGTTGAAGGCCAACCCGAACATACCCGCCGTTGGGGTGTGTCTGGAAGCCCACATCGATCCGTCAAAGGGCCCGCTCGCGACGATTCTTGTGCGATCAGGCACGATAAAACTTGGCGACCAGATTGTCGTCGGTAAATCTCGAGGCCGGGTCAAAGGGCTTGTAGATGGCTACGGAGAGTCTGTTAAGACCGCGGGCCCATCGGCCGTTGTAGAGGTGATGGGCCTGAGTTCCATACCGGAGCCCGGTATTAGACTGGATGTCGTCGCCAACGAAAAGACGGCGCGCCAGATCGTCGAAAAACGTGAGCGTGCGGACCGTGGAGGGGATAGCCGTTCTCTGGCGACTCTTTCCGAGGTTATGCGAAGGCTCAACGCTGGAGATGCGGAAGAACTCTCGGTCATCATCAAGACCGGCACCCAGGGCAGCATCGATGCACTTCGACGAAGCGCGGAACAGATATCGGACGATGAAGTTCAGATCAATCTGATTCACACCGCCACCGGACCAGTAAATGAGAGCGACGTGATGCTCGCCGCCGCTTCCGGCGCAATCATCATGGCGTTCGAGACCGGAACGCAGGCTGGAGCTGAGAAACAGGCCGGAATCCACGGAGTGGATATCAGGCAGTACAACATCATCTACAACCTGGTGGACGATCTCAGGTCAGCCGGACGTGGACTCCTTGCGCCGATCGAGAACGAAGTGATTCTGGGCCACGCCGTGGTTCAGGCCATATTCCCCGCTGGACGCAGGTACCGGGTCGCTGGTGTACGGGTTCTGGACGGCGAAATTTCACGCCAGTCCAGTATTCGAATCAAGCGAAATGATGAAGCCGTCTACACCGGCCAGATCGCCAGCCTTCGGCACTTCAAGGACGATGTCCGTGAATTGGCCGCAGGGCTCGAAGGCGGTGTCGGCGTCGAAGGATTCATCGACTTCCAGGAGGGAGACATCCTGGAAGTGTTCGAGATTCAACTGGAGTCTCGGTCCTAGTAATCCTGAAGCCCCGTCGATCGTGTGATGAAGAGCTGATGATCGACAGGGGTGCGCTGGTATTGGTGCGGACTCCCAGATCTGTCGCGGACTCGCATATCTTCATAGGTCTGTTACCGCGCTAGGCTGACGCCATGAATGGCGTCGCAACCATAGCCGTAAAACCGGTGATCAGGCCCGCAGACAACACGCGACCGCGGCCAAAGCCGATTGTTAGCTTGAGCGGCGGAACACGATGAGTACCGCCACTGCACGATCACGTGCTGACGGCAAGGCACGGCGCAATAAGTCTGTGTCTGCTATTACGGCGAGCGATCTGGATGTTCGCCTCTGGATAGACAGAGGAATCGAGGCCGCATGGCTCGTGGCGGCCATCGTCACTCCCTTGATCGTCCTGTCTGAGACTTCATTCCTATCGAAGACAGAGCTGCCAAAGGTGGCGACGATTCGGTTGTCGGCGGGCTTCGTATTGCTGCTCCTGCTGGTGGAAGCAGGGCTGATTGTCTGGCGACGCGGGATTACGTTTCCGAGCCGCCCGTACGACCGGATCACGGCAACTCTCCGTTGGCATCGCGGCACGGCCAGCACCTGGGTGATGGTGTCCGTGATCGCGGTGATCGTAACGACGGGCATTTCAACGGCGTTCGCTCTCCTCCCACGATTAAGTACGTGGGGAGCGGACCCGGGCTCCGGGAGCAACTCTCTGTACTCGGCCATCACCTACGCAATCCTGTTCTTTGCGGTAGCTACCCGGCTGCGGAATCCCTCTCAGATGAGGCGATTGCTGGGCGCAATGGTCGTTACAGGGACAGTGGCGGCGCTCGTTGGCATCGCCCAGCATTTTGGCAGCACACCCTTCGGCATCCGATCTACGTCTGGATCGTCACGTGTAACCGGAACCGCCGGGAACCCCATATTCTTCGCCGCAATCCTTGCCATCACCTTGATTCTTGCGATGGGTATGTCACTTTCTATTCGCGAAGTGACTCGAAAAACGATTGGCTGGCTGTCCGTCTACGGTGTCGTGGCAACGATCCACTTCATCGCCCTTCTAATCACCCTGAGCCGGGGACCGTGGATCGGCGTGATAGCAGGGATGATCGCGATATTTGCGCTGGCCCCGTTACTGTTCGGACGGAGGCGTGCAGCCATCACCGGCATGATCACCGCTGGCGCGTTACTCGTATCACTGGTGTTCCTGGGACCGACTTCAGATTCATCGATTGACAGGACGTCGGTAGGAGACATCCGTGGCCGAACGACATCCTTCACGGGCGTGTTCGATTCCACCTCAAACCCGCGCATCATTCGATGGAACGGCGCGCTGGACCTCACGCTTGACCGTCCCGAGCCTCCGATAGGCGCTCAGCCCGGATATCTGGTGCGATCGCTGTTCGGATACGGACCGGATACGTTCCCGGACGTATTCACGATGGTGGCTCCCGAGATCATGTCCAACATCCGTTCCACCGCTGCGCACAACGATCCACTGAACCGATTGGTGGAGACGGGCGTCATTGGCTTACTGGCGTGGATCGCGTTGTGGACATCGTTGGCGACCTTTCTCCTGCGTAACCTCTGGAAAAATCGACATCACGCCGGGGCCGAGCAGATCGTCATACTCGCCATCGGTGCAGCCCTGGCTACGTGGTTCGTTGGCGGATTGACGGGGTTTCCTCAACCGGGCGACAGCGTGTTCGTCTGGCTGCTGGCGGGCCTCGCCGTGGCCACGCCTAAAGTGTTCAGCGCTTCTAAGACGGCGCCACCGACGGAAGATGCACAATCCCAGCCGATCCCACTTCCCGGTCGGGCGATGGCGATGGTAGCGATCGGCCTGATCGCTGTGGCGACGATATGGATCACATGGACTGAGACCGTCCGTCGCATATCGGCGGATGCTGGCGCAGCTGCCGCCGTCAGATCGATCACCAATGAACCCGGATACATGGGGTTCACGGCACGCCTGAATGAGATCGACAGGGCGATATCGTTGGCGCCTGACCAGCCCCGCTATCACACCGTTCGTAGCGAGATATACGATGAATTGGTCCCGGAATCAGGCAGTACCTCCTCTTTGCTAGCCACTCAAGAGGCCGCCACAAGCGCCGAACGAGCGCTGGCGCTTAACCCGCTGGACCGTGACCTCAACTTCCGTGCCGCGTATCTGAACTGGGAGGTTGCAAAGACGGGCGATGTCGACGCCGCATATCGGACCTACGAGTTGTACGAACGATTGGCGATACTCACGCCACAGCACGAGGACATCGGACCCAGATTGAGCGCCGTTGGCGAGGCTCTAGGGATTGCGCCCTGAGCGTAGGCACGTAGGCGGGCTGTGGATAACTCGGCTGCCAGCACCGAGGCCACACGAGACACTATTCGTGTGAGGCGACACATTCGTGTTCGCAATACTCCGGGATGCTCCGCTCCGGTTGAAGGGCGCCCGTACCTAAGTTAAATCGAGTCCGCGAGATTACCTGGGGAGGGTCGCGAGGGTTTGAACGCCGTCTATATCGCCCTGCCGTTTGTGCAGGGGGTCGTAGCCCTGTTCCTGGCCAGTCTGGCCGTGATGAGCGATCCACGTGATCGGTTGAATTTGATATTCGCCGCATTCCTGATCGCCATCGGCTTCTGGGGCTTCCTAATTTTCGGAATGCGAGATGCGTTCCCGGACGCCGTCGTTGGGTTCGGGTGGGAACGTGCAGCGCTCGTCGTTATTCCCTTCAGCGGGGTCTTCTTCTACCACTTCGTGCATGGGCTGACCGGAGCACGACGGAATCCCGTATTCCTGGGGGCTTTCTACGCTCTTGGCCTCGCCGCCGCCGGCGCCACCCTCATGGGATGGACGGTGGTAGGAGTGGAAGAGCGTTTTTACGGCTTCGCCCCTGAACTGGGCTGGGCCTTCCCGCTCATCCTTCTCGCTTCGTATCCGCCGGTGCTGATGTCCATTTTCGAGTTGCATAAGGCGATTCCAAACGCCAGTAGCGACGATGAACGTTCACAGCTGAAGATGTTGCGGCTTGGCCTGTTCGTGTCCGTCGTTGGCGGGACTACAGACTTCCTGCCTTCGCTCGGGATCGCCATGTATCCGCTCGGCGTCGTCGGGAACATCGGTTTCGCCCTGATCACCACCCTTGCGGTGACGCGACACCGGCTTATGAACCTTCGCCTGTTCTTACGGCGTGGCCTCGCCTACACACTCGTCAGCACATTCGTATTCGCTTCGTACGGTGCATCGTTCGGTCTCGTATTCGTCTTCACGCGTTCGTTGAGCCGTGAGGCGTGGATTCTGGCGTCCGTCGGCACGATCCTCATGACTAGCGTCTTCATTCAGCCTGCGATCGATCGCGTGCAGGGATTGATAGACAAAATCTTCCTTAGAGAACGTTACGACCACCTCCAGGCGCTCGTGGCGATGAACGAGAACGCCCGTGACATCTCGGACCTCAGGTCGCTCGCCGACGACACCGTTCAGATCGTTCGACGTGCCATGCAGAGTGACTGGACATCGATGGCGCTGCCTGATCCCAGCGGCACGCGCTTCATGATCATTGCGGACACGAGGGGCGAAACACCGGCCACAGCCCTGTCCCGCACAGGAAGCGTCGCTTCCTGGTTCGCGCATCACGGCACATCGCTGGACATGCGCAGCCTGGAGACGGACCCACTACTGCAGGCCATGAGCGAACAGGAAAAGCGCGCCCTGATGAGGCTTGAGGCTGAACTGCTCGTGCCGATGATCTCCGAAGACACACTCACCGGGATCCTGATACTCGGACCTCGGCTCATCGGCGGCGGATATCCGCAGGACTCTTTGAATTTCCTGGCAACGGCGGCAGACCGGATGGCCGTCTCGGTCGAGAACGCCAGACTGTATGCCCAGGCACAGCGTGAGGCCGACGAACGGGCGGTCATCGCCGAGATCGGTCGTGTCATTAGCGCGTCGCTGGACACGGAACTCGTGTATCCCGCTTTTGTGGACCAGGTAAGGCTTCTTCTGCCGTTTGACCGCATCATGATCGCTGCGCTGGATGAAGAGCGGGACGCCCTTTCTCCGCAGTACGTTGCCGGAACGCCCATTTCCGGATGGCATCGCGGCTCTATCCACCCGGTCGATGGCTCGAACCTGGAGGAAGTTGTACGTGACCGGGCGAGCCTGCGTCTCGGCGCCGCACAGGTACGAAATCTTTACCGTTACGACTGTGGCGAAAACGCCAGTCTGCCGCGTATTACGGCCGCCATGAGCGTTCCGCTGGTCTCCGATGACCACGTGATCGGCGTTATCGACCTGGCGACCACACGCCCTCTGCTTTATACGGACCGGGACCAGGATCTCCTGTCTCGGATTGGCGCACAGATCGCCGGTGCGCTGGCCAACGCCCGCCTGCACGCACAAACCATCAGGCTGGCCCGAGAGCGTGAGCTTCGCCAGCAGCTGGACCAGGAAAAGCGTGAGCTTGAGCGCGTCAACGAGGAAAAGAGCAAGTTCCTATCGACGGTGTCGCACGAGTTGAAAACGCCGCTCGCCAGCATCATGGCCCTTGCCGAGGTGTTGAAGAAAAACCGTAAGGGCAATCTTGAGGAAAAGCAGGTCGAGCACATAGAGGTGATTCACCGCTCCGGCCGCCGTTTGGCCGTGTTGATCGATGACCTTCTGGACATGTCCCGGATCGAGAGTGGTCAGTTGAGCCTGGAGCGTCAGCCTTTCGACGTCGTGAACTTGCTGCGTATCCTCAATCGGTCTTTCGAGCCGATCTTGCAGCCCCGGAACCAGACTTTCATCGAGAACTACTCGGCGGACGAGTTGTGGGTAGATGCTGATCAGGACCGTGTAGAGCAGGTGCTTACCAACCTGATCTCGAACGCGTCCAAGTACTCCGCTGAAGGTAAGACGATCGACGTATCGGCAGATGTGAAGGGCGGCCGACTGTGGATTTCGGTCACGGACCACGGCATAGGCATCTCTACCGAGGACCAGGAACAGCTGTTCACCTCATTCTTCCGCGCCTCTAACAAAGAGACGCGGTCGGTCCCGGGGACCGGGCTCGGACTGGTCATCGCCCGCTCCCTGGTGGAACTTCACGACGGCGAAGTGTTTGTCGAGAGCGAGTTGGGCGTCGGTACTACGGTCAAGTTCTACCTGCCCGGCTACATGGAAGCTCCGCCCGCTCCTTCTCCGGAAGCAGACGGCCCTGCGGTGGTAATCCCCTTCGACACACGTCGGAACCACCGCGCCGCCTGACATCTGGGACCCCGAAATCCTGTAACGCAGGTTCGGTAAACGACCCGGTTATCTAGGTCGCATCACTCGGTCGAAAATTGCATCTTATTGGTAGTGCCGCCACCAGGCGCGCACCTGACAAACGATCACATCGACCAATATCAAGCACGAGAACAACCAATGACAGAGTCCCGAACGACCGACGTACTCATCGCTGGCCAGGGCGCCGCCGCATTTGCGGCGGCGCTGTACACGGCGCGATATCAACTCCATGGCTTGATCGTGGGCGATAGATTCGGCGGTGAAACCGCCATCGGCGGGGCAATCGAGAACTATCCGGGCTATCCGGAGATCGATGGATTTGACCTGATGCTCAAGTTTCGGGAGCAGGTCGACAAGTACAAAGTACCGATAATCGACGCCGCAATTATCGGGATCGAGAACGAAGGCGACCGTTTCACCGCCACACTTTCCGATGGTTCGACGGTAGGCGCCGGTGCGGTGATATTCGCTATCGGGCGCGAGCGTCGGAAACTCCATCTGCCCAACGAGGATGCGTGGACAGGCAAAGGCGTCTCGTTTTGCTCAACCTGCGACGCACCGTTGTACCGAGCTAAGACGGCTGCGGTGGTCGGAGGCGGCAGCGCTGCCGTTGAGGGGGCGATCTTGCTTGGCAAGTATGCCGACGAGGCGTATCTGATCTACCGGGGCGATAAGTTCACGCGCCCGGAGCCGGTCATGGTTGAACTGTTGAACAAGTCAGAAAACGTCCACGTCATGTTTGAGACAGAGGTCACGGAGCTGATCGGCGATGATGAGGCAGGACTGACAGGCATAAAACTGAGCAAGCCATACAACGGCAGCGACGAGCTCGTGCTGGACGGCGTGTTCATTGAGATCGGCGCCGACCCACGAATCGACATCCCAAAGACGCTGGGCGTTGATCTGAACCCTGAAACGAACGAGATACATGGCGATCGTCACATGAACACGAACGTGTCTGGTTTCTTTGCCGCAGGGGACATTA
>SMVA01008233.1_pt1 | contig 11962 bp, 8 predicted proteins | sample 2456451 | NCBI WGS metagenome assembly SMVA01 (sample SAMN11095933, study PRJNA526329) | marine sediment metagenome | biome: Marine sediment; feature: Surficial sediment; material: Deep marine sediment; isolation source: Hadal surficial sediment | place: Pacific Ocean | collected 2014-05 | depth 0-1...
CGCCGCGCCCGAAATGATCATCGTTCCGCCGAACTACGAAGATATGCTGCGCGAGGCCTGCATGGAAGGACTTGCGAAATCGGCGCGACGACCTCGTGAAGCGGGCATTCGAGTGACTGAGCATCTGGAGCATGGAATTGCGGCCTCGCGAATCACGGCTTGTGCAGACGAGATCGGCGCAGATCTCATCATCATCGGGACGCGCGGAAACACGGGCTTCAAGCGTTTGCTGTTGGGGAGTGTCGCAGAGGAGGTCGTTCGAATCGCCAACCAACCTGTGTTGACGATCCATCCCGGTGACACCCAACCGATCGAACCGGTTCGAAGACTGCTCTTCCCGACCGATTTCTCGCCCGCCGCGGAGCAAGCCCTGGCCGTAGCGAATCTCCTTCTTGCGGGTAGCGAGGACGCCGAAATTATTCTGGTCCACACCTATCACATCGCATCGATCGTCGTCCCGTTGGGCGGATTCGGCAATAGTGGATCGCCGGTCTTCGTCGAGAATGCCCATCAATTGGCGGCCCAGGCGACGGAACCCTCGGCCGACGCCCTCCGCTCAAAGGGTTTGCGGGTAGAAGTCGTGATCGAGCGGGGGGACCCGGCGGAGGTTGTGATCGAACTCGCTGCGGAGCGCGATGTCGATGTGATTGTGATGGGAACTCGCGGCCATTCGAAGCTACGACAGTTTCTGATGGGGAGTACCGCGGAGCGAATCGTGGAGCACGCACCCTGTCCCGTACTCACTGTCCATCGCCGCGGCGACTGAGGATCTTCCGAAACGATCCTCGAAGTCGCGCGCGGCGCGGCGGCGGGCTCGCCGTCTGGCGGGAGCACGCGCCGTGGGCGTTAGCGTTGGCCGAGAACGATGTTGGTCATTCCGCCATGACATTCGTTGGTGGAAATGCCCGAGCTGGGGGGCATCGTCTTTCGGAGCTGGTTCCCCATGTCTCGAAGGGCCATGCTGATGACCTGGCCCAAACGATCCAGGCTGGCACCGCGGTGGATAATCTCACGTCCGCCCCCGAGATCTCGCCGCTGGATGAAACGAGCGAGCGGCTCTCGTCCGACGGAATCTCGGAGTTCCAACACCATCGTCGCGGCCCCGTAGGAGGAAACGAAACTGGTCGTCGAATCCGCATCCCAATCCGGTGTACGGAGTTCGAGATCTTTCAGATAGAAGTTGACCGCGAGCACACAAGGTCCCGGTTCGGTCGCGGTCCCCACGGAACCGTCTTGGCTTCCCTGGATCGCCGCTTCCAGCATCGCGATGATTCGATCCTCCTCGCGATCTCGTAGCCGGGCTTCGCCGGGGCCCCATCTGAAACCGACGCCTTCGATCATCAGAGCGTCGTAGCGACCGAGATGATGGTCGCGTTTCACGAAGAGCTTGCCGTGGTTGTAGGTCTCGACTTCGATCAGTCCGTCACGGACGACCCACGGATGTTCGGCAACCGTGGCGCAGCCAGCGGCCGCGAGACTGGCAACGAGCATCGCGGAGCAGAGCAGGGCGAAGCGCGCTCTGCGCCGCCGGCTCGAACTCCTGGGATCGGGCATTGGATGGAAATTGGCCGGGCCAACGGTGTTGGACGGCAGGGGGGCTTGAAGTACCTGGACGTGAAGAGACATGACGAATCCTCCCATGGTTTTCAAAGCACGTGGGATCCAACCTAAGGGATATTTCAATCGTGCCATCCGTAATACACCCGAGTCCCCTGCAGTTTTTCGGGAAATTTGGTCCTTTTTCTGGTTTTGCTCCTGGGGTTTTCTATCTAAAGTTGTGAGAATCACGAGTTCACGATGAGAAAGGAAGCGCATTTGGATGGCATGGATCCCGGCGCGCTCGCGCATCTGCGAGTGCTCGACCTGACTTCCTCCTCGGCGGCCTATTGCGGGAAGCTGCTTGCGGATCTCGGCGCGGAAGTCATCAAAGTCGAGCCGCTCGGTGGGGATCCGGGTCGGAATGAAGCGCCGCATCTTCGCTCGTCAGCCGACAATCCGAGTCTTCCTTTCCTATATGCAAATGCGAGCAAACGCAGCGTCATGCTCGATCTGAAGGCCGAATCCGGTCGGACCAGTTTCCGAGCCCTGTCGGCGACTTCGGATCTCGTCCTCGAAGCTTTCCCGGTCGGGACCCTGGCCGCGTTGAGTCTTGGATACGAAGATTTGACGGTCGACCATCCCGAACTCGTGATGACCTCGCTGACGGGATTCGGCCAAACCGGCCCACAATCTGGATTTCGATCGAATGATCTGGTTGCGAGTGCGCTGGGCGGCGCGATGATTTCGATCGGCGATCCCGAAGATCCCCCCGTTCGCCTGGCGGGCCATCAGGCCGATGTCTCCACCGCGACTCTCGCCGCGGCAAGCAGCCTGATCGCGCTCGCGTACCGTGACCGTACGGGGCGCGGCCAACACGTCGACATTTCCAGTCTCGAAGCGATCGCATCGATCACGCATATCGCCGGCGTCGGAAAATGGTTGGAGGACGGCGTCATTCCGAAACGCGTCGGGACGGGGCTCGTGGCGTCGGTTCCTTCGGGCGCGTACCGATGCAAAGACGGACTCGTCTACCTGATGGTCAATCGGCCCGCGCATTGGGAGACGCTCGCGCGTTGGATCCACGAAAGGACGGGCAACGACGAGGTCCTTTTGCCCGAATTCCACGGCCCGTCCTCGAAGCGGCTGCCCTATCGCGAGCTATTGGACGTGTTCATCGGCGACCTCACGATCCAACTCACGGTCGCGGAGATGGTTCGTGAAGGCCAGCATCGACACATCGCAGTGACGCCCGTTCAGTCCGCAACGGAACTCCTATCCGACACGCATCTTCTCGCTCGGAAGTTCTTCGTCGCTGTGGACGTTGGGTCCGATGTCGTTTTGCAAGCGCCGGGTGTGCCCTATCGCCTGGAGCGAACGCCGTGTGTGGTGGAGCGCTCGATGCCGCAGGTGGGTCAGCACGATCGTGAGTTTCTCGCTTCGTCCTCCGGCCGGCTGGTGAGGCCGACCGCGAGCGGGAGCGAGGTACCCCTCGAATCGCGTCGGGATAGGAGGCGCGGGTCCAAGGGTGAGATCGCCGAGGGCGCTGAGATTTCCGAGGGCGCCTTGTCGGGACTCCGCGTTGTGGAATTTGGCACGGGCCTCGCGGTGCCCTGGATCGGGCGGATTCTCGCGTGGGCGGGGGCGGAAGTCATCAAGGTTGAGTCGCGGGCCTACCCCGACGTACCCCGGCTCTTCGTTCCGCCGCGCGAGCCCGAACTCGGGATCCAACCGGAGTGTTCGCCGTGGTTCACGGATTGGAGCGCCGGCAAGCGTTTCGTCGCGCTCGATTTGCGCCACGAAGAGGGTGCGGAGTTGGCGCGAAAGATCGTCGATTCGAGCGATGCGGTGATCGCGAATTTCAGCAATGGCGTTCTCGAGAAACTCGGTTTGGGATACGAATGCCTGGCCGAGCGCAACCCGCGGCTCGTGATGCTCGAGTCGACCGGCTATGGCAAGGGCGGGCCGCACCAGAACTACATCACGTGGGGGCCGAACATCGAAACGCTTTCGGGCTTGAGTCGCCTTTCCGGTTTTCCTCATCGAGAATGCACGCTCTCGCATTTTGCCTACCCGGATCCGCTTTCGGCGTTGCATGGTCTGGTCGCTGTGATGGCCGGCCTGGCGCATCGCGACCGCACTGGAGAAGGTCAGGCGATTCGGCTTTCGCAATTCGAGACGACCGTCGCCGCGATCGGGTCGCTCGTACTCGAAACGTCGGCGACGGGTGAAGAGCCACCTCCGCTTGGCAACCGCGAGCGGGACCGAGCGCCCTATGGATGTTTTCCCTGTTTGGGGGACGATCGCTGGTGTGTTCTGTGTGTCGAGGACGACGAGGATTGGGATCGCCTCAAAACGATCATGGGAAGCCCCGACTGGTCTCTGCAAGACCGCTTCGCGAAGATGACCTCTCGGGTCGAATATGTGGACGAACTCGAGGCGCTGATTTCCGAATGGACGTCCAAGCGCGCGGACTACGAAGTCATGGCGGAATGCCAGCGGGCGGGGCTCGCGGCCGGTGTCGTCCAAAACGCCGAAGATCTGCTACGTCTCGATCCCCAGCTCGCCGCTCGCGACTTTTTCGAAGAGATTTCGCACTTCAAGAAAGGCGTCGTCGTGGCGTCCGGCATTCCCTTGGGCCTGACGGGTTCGCCGGGACATACGCCCCATGCGGGATCGGCGGTGGGCCGGGATAATCAGTACGTTTTCCGGGAGGTCCTGGATTTTTCGGAGTCCGAAGTCGAACACTTCATTGCGATCGGTGCAATCGAAGAGGCGAGGAGATAGAGATGGATTCGTTCGAAGACAAGATTGCGGTCGTGACGGGCGGGGGAACCGGCATGGGGCGAGAGCTCGCTCGGCAACTCGCCGGGGCCGGTTGCCATGTCGCGATGTGCGATGTCTCGGAAGAGAATATGGTCCAGTCCAAGGCACTCTGTGAGGAGGAAGCCGGCGGGAAGGGAAGTGTACGAATCACGACTCATCTGGCCGATGTCTCGGATGAGAAGCAGGTTCTGGCCTTTCGCGACGAGGTCATGCGAGAACACGAAACGGATTGCGTTCATCTGGTTTTCAACAACGCGGGGATCGGCGGCGCGGGAAGCTTGATCAAAGACGATCGGGAGTCCTGGGAGAAGACCTTCAACGTCTGTTGGTATGGCGTCTACTACGGCACGCGCGCATTTCTTCCCTTGCTCATGGCAGCCGAGGAAGGCCATCTGATCAACACCAGTAGTGTGAATGGTTTTTGGGCTTCGTTGGGTCCGAACATGGCGCACACCGCCTACAGCGCTGCGAAATTCGCGGTGAAGGGGTTCACCGAGGCGCTGATCAATGATTTTCGATTGAACGCCCCCCATGTGAATGTTTCGCTCGTGATGCCCGGGCATATCGGAACTTCGATCGTCATCAATTCCAGCCGGATTCTGGGATCGGATCCGAAGGAGATGTCGGACGAAGAGCTCGAGGACGCACGCGAGAATTTCACGCTGCTGGGAATGGACTTTTCGAAGTTGACGACCGAAGAGATCCGCCAGGCTCTGGTGATGGGCGCGGAGATGTTTCGCGACGCGGCGCCGATGACCGCCGCCGAGGCCGCGAAGATCATTCTAGACGGCGTGCACGAACGACGTTGGCGAATTCTGGTCGGCGAGGACGCGGTCGGTCTCGATCGACTCGTGCGTGAAGACCCGGAAGGCGCCTACAGCACGGAGTTCATGGAACGACTCGTATCCGAAACGAAATGGGGGCTCGGCAATCTCGGCAATCTCAGCAACCTCGAGAGCTGAGGCGTCAACCTTAATCGTCGAGCACATCCACGGCGATCAACTCTTCGAGGTAGGGCGTGTCCCACCACGAGAGCTGTAGATGTTTAGCGCGGCGAAAATACATCTGCTGGTCGTAGTCGATGGTGAAGGCCACGCCGCCCCAGATCTGGGCGCAGACCCGGGTCGTCTCACGATAGGTCTCACAACAGAACAACTTGGCCATCGGCGCGAAGCGTGAAATCGATCGGCCCATCGCGTGGTTCCAGGCGGCTTCCTGGACGAGGACGCGGCCGCCTTCGATCTCCGTCGAAGCGTCGGCCATATAGTGCGCCAGCGACTGGAAAGCGCCGAGCGGTTTGTCGAATTGGATGCGTTCCTTGGCGTATTCGACGGTCTCTTCCAGGCAGCGATTCGCTCCGCCAATCGCGGAGGCCGCGAGCAAGATGATGCCCTGATGCAGGACCGTGCTCCATGTCGCCCAACCCGAACCCGCTTCTCCGATCCGGTCGGCGGCGGCGACTCGAACGCCCTCGAAGTCGATCTGGTAGTGGGGCTCACGACCCTGGGAGAGCAGATGTTTCCGCTCGATCCCCGAGGCATTCGGATCGACGAGGAAGAGATCCACGCCCGCATCCGTGCGCGCCAATACGATCCAGCGACTCGCCGAACTCGCAAAGGGGACGGAGCGTTTCCGGCCAGTGAGAATGAAGTCGTCGCCATCCGCTTCGGCCCGCAGCGCGATCCCCGTCTCGCCGCAGCTGCGCGCCGGTTCGAGCCAGGCCGGTGTGAGGATCGCGTCTCCGTTGGCGATTCGCGGCAGCCATTCGGTTTTCTGCGCGTCGCTGCCCGCCTCGAGGAGTAGGCCGGCGCTCATGACACAGGACACGAAATGCGGAGTCGGGGCCATCGCGCGCCCGATTTCTTCATAGAAGAGGGCGCCTTCGACGAGCGTCTGCCCGCCGCCGCCATGATTTTCCGGGATCAGGAGGCCGTTCAATCCGAGTTCGCTCATCTGTTTCCACAAGGCGTCGGGGTAGCCCTTGGGATCGTCTTCCATTTCGCGAACGATCTCGATGCTCGAATATTCTTCGAGCATTCCGCGCGCCATGTTGACGATCATCTGCTGTTCTTCGGTCAGGTCGAGATCCATCCCGGGTCTCCTAGAAATTTTTCGGCAGGCCGAGATGGCGCCGAGCGATGATGTTTTTCTGAATTTCCGAGGATCCGCCCCCGACGGTTTCGTTCATGGTCGCGCGATAGGCGCCTTCGAAGCGTCCGCGGACAGGAGCCTCGTCCTGCCCTTCCATGATCGTGCCCTCGTGGCCCTGGATATCGAGGGCGTCCTTGCAAACACGTTGCGAGAGCGTGGTCGTAAAGAGTTTGTATTGGGAGGAGGCGATGGTGGGCGGTTTTCCGCCACTCTTGGCTGCGCAAACGAAGCGTGTGCTCAGAGCCTTCGCGACGGCGGTATCGGTCACGAGTTGCGCGATCTTGCGTCGAACGTTCGGATCGTCCTTGCGAGGCCGATCGTCGAGCTTGGCGTTTTTGACCCAGTCGACGAGCAGATCCGTTCGGTTGCTGATCGGAGAGAGCGTGAACAGGGTGAATCGCTCGAGATCGAGCGCTTCGGCGATCATCTGGAAACCCCGGCCGCGCTTTCCGACGAGGTAGTCGTCCGGGACGAAGACATCCTCGAAGAAGACCTGGTTCGTCGTATCCTTGCCGATGGTCGGCAGGCTCTGGATTTCGAGGCCCGGATGGTTCATCGGGATCAGGAAGAGTGACAGGCCGTCGTGTTTCGGCTTGTCCGGATCCGTCCGCGCACCGAGCCAATACCAATCGGCGAAATGGGCCGAGGTCGTCCACATCTTCTGGCCGTTGAGATTCCAACCGCCTTCGACCTTCTCGGCCTTGAGTTTCATATTCGCTGCGTCGGATCCGGCCTGGGGCTCCGAGTATCCGACGGCGAACTCCACGTCGGCGCTGAGAATCTTGGGCAGGAACTCCTTCTTCAGCTTTTCGCTTCCGTGACGAATCAGCGTCTTGCCGATGATGCCGACGCCCTTGCCGATCTGCGGCGCCGCGTGTTTCGAGAGCGCTTCATTCAGGATGTATTCGTAGACGCCCTCGATCTCCTGGCCGCCATATTTCTTGGGCCAGGACATGCCGAGCCAATTCTTGGCCGCGAGCTTCTTCATGAACGCGCGGCGCTCGGGCGTATCGGCGAGCTGCGTAAAATTCTCGCGATGATGGTCCATCACGACCGGGTCGTGATTTTCAACGAGCCAGGCCTCGACCTCCTCAGCGAAGGCCTGTTCTTTGGGGGTGAAATCAAAATCCATTGCGGTTTGCTCCAACGACCTGGTGGGTTCCGGAGGTGGGGAAACGTTACGTGCCGGTAGAATATATACGATACGGACCGTATTGTATAGAGGGGATTTCGCCCGTAAAGAGCGCCTCAAGGGAGTTAGGAGACCATGGCGAGCGTTTTCGGGTCCGTGCCAGGTGTCGTGGGTCGTGAAGCCTGCTGCTCGCGGATTCTCCGCGGTCGGTCACGGTCCAGCATGTTGTTTCGATTGCGTAGTTGGCCGACCACGGCGCTTGACGCTCCCAGCAGGCTTCCCGCCCCACGACACTCGGGATGTTTTCGCTGGCCGCTCTCCACAGCCCGTCCTTTTGGTACGGGGAAGGGCGAACCCCAAGCCCGTTCCGAATAGGGTAAAAGGGCTGAGCTGTGGGAACCTCGAAGCTGATTCGTTCCGAGTGGGCCGGGCGGGGAAGCCTGCTGGGCGCGTCAAGCGCCGTGGTCGGCCGCTATGCAATCGAGGCATCATGCCGTCCGTCCCGCCGACCGCGAGGAATCCGCGCCCAGCAGGCTTCACCGCCCGGCCCACCTAGCACACAACCCGGCAACGCCCGTTCCCGCCCCCAGCTACAACCCAATGTTGATGAGAACGGTCCGCGCCTCTTCGACTCCCTGGGTTCGCTCGGCGTGCAGTCCCGCTGCGCGGGCGCCATCGACGTTGATCTGGTTGTCGTCGAGGAAAAGGATTTTATCGGCCGCACAGCCGAGCGCGTCGACCACGTACTCGAAGGCCACCCGATCCGGCTTCAAGAGCCCCATCTCATGCGAAAAGAATCGTTCCTCGAATAATTCGGCGAGGCCAAAGTCCTGCCATTGTCGTTCGGCATGCAACGTGTTCGTATTGCTGAAACAACCGACGCGTGTCGAGTCTCGGACCGAATGGACCAACTCGCGCGCACCCGGAAGAAGTCCTCGTGGCCAGCTCGCGAACGCCGCGATAAAAGTTTCGGGCTCGATGCTCATCGACCATGAATCCACCATGCCGCGCGCGAACTCATCGGCGCCGCAGAGGCCCCGTTCGAATCGCCGAACCCATGGACATTCGAGCCAACGCCGCCAGAGTTCGTCTTCCGATGATTCCCCTGCGAAGGCGCTCATTTCGGCCATGCCCCCGAGCTCGACAAGGACGCCACCAAGATCGAAGAGCACCACTTCAGGTTTCATGCCCGCGCTCCGGCCGGGAGGGCGAAGCGGGCGAGCCGGGTCTGGCCAACAGAGAATCCTGGATCAAAGCGCAATGAGGGTGTAATCCTCGCGCGGGAAATGAACGACGACTTCACCCGCTCTTTCGGTCGAGCGACGAATGGCGATTTCGGTGATCCCCGATGGGGCGAGACTCCCGGTGACGTTGCCCGAGCCGTATTCGTCGGGGAGTACGAGAACCGGGTCCCCGATCTTCATGCCGTCGGGCAGGACGCATTCGCCGTCGTGGGTCTTCGCGAAATCGACGGGCTCCGCGTCGCGTGCCACGGCGATAGCGGATTCGGAATCGAAGGGGATGACTTCGCCGTGACCAATCTTGCGAATGCGATCCATCCATTGGCCGACATGCGGAACGTCACTCAGCAGGGCCTGGGTCCGCTCGTGCATCGCGAGCAAGATCAGCGGGTGATAGGCGGAAAGATCCGCCGCGCTCACCGTCTCTCCCAGAAGAAATGAACGATCATCGCCGAGCATCTGCTCCAGTCGCTCGATGTTGCTTCGAAGCTCGACGAGCTTGCTGCTGACGATCTTCGATGCGCCGTCGAGATCGAGGCTTGGCGGAATCATCGTCTTCTTGCGATCCTCGATGAACTCTTTCTCAAAGACGCCCCCGATTCCGAAGAACGCGAGAATCACCATCATGAAACTCGTTTCGGCCCATCGCGACACCGAGTGCTCGACCGTTTCGAGTCCACTCGGTGAGAGCGGCGGAGAAGGGTAGAGCCGATCCAGGACTCGGATGATGAGATGGGTATCGCAGTAGATGTCCGCGCCAATCTGTAGAACCGGAACGCGACGATACCCCCCGGTCAGTTCGAAATGATCGGGTTTCGGCATGATCATGGGGGTCTGGACGGATCGCCAGGTGAGCCCCTTGACGCCGAGGGCGAGTCGGATCTTTTCGGCGAAGGGGGACATGTCGTAGTGGTGGAGGATGAGATCAGTCATTGCGGGCCACGATACCCTATTCCGCTCGGCTCGAAACGGACTTGGCGGCACCCTTCGCTATGTTGGCCCGCCGCCGTCCGAATTCGAGCCAATCGCGCGCGAGAGGACTTCAGCGCGAGGAGACGAGGAGAGGTGGTCATGAAATTCGAAACACGAGCGATCCACGTCGGCCAGGAGCCCGACGCCGAGACCGGCGCCGTCATTCCACCGATCTATGCGACGTCGACCTTCGCACAGACGCGACCCGGAGAAACCCTCGGCTACGACTACACCCGCTCCGGAAATCCGAATTTCACGAGGCTCGCACAGACCTTGGCCTCGCTTGAAGGAGGTCGTTTCGCGACGGTTTTCGGAAGCGGGATGGCGGCGATTACGGCCGTGTTGTCGACGTTTGCGTCCGGTGATCTGATTCTCGCCGAGGAGAATGTCTACGGTTGCACGTTTCGAATCTTTGCCCAGGTGTTCGAGAAATTCGGTCTGAAGGTCCGATACGTCGACTTCGCAGACCCCGCAAACTACCGACTGATCGGCGAAGTCCGGCCGGCCCTGGTCTGGCTGGAGTCACCGACCAATCCGATGCTGAAAATTCTCGACATCCAAGCGATCTGCGAGGAGGCGAGGAAGGTGGATGCGCCCGTTCTCGTCGACAACACCTTCGCCTCGCCGTGTTTCCAGCGGCCGGTCGAACTCGGTGCGACGCTTTCGCTTTCGAGCACGACGAAATATGTGAACGGCCATTCGGATTGTCTCGGCGGAGTCGTTGTCACGGACGATGAATCCTGGAACGACAAGATGGTCTTTGCCCAGAAGGCGGTGGGGCTTAACCCGTCCCCCTTCGACGTCTGGCTGATCGCGCGCGGTGTGAAGACGCTGGCGTTGCGAATGCGACAACATCACGAGAGTGCGCTCGAAATTGCGAATCGACTGGAGAAATGCGATTCGGTCGAATGGGTCCGCTTTCCTTTCCTCGCTTCGCATCCGCAGATCGAAGTCGCCAAACGTCAGATGAGCGGAGGTTCAGGGATCGTGACGCTGCAGCTCGTGGCCGATCTGGAGACCACGAAGAACTTCGTTTCGAAACTGGAACTCTTCTCATTGGCCGAAAGCCTGGGCGGAGTCGAGTCGTTGGTCGATCATCCGGCTTCGATGACCCACGCGAGTATTCCCCGTCCGGAACGCGAGAAGGTCGGCATCGCGGACGGATTGGTGCGGCTGTCGATAGGGATCGAGCATGTCGAAGATCTGCTGGCCGATCTCGGGCAAGCGCTCGAAAAGGCGGGGCTCGATTCGCTCGGATAACGAATCGGCTCGATCGGCGAAGGAGCCTCGGTGGCTCTCTAGTGTGTTTGGTCGTGCTCGGTCGGTCGTGCTCGAATGTGCTTGGTGGTCACGTCGACCGTGCGGACCAGCGAAGTCGCCAGCTACGAAGCGAGCTGACCAACAGCCGCGCGGTTTGGATTCGATCGTCCGGATCTTTTTCGATACAACGCATGCACAGCTCTTCGAGTTGTTCCGGAATGTTGCGATCCCTTGCGACTTCCGAGGGCGGTGGCGGCTTCGTGTTCTTGGCCTGATCGAGTAGCTCGAGCGTGTTGTCGCCAAGGAACATACTGCGTCCGGCCAGGATCTCATAGAGAACGACACCGAGGCTATAGATATCGGATCGATGATCGAGCTCGGGCGATTCGGCGATTTGTTCGGGCGACATGTAGAGGGCCGTGCCTTGCAATCGCCCCTGTGATGTTAGGCTCGGGTCGCTATTGGGGAGAAAAGGCAGATCGGGAATTTCTTCGGGCTCCTCGCTCCAGATCTTGGCCAGGCCCCAATCGAGCAACAGGACTTCGCCGAAGGGCCCCATCAAGATGTTGGCGGGTTTGATATCGCGATGGACGACACGATGGCTGTGGGCGTAGTCGAGCGCGTTGGCCACTTGGATCAAGATCGTCACCATGCGGTGGAAGCCATAGCCGTCCGTGGGCAACGCCCCTTCCTCTTTCGGCGTATCGAGAACCTCGCGAAGCGTGTAGCCCTCGACGAGTTTCATCGTGAAGAAGTAGTGGCCTCGGTTGTTTCGCGAGAGTTCATAGATCGGGATCGTGTTCGGATGCTGGAGCATCGCTGTGACGCGTGCCTCGCGAAGAAA
>SMVA01154281.1_pt1 | contig 11960 bp, 11 predicted proteins | sample 2456451 | NCBI WGS metagenome assembly SMVA01 (sample SAMN11095933, study PRJNA526329) | marine sediment metagenome | biome: Marine sediment; feature: Surficial sediment; material: Deep marine sediment; isolation source: Hadal surficial sediment | place: Pacific Ocean | collected 2014-05 | depth...
AGTCCGGAAGCGGTTGCGATGGAACTTAGCGATATTGGCCTGCAGTTTCGACCCTATGAGCGTCGACTTAAGAGTCGCCCCAACCAGGTTGAAACCTACGCGGGTTTCACGTTTCGACACCGCAATAGTCAGATCGAAGCAACGGTGTTTCCAGTGGATGGCATCCGGCAGGCGCCAATGAGCCCTATTAACGGCAAGCCAATGCGGCGTGTTGACTCCGACAGCGTGCAGGAATTACTAGGGTGACAGTAGGGGGACAGTGACCCTAACTACCAGTGAAAGTCCTCGCGCCTTAGTTAGGGTCACTGTCCCCCTACTGTCCTCCTCGTTTGTCGACTGGCACGTAGTCCCGCGCTGTTGGGCCGGTGTAGATTTGTCGCGGTCTCGATATTTTGCCCTTCGGGTCCGAAATCATTTCTCGCCAGTGTGCGGCCCAGCCGACGGAACGGCCGAGCGCAAACATGACCGTGAACATTGAGGTCGGAATTCCCAGAGCCTTGTAAATAATACCCGAGTAAAAGTCGACGTTCGGATACAGGTTTTTCTCAATGAAGTAATCGTCTTTGAGTGCCACACTCTCAAGCTCAAGGGCAAGATCAAACAGCGGTGTATCTTTTTTATCGAGTCTATCTAGCACCTTGTGACACATACCACGAATAATCGTCGCCCGTGGATCGAAGTTCTTGTAAACACGATGGCCGAAGCCCATGAGGCGAAACGGATCATTTTTATCCCTGGCTTTGGCGATGTACTTATTTATCTGACTTGCATCGCCAATTTCTTCCAGCATATTGAGTACGGACTCGTTCGCTCCTCCATGTGCCGGACCCCAAAGAGCTGATACGCCTGCCGCGATCGCCGAATACGGATTTGCGCCCGAACTGCCTGCCATGCGCACCGTCGAAGTTGAGCAGTTTTGCTCGTGATCGGCATGCAAAATAAACAGAAGATCGAGTGCCTCTGCAGCAACCGGGTCAATCTCGTAGGGTTCCGCCGGCACCGCGAACAACATCTGCAGGAGATTCTCGCAATAATTGAGATCGTTGCGCGGATACACAAACGGCTGCCCTATGTTCAGCTTGTACGCGGCTGCCGCGATAGTCGGCAACTTGGCAAGAATCCGGTGTGCAAATTTATCGCGATGCTCGGGATTCGAGGCATCCAGTTCGTCGTGGTAGTACGCCGACATCGAGCCGACAACGGCCGACAGCATGGCCATCGGATGGGCATCATAGCGGAAGCCCTTGAAGAAGCTGAGCATGCCTTCGTTAAGCATCGTGTGTCGTCGAATCGTGCAGTCGAATGCCGCCAGTTCATCGGCCGTTGGCAGGTCGCCATGCAAGAGAAGGTAAGAAACTTCGATGAAACTGGAGTGCTCCGCAAGTTGTTCTACCGGATAGCCCCGGTACATCAGGATGCCTTTTTCACCATCAATAAAGGTGATGTTTGACTCGCAGCTGCCTGTTGCAACGAAACCGGGGTCATAGGTGAATACGCCCTGTTCCTTGTAAAGGTCCGCAATATCGATCAGGTCCGGACCGGCAGTTCCCTTCCTGACGGGTAATTCCATTTCTGAGCCGCTTGGACTCGTTAGACGGTAGGCATCCTGGCTCATATTCTTCCTAAAATTCCCTTGTAACGAACCATACGAGCATAACAGAGCCTCCGAGGTTCCGGAGTCGTGGAAAACCGTTGCGCCCGATCAGGACTGCCGCCGGAGTACCCTCCGGGGCGATAGCCGGCTCTAGCTTATGCCGTATTTGCGGCGGAACTTGTCGACACGTCCACCTGTGTCGACAATCTTCTGTTTGCCGGTGTAAAACGGGTGGCACGAAGAGCACACTTCGATGCGGAGATCCTCGCCGAGCGTTGAACGCGTCGTGAATTCGTTGCCACAACCACAGGTGACCTTGATGTCGTTGTAATTGGGATGAATGTCGGCTTTCATGATAGCTCTCCAGAGCGCGCTACTTCGTAAAAAAGGCCGCGTAGGATATAGCGAAGCGGCGATCGCTGCAACCCCCGGTTTTTATCCACAGAAGCTGTGGATAAGACTGTGGAAAAAAATTGAGTGAATGCCCTAAGCTGCGGATTTTCAAGCACCGTTTTCAAAGTGTCTATTTTATGTCCATTTTTGATAGCCAAAGAAAAACAATGAGTTACGAGCGATTTGCAACGCGGCGAGTTAGATCAGGTGCCTCTAACACTGAAAATATAGGCGTAGTCTTGATGTTGTGCATAAATGCATAAACCGAACTCTGCCCCTGTGACCGACGCTTTTCGATGTTTGCCCGCCAAAAGCGCGCAGTTTCCTGCCTCAATATCAACCTTTTTGAGCATCGTCGGAGAGAAATTCCGCCTGCAAATCGTTCAAAAAACGACCGCCAAGATTCGTTGGACCCCAGACAGCGTCGTCGGTACGCGCGAGCAGGCCGCGCTCGCGAGCGCCGCGCGTGGCAGCATACAGCGCCGATGCGGTCAGCCCGGTGGTCTCACAGAAGGTACTTTCGGAAAATCCGTCGCTCAGACGCAGCGCATTCAACATGAATTCGAACACGAGATCAGAGTCTCCAAGCGTCACCGCCTGACCCAGATCGGCGCCTGTCTCGACATCCCTCATGTACTGCAGTGGATTCGCAGGTTTCTGATAGCGCTGGATCGCATCGTCACCCGTCAGCTTTCCGTGGGCGCCAGCGCCGACCGCCAGGTAGTCGCCAAACAACCAGTAATTGAGATTATGCCGGCATCGCTTGCCGTCACGCGCATACGCTGAAATCTCGTACTGTTGGTAGCCGTTCGCACCCAGCAACGCCTGGCCGTGGTCCTGAATTTCGTAAGCGAGATCATCATCCGGCATGTTCGCCGGCGGGTGGGCGTAGAAAACAGTATTCGGCTCAAGCGTCAACTGGTACCAGGAAATGTGCGAGGGTTCGAGCTGCATTGCGGACTCCAGGTCTGCGAGCGCGTCATCAACGCTCTGCCCCGGCAGTCCGTGCATCAAATCGATATTGATATTCTCGAAGCCGCCGTCATGAGCTTCGCTCACCGCCCTCGATATGTCGGCGCTATCATGGACTCGCCCCAGTTGCTGCAACTGCTTGTCGTCGAAACTCTGCGCACCTATCGACAGTCGATTAACACCAGCCTGCCGGTACCCGGCCGGGTCGCCGCACTCAATGCTGCCGGGATTTGCCTCCATTGTGATCTCGGCAGCGTCGGGAAGCTGAAAAAGGCTAGTTACGCCGTCCAACAGGCGGCCGATTTCGGCGGGCGAAAACAGACTGGGCGTACCGCCGCCAAGAAAAACGCTTTCAATTACGCGACCACCCACCAGTCGGGACTCCATTTCAAGATCCAGGAGCAATGCGTCGAGATAGCGTTTCTTCGGCGGCGCATCGCCGGCCCTGTGAGAGTTGAAGTCACAATATGGACATTTACGAACACACCACGGCAGATGCACATACAGGGAAAGTGGTGGCGGCTTCACGAATATCGCTGCTCGATCAAAGTAACAAGCTTTCGCAATGCCTGGCCGCGGTGGCTGCAAACACTTTTCTGTGCGGATGAAAGTTCGGCAGCACTGCGACCGCTCTCAGCGTCCAGGAATATCGGATCGTAGCCAAAGCCACCGTCACCTCTTCGTGTATTCAATATTGAGCCATGCCAGACGCCTTCGGCGAATAACGGCCTGGTATCGTCTGGTGATACGAAAGTTGCGACGCAATGAAATGCAGCAGCTCGCGAATCACCGTCAACACCCTTTAGTTCTTCGAGCAGCTTGTCGATATTGCTGTCGTCTCCAGCGTCGGCACCCGAGTAACGCGCTGAGTAAATGCCGGGCTCCCCATGCAACGCATCCACGACCAGCCCCGAGTCATCAGCGATCGCTGGCAAACCCGTCGCCGCGCTGGCATGCAACGCCTTGAGCAGAGAGTTTTCAGCAAAGCTGGTGCCCGTTTCCTCAACAGCCTCGACACCCAGCTCGGCCTGCGCCACGACCGCGACGCCCATTCCGCCAAGCAGGTAGGCGATTTCGCGAAGTTTGCCAGCGTTGCCGCTCGCCATGACGAATTTCTTCGGCGCGACCATTACGACACCGCCGTGGCTATAGCCTCACTCTGCGCGCCGATAATTTCTGCTATCCCGCTACGTGCGAGTTTCAGCATGGCCGCAAATTCGTCATCAGTGAATGCGTGCCCTTCAGCCGTGCCCTGGACCTCGATAAAACGAGAGGCATCGTTCATGACGATGTTCATATCCGTCTCCGCCTCGGAGTCTTCGGCATAATCCAGGTCGAGCACCACCGTACCGCGATAAATGCCAACCGAAACCGCGGCAACCTGGCCATGCAGGGGATTCTTTTTCAGTTGACCCTTAGCGACGTGCCGCTGTATCGCGATCGCAAGTGCAACATAAGCGCCACTAATCGATGCGGTCCGCGTTCCGCCGTCAGCCTGAATTACGTCGCAGTCCAGGGTCACAGATCGTTCACCCAGAGCATCAAGGTCAGTGATCGCACGAAGCGAGCGCCCTATCAGCCGCTGAATTTCCAGTGTTCGGCCACCTTGCTTGCCTCGCACCGCTTCGCGTCCGGAACGAGTATGCGTTGCGCGCGGCAACATGCCGTATTCAGCTGTCACCCAGCCCCTGCCTTTGCCGCGCATCCAACCGGGAACGCGATCTTCTATGCTTGCGGTGCATAAGACCTGTGTGTCGCCAAATGCAGCAAGTACACTGCCCTCTGCGTGTTTCGTATAGTCAACCACGAAACGCAGCTCGCGCATCTTGTCGGGTTTGCGACCACTTGGGCGCATGAGGTCTCTCCTTCGACAGCCGGATCAGCTGCCGAGCCACCTTAACGCGGTACCCGTCGTATTGTCACTGTGGGGGGAGTTTACGCTCAAGGCCTGAATGCTCAGCGCTTTCAGATTCTCGACCAGGTTGTTGTCGCCGGGCTTACCGATGCTGGCCATGTCAGCATCGCTGAGTCCTGACCATAACCCGTCGGAACAAGCCAGTAATACATCACCTGGAACGAGGTCCTTGCGGTTTGTGATGCTCATGTCCGGGACCGGCGCATCGCCACCGATGCAACATTCGACGAAGTTGCGCATCGGATGATCCTGAGCTTCTTCCTCGGTAATCGCACCTTCCTGTATCAGTACTTCCACATGGCTGTGGTCGCGCGAGCGAGTCAGTACGGCGCCGCCCCTAACCAGGTAATTGCGGCTATCACCGATGTGCGCCCAGAATGCCCCGCCTTCCTGTACCAGGCAGATAGCGCAGGTTGCGCGTGGGCGAAAGTCTACCGCCATGTCCTGTCCTTCGCGTACTACTTCGTCATGCGCGCGCGACAATGCCATATAGAGAAATCCCTGTGGGTCGAAGATCGGCTGGGTGCAGTTCATGAATGCATCCTGTACCACCCTGAGCCCCGTCTCTGCCGCTCGCGCGCCATCCGAGTGCCCGCCCATGCCGTCGAACACCAGCATTAGTGCCGCATCCTCCGAAATTACGACGGCGGCACGATCCTGGTTGTCCTGGCGGTCACCGAGAGCGGAGACTTTGGCGTATTCGATTTGCATGGTGGTCAGATGCAGATAAGTGGCAATCAGTAGCGATTGTTGGCCTTTGGCGGCGGCCACAGATTAGAATGTTGCATTCCCCAAAACCGTGACCCAAGCACCACTATTGCTGCAACTCCCAAGGAGAACGATGCAGATGTTACACAGTATGACAGGCTTCGCTCAAGAATCAGTGGAAACGGACATCGGCACGCTAAGCTGGGAAATTCGTGCAGTCAATCATCGCTATCTCGACGTGCAATTCAAGCTACCTGAAAATTTACGCCCGAAAGAACAGGCTTTCCGCAAACAGGCAAGCGAAGTTCTTGGCCGCGGCAAGATCGAATGTTCGTTGTATTTTCGCCGCGCCTTCGATCAGCAATCCGAGTTGCAGGTTGACTCGGATCTTGTTGCGTTGCTTGCAACGCGCATCGCGGAGCTCGGCACGAAGTTGCCAAACATGTCTGCCGTGAATCCGCTTGAGATATTACGCTGGCCGGGCGTTATGCAGCAGCCGGAAGTCGACGCGGAACCGCTGTTCGACCTGGCGACGAACTTGCTGTCGACCACACTGCAGTCCATTTCTGCAATGCGCAGAAGCGAGGGACAACGCATTGAAGAAATGCTCGAGTCGCGTTGCCTGGATATTGACGCGATCGCCCGCGCCGTCCGCGCACGAATGCCAGAAGTACTCGGTGCATCGCGCGCCAAACAAAAAGAAAGAATTGAAAAACTTGACGTCCAGGCGGACCCAGCGAGGCTCGAAGTCGAATTGGCATTGATCGCGCAGAAACTTGATGTCGACGAAGAGCTCGATCGACTTGAAAGTCACCTTGTCGAAATACGCGATGCTATTCAGGACAAGAAGCCCGTCGGGCGACGGCTGGATTTCCTGATGCAGGAACTGAACCGCGAAGCGAATACGCTAGGCTCGAAGTCTGCCGACACGGAGACGACGAAAGCAGCTGTCGACCTGAAAGTCCTGATCGAACAGATGCGCGAACAGATTCAGAACATTGAGTAAGTCCTGGTGAGCGAAAACCCGACGACCGAAATCTTGACGGCGAAAAACCAGGCACGCCTGTTTGTCATCGCGGCGCCTTCGGGCGCAGGCAAAACCACAATCGTCGGCAAGCTGATCGCTCGCAACCCCGAGTTGCGTTTCTCCATTTCGTACACGACACGTACGAAACGACATACCGAAGTTGATGGTGCGGACTATTTATTCGTCGATGTTGCGGAATTCACAAGTTTGCGCGAGAGCGGCGAATTGTTGGAGCACGCCGAGGTATTCGACAATCTGTATGCAACGAGCCGCAGCCAGGTCGAGCAACATCTTGAAGAAGGTCACAGCGTCATTCTGGAAATCGACTGGCAGGGTGCGCGCCAGGTTCGCGAGTCGATGCCCGAGTGCATCACGATATTTGTTATGCCGCCATCGCTGCAAGAACTCGAAAGGCGCCTGCGGGATCGGCGCACAGACAACACAGAGGTCATCGAACGGCGTCTGCGTGATGCTCTCGGCGACATGTCGCACTGGGACGAATTTGACTACATCATCATTAATGATGACCTCGAACAGGCCGTTGCCAGTCTGAACGACGTGATCCTCGGCGAGGGGCATGCCAACGCGGCGACTAACGACATCCTCAAGCGGGCTGTTGCCCGGATCATCAGCTAACCATTAGCGACTAATCGGTCCTTATAACATTTGGTTATATAGGTTAGTATTCGTACCGGTTCCTCGCGTACACTCTTGCGCCTTGCACCCACCAAGGGCTACGCCCCAACCCAAGGACATTTAACATGGCCAGAATTACGGTCGAAGACTGCGTTGAAAACATCGAAAACATTTTTGAAATGGTACTCGTCGCCGCCAAGCGCGCTCGCCGTGTGGCGCACGGTGCCGACCCCATGGTCGAACGGGAGAATGACAAGCCAACCGTAATTGCGTTGCGAGAGATCGCCGAAGGCCTCGTTACGCCGGCAATCCTCGATGAGATCGATCAGCCGGTGATCGAGGATCTGCTGCAAGCCGAGTCCCTTGACGACATTCTGCCGGTTCGCGGCATCTCCATAGGCGATTAGCCCTGCCCAGCGGCGACATATTCCCCGATCCGCGGGTATGATCGGAGCATGGATTACGCTGCAGCGATTATGTCTAAACTCCCCGGCGCGTCGAAGCGCGACCACGGGGTGCGGCAGCTTGTAGAGACACTCAAATCCTACCTTCCACCTGAGCAACTCGAGCAGATAGTTGACGCTTACGAGTTTGGCGCGCTCGCCCACAAAGGGCAGACGCGCAAAACCGGCGAAGCCTACATCACACATCCTGTTGCCGTTGCCCAGGAACTCGCGGAGATGCATCTCGATGCTCAGGCGATCACTGCAGCAATACTTCACGACGTCGTAGAAGACACGTCCGCCACGCTCGAAGATATTAACGAGAAATTCGGCAATGAGGTCGCGCTGCTCGTGGATGGCGTCAGCAAACTCGATCAGATTCAGTTTCACAGCCGTGCGGAGGCGCAGGCGGAAAGTTTTCGCAAAATGATGCTGGCGATGATCGAGGATATTCGCGTAATTCTTGTGAAGCTCGCTGATCGTTTGCACAACATGCAGACGCTCGGTGCCATGCCGGCTGACAAAATAAAACGTATTGCTCGCGAGACCCTCGATATTTACGCACCGATCGCGAATCGCCTGGGTATCAACAGGCTTAAGGTGCAATTGGAAGACTTGGGATTCAAGCACCTGTATCCGTTTCGTTATCGCGTACTGGAAAACACCCTTAAGAAGAGCAAGGGCAGCCAGCGCCAGATCGTCAAACGGATTTCCGCGGAACTCGTCAGCGCGCTGGCCGACGAGGGCATTACGGGCGAGGTCGTTGGGCGCCAGAAGCATCTGTACGGTATCTACAAGAAGATGGCGGAGAAAAAACGCCTGTTGTCAGACGTAGTCGATGTTTATGGCTTTCGCATTATTGTCGACGACGTCAATACCTGCTACCAGGTGCTCGGGCTGGTACACGGACTTTACAAGCCCATGCCGGGCCGTTTTAAGGACTACATTGCGATCCCGCGAATCAACGGTTACCAGTCTTTGCATACGACTTTGTTCGGCCCGAAGGGTTTGCCTCTGGAGGTTCAGATTCGCACACGCCAAATGGACCGCGTGGCTGAAGCCGGTGTGGCTTCGCACTGGATTTACAAGGCTGACGAGAAGTCTGATGCAACGCCGCAACGCCGGGCGCGAGAGTGGCTCGCGAACCTCGCCGAACTGCAACAATCCGGTACCTCGGAAGAGTTTCTCGAGAGTGTCAAGGTCGACCTGTTCCCGGACAAAATTTATGTCTTCACGCCAAAGGGCGACATCATGCCTCTGCCCAAGGGCGCGACGACCGTGGATTTCGCTTACGCGGTTCACACCGACATTGGCAATCGTTGTGTAGCCGCGAAAATCAACCGTGGACTTGTGCCTTTGCGGACCGAACTGCAAAACGGCGAAACCGTTGAAGTCATCACCGCCCGGGGAGCGAAACCCAACCCGAACTGGCTGACCTTTGTGCGCACGGCGAAAGCAAGAACAGCGATCCGCCATCACATGAAAAATTTACTTTCTACGGAATCAGCCGACCTTGGTAAACGGCTTCTCGACCGTACGCTTAAAGACCTCGGCTCTTCCTTGCGTAAGGTCGGCAAGGTGCGCATGAAAGCGGCGCTTGACGAACTGGGACTCAAAGACAACGCCGAACTGTTCGAGCAGGTTGGCCTTGGTCAACGACTGGCGCCATTAACGGCGCGCTTCCTTGCCGGGCTAAACGAGGACGGTCAAAGCGAAGCGAATACCGCGAGCCTGGTTATCGCAGGCACCGAAGGCATGGTGGTCAGCTACGCCAAGTGCTGCTACCCGATACCCGGCGATGACGTCATGGGCTACCTGACCGCCGGTCGCGGTGTCGTTATTCACAGAAATTGTTGCGGCAACCTGAGTAATTTTCGCAAACAACCCGAAAAATGGATTTCGGTTACCTGGGAAAAGGAAATCGACCGGGAGTTCTCCTGTCAAATCCAGACGGACACACTCAACAAACCCGGAGTACTTGCGGAGGTCGCCGCAACTATTGCCGACTGCAAGTCGAACATCGAACAGGTAGAAGTGCTTGGCCGTCATGAAGACTGTTCGATGCTGTCGTTTCTCCTGCAGGTCACGGATCGTGTCCACCTTGCGAAAATCATGCGCAACGTCCGTAACATGAGAAATGTAATTCGAGTGTCGCGCGATTGTGCGTAAGCCAAGACCGATAAGACCGGGAATCATCAGATGAGTGACAGAAAAGCCATCCACAGCGAGCTTGCGCCCGCCGCAATCGGAACCTATTCCCAGGCAATTCAGGCCGGCAGTCTCGTGTTTCTTTCGGGGCAGATTCCGCTGCTTGCGGACACGATGGAAGTTATCGACGGCGATTTTGAAGCGCGTGCCAGACAAGTATTTACTAACTTGCAGGCCGTTGCAGAGGCAGCGGGCGGCAGCCTGAACGATGTCGTCAAAGTCACCATTTATCTAACGGACCTGAATAATTTCGCGACAGTCAACACCGTAATGGAAAGCTTTTTTGAGCAACCATTTCCTGCGCGTGCCGCAGTAGGTGTCGCCTCGTTGCCCAAGGGTGTCGATGTCGAGGCAGACGCGATCCTTGCAATCTGATTCACCACTGACCGTATTCAATGGCGTTGGTCCGGCGCTTGCAAAAAAGCTCGAAAAGCTGCACCTGTTTCGAGTTGAGGACGTTCTGTTCCTGCTGCCCCTGCGCTACGAAGACAGAACGCAGCTCGTAAAAATTGGTGCTCTGGTTGCAGGTAGTCGCTGCCTGGTTTCTGGCGAAGTGTTGCTCAGTGAAATCGTCTATCGCGGCCGTCGTAATCTGCTGGTCCGCATCAGCGACGGCAGCGGTCAACTAACGCTGCGGTTTTTTCATTTCTCGCGACAACAACACGCGCAATTCCAGGCTGGCCGTCGCGTCACCTGCTTCGGCGAGGTACGTCGCGGCGCCGGCGGCTTTGAAATGATCCATCCCGAGTACCGCATACTTCGCGAGGATCAGGATGAGGTACTGAGCGACTCACTCACGGCTATTTATCCGGCGACCGAGGGCGTGCAACAGGGCCGGCTGCGAAGCCTGACAGATCAGGCGCTGCGAATGATGCAGGAGGCACCGCCGGCGGAACTACTGCCTGCCGACATCACGAAAAAACTTGGTATGCCAACGCTCGCCGAGGCCATCGCCTTTTTGCACCGCCCACCGCCCGATGCCGACATCAAACAATTGCTGGATGGTAAGCACCCGTGCCAGCAACGTCTCGCTTTCGAAGAGTTGCTCGCGCATTACCTGAGTCTGCGTAACATGCGGGCGCTCGCGGAATCCGAAGACGCGATTGCACTCATCGACGGCAACGAAGATGTCAGTGGCTTCATTGCAGACCTGCCATTCGCATTGACAAGCGCGCAGAAACGCGTCGTTGACGAAATTAGCTCTGACCTCGCGCAACCACATCCGATGATGCGCTTGATTCAGGGCGACGTTGGTTCCGGCAAGACGGTCGTCGCCGCCATTGCTTGCATCAAAGCGATTGCTTGCGGCGTGCAGACCGCCATTATGGCGCCAACGGAGATTTTGGCGGAACAACATTGGAGAAATTTCTCAGACTGGTTGCGGCCGTTCGGAATCGAGCCGGCGTGGCTCAGCGGCAGCCAGCGTGCCCCGGCTCGAAGGGAGTCGCTTGCCGCGATCGCAGACGGACATGCACAGGTGATCGTCGGCACACATGCTCTGTTCCAGGAAGGTGTCGAGTTCAAGCGGCTCGCACTTGTCATCATCGACGAGCAACACCGCTTCGGCGTACACCAGCGCATGGCGTTGCGTGACAAGGGCGTTTCGGCAGACGGTCATCCACATCAGCTCGTAATGACCGCAACCCCGATTCCCAGAACGCTGGCAATGGCCGCATACGCTGATCTCGATACCTCCGTGATTGATGAAATGCCACCGGGGCGGCAACCGATCGTTACCATCGCGGTACCCGAGTCACGCCGGGCGGAAGTTATTGCCCGGGTCGAATCGGCGTGCGAAGCAGGGCACCAGGCCTATTGGGTCTGCCCGTTGATCGAGGAATCAGAGGTGCTCGATTACCAGGCGGCCGAGGCCAGTTACCAGGTGCTTACAGAGGCTCTACCTGACATCCGCATCGGCCTGGTGCATGGTCGCATGCGGCCCGCCGAAAAAGAGCGCGGTATGAAGGCCTTCAAGGAGGGGCTGATTCAGCTGCTCGTGGCAACAACCGTCATTGAGGTAGGTGTCGACGTACCCGGCGCCAGCCTGATGATCATAGAAAATGC
>SMVA01227047.1_pt1 | contig 11960 bp, 9 predicted proteins | sample 2456451 | NCBI WGS metagenome assembly SMVA01 (sample SAMN11095933, study PRJNA526329) | marine sediment metagenome | biome: Marine sediment; feature: Surficial sediment; material: Deep marine sediment; isolation source: Hadal surficial sediment | place: Pacific Ocean | collected 2014-05 | depth 0-1...
ATGCGGACAATGGCTCAACAATCGGGCCGAGAACTCACACCAGCCGTTCCGACGACGGGAAGGAGCGATGGCCAGGTTCAGGGACATAAAGACCCTCCAGAAATTCGCCGCCGCCCACGCCTCGGTCCACAACCACTTCAATCAGGAGCGTCATCTAATTAGTCGTGAAACCTTCAAGCAGAACCGCGCTGCCGCGCTAGCGGAGTGGCGTCAACTCGCCGCTTGAGAACCACGGCCATCCACTCATCCACTATCAGGATGATTTAGTCTGACACCGCCATTTAGGAGGTTAGTTCGCTGGTCAGCCAATCGGTGGGAATTTCGCGCCCCAGGCCCAACGCCTTCGCCTTCTCGAAAATAACCGCTCCGGTGACAGCAAACTGGAAGCCCAGGCCGGCGTAATTCAGGAACATGGTGATCTCGGCCTCGGTTGTGCGGCCGGGCGCGCGCTCCAGCAACAGGTCGGGCAGGGTCGGCATCTCGCCCTGGCCGATGGCCGAGGTCATGCGGTCCTTGGCCTGTTCGGTGTCTCGCGCCAAGTCCGCGCCCTTGATGCGCGTGATCCGCGATTCCGCGCCGCGCACGTGGGTGAACACCACATCGCCGCGCGCCACCGTTTCGGCCGGCAATTCGAGCCGCTTGACACTGCTGACATGCATGCCGGGCTCGATCAGATCAGCCATGAGCACCGGCTCCATGCTGTTGGTCGCGCAGGCGACGATATCCGCCCCCGCCACCGCCTCGCCTATGCTCGCCGCCGCGCTCACGTCGATTTCAAGCTTGTCGCGCCATTCCCCGGCGAAGGCTTCGCGGTTCTCCGCCGTCGGGCTGTAGCAGCGGATCGTGTCAATGTCGCGCACCTCGGTCATTGCCATGGCCTGGCCGCCCGCCTGCCAGCCCGACCCGAGAATGCAGAGCGTCCGCGCATCAGCGCGCGCGAGGGATTTCGCGGCGAGGCCGCAAGCCGCCCCCACGCGCATGCGCTGGACGATGCCGTCTGGATAGATGGCGAGCGGTTCGCCGGTCTCCGTGCTGAATAGCAGGACCAGGCCGACATAACGCCCACCCGGCGCCGCCGGGACCTTTACGCGGCGCAGCCCGTGCGCGGTCTCGGGCCAGGTCAGGATATCGGAATTGATGCGCACCGCGCCGATACCGAACGCGGGCACGACGCCCGCCATGGTCAGCAACGAATGCAGCGCGTCAGGGCGGTTTGAGGGCGAGAGGATTTCGCCGCGCACCCCGGTCGCCGCTTCGCCGCGGCCGAGCGCGCGATAGGATTCCTCGGATGCCGCCAGGCAGTCCGCCATGCTGAGCGCCGCCTCGACCTCATCATTGGAAAGAATCAGGGTCATCTCATGGTGCCTCCGCCTTGACCGCAAGGAGAGGCCGCAGCCGTGCCGCGTCATCAAGCGATTCCAGGTTGCTCACGGTATCGATCAGCCGTCGCGCCTTGCGCGCGCCCAATACGGGGTCCATCAGACCGCGCGCTTTGGCCTCGACCTCGTCCCAGGACATGGGGTTCTCAGTGGTGCCGCGCACCGCCCGCGTGCGCCGCTTGTGGGTCCGCCCGTCACGGGTGGTGATCTCGACCATGGCTTGGCGGCGGGGCCGCGCGCGCATGAGCGCATCGCTCGGCACCACGCGGACACGGCGGCGCAGCTTTTGCAAGGTAGGATCCTTCATGCGCGCCATGTCATGGGAACTGGCGAAGGTCAAGGTGCCGTCCACAAGCATCAGGGCGATGAGATGCTGGGCGTTGATGTTGGGCATGGGGGCATTGTCCACGGTGCGCGCGCCACGGGCCGGAAGGTGGACGGCGATGCTTTGAACGTCGTCACCGGTGATACCCTTTTCGCCCATGAGCCATTCGAGGGAATCCAAGGCTGCCTGCATGGGCGAGCCCACCGTCCAGCGCTTGATGTTGGTATCCGTGATCTCAAAGTGCTTGCCCAGCCCATCGGCCAGGGCGCCGATGCGCGGGCGCGGTGAATAGGCTTCGAGAAAATTGCGTTCACCGGAGAAAACGTCGTCGACGCCCGTGAACCCCGCCGCAACCATGGTCGCGGCCATCACGCCCGCCTGGGCCGGCATGCCCGCGAAGTCGAAAGCCTTCTCGATGTGCTCAGCGTCACGCACGTTGGAGGTGCAGCCCGATGCAAGCTGGGCGCAGTAAGACAGCAGAAAGCGCGCCTGGGTGGCATCGAGCCCTAAGAGCGCGCCCGCCGCGGCGCCGGCGCCGAAGGTGCCGCCGAAGCTGTGGGGGCTCCGGAATGCCGCGGTGAAGGCATCGACATCGAGCGCCTTGGTCAGGCGGCAACAAACGTCGTAGCCGAGCACCACCGCCCGCAGAAACGCCGTACCCGCGGCGTGGGTCCGTTCCGCCACCGCCAGCGCCGCCGGCACCACGGCACACCCGGGATGGGTATGGGAGGAGACATGGGAATCGTCGGTCTCATCGGCGTGGGCGAGCATGCCATTGGCCAGCGCCGCGTTTGCCGCATTGGTGACGATCTTCGAGCCCACGACGCCGGCCTCGCGCACCCCGCCCAGGGTGCGGACATAGGCGATGGCCCGGCGGCCCGGCAGCAGCCTGGATCCGGACACCATGGCGGCGAAGGTGTCGAGCACATGCTGCTTGGCCTTCGCCGTCACCGCCCCCGGAATTCGTTTCCGCCGCGCCGCTGCCATATAGCGGCTGAGTTCGGTCATCTCAGGACTGATTTGGGCAAGTGGCTGGATCATGAGGCGGGTCGTTTGAGATCAGGCCAGGCACCGCGCTGTGCGCCGGGACATGCCGGTGGTTAGGCCATCGATGTGCAAGGCACCAACGGCAGCAGGGGTCGGCTCCCTGCTGCCATCACTGGACTCTGCGGAACTCAGTTGGTTTTCTTCCTTTTCTTCTTTTTCCTCTTTTTTCTTTCTCTTGGTGTACGCGCGGTACTGCTTGACCACCGAGGCTGGCACCTTCACCAGATTGGCGGCGATATAGGCCTGCAGTTCCGGTCCCGTGCTCGGTGACACGTGGATGCCGCGCTTTTTTGCATAGGCACGAAACGCCTTGTCCTTGGTCATGGACTGATGGGCCGCACGCAGGATTTCCGTACCCTTGGCATTCATGGCGGGCGGACCCAGCAGGGGTACGCCAACGCGAGCCGGCGCGGCCAGCAGGGTCAGCAGCGCCTTTGCCTCGGGGTTGGTGACGAGGCTTGATACCAAGGGCAAATTCGGCTCGACCGGGAAGGTCTGGAAGATCGGCACGACCTTCTTGTCCCTGATCATGTCCGGCCGCTGGCTCTGGAGAGAGCCCTCGTGGGAGAACACACCGTCCACCTCGCCACGCTCTATGGCGAGCAGGACCGCATTCATCCCCGGGTAGCCATGGATCGGCCGGAAGGGGAAGCCGCGGTACTTGGCGAGTATCTTGGGGACGACGACGTTCTGGGACCGCGCCGAAAGGCCGCCCAGCACGATCGTCTTCTTGGCCTTCTTGAGCTGGGCGAGGTTCTTGATTCCGGTGCTGGCGCTGAGCCAGAGAATCGCGTTGGTGCTGGCCGTCGAGCCGATATAGGTAAACTTCGTCAGCACGAAGCGCGCGCCCTTGTGGCCGATGGAATTGGCCAGCAGGAAGCCGCTGCGGCCTGGCATGCCGAGCTCTAACCCGTCGCGCTTGGCGAGGGTATAGAGGTAGTTACCGAGCAACAGCCCGCCGGCGCCGGGCATATTCTTGGCGATGATGTTCGGTTTTCCCGGAATGTATGAATTGTAGAACCGCGCGATGGTGCGCATTTCATTGTCGATGCCGCCACCCGGCGGATACCCCGCATACAAGGTGATGGACTTGCCGGCAAAGTAGTCTTGGGCCGATGCCGCGCCGGGCATCGCCAACGCGATGGCGCCCGCGACGAACGCGACTGCGAATCTTGCAACTGTCATGCTGTCCTCCCAACAGTAGTGATGATGTTTAGTCCAGCCGTTCCACGGTATTCGGTCCGGGGTTCAGCTCACCGTTTCCTTTTGGCGTTCCTGATTTGCCTCGCGGTCGGGAAGGTATTCCTCCTCCTGGTAGCCGTGGACAGAGATGTCGTAAAGGTTGCCGTCGGGATCCATCCCCCGAAGCTCGGCATAGGGCCGGTTCGACGGGCGCGCCGTCGGTTCGGGCAGGCCGTGCTCCCGAAGCTTGTCGGAAATCGCGTCGGCGTCGTCTACGGCGAACCCGAAATGGTTCAGGCCCGGCGGCGCATCCGCGGGGCGGCTTTGCAACAGGGCCAGGGTGATGTAGCCGTCGGTGAGGTAATAGGCGCCGCCTTCCTCGTGCAGCAGCACCTCCATCTCGAACGCGTTCTGGTAGAACTCAGCCAATTTCTGGGGATTCGGCGACTTGATCGCCAGATGGCGAATTTTGGGTTTAGACATTGATTCCTCCATTGTTGGGCGCGTTTTTGACGTTTCCTTTGCCAGCGCGCCTTAGATTGTAAAAAAAGCTAGACCAACCCTTGGACCCTGTAAAGCAGGCTGGGTTTTCGCCTAGTTGTCCTCCACCGCGCTGCGGCCGGCGAGGCGGCCGAACACGGCGTTGCGGGTTTGCCCCGTGAAGGACGGGTAGTTGTGGTAAAACAGGCCGATGATATCGCCCGAAGCGTAGAGCCCCTTCATCGGCTCATTCAGCGTGTTCAGCACCTGGGCGCGTGAATTCACCTTGAGACCGCCAAACGTGAAGGTGATGCCGCAAGTGACGGGAAAAGCCCGGAACGGCGGATCATTGATCGGCGTGGCCCAGTTCGATTTGGCGATGGCGAGGCCTTCGGTGCGCTTGCCGTCGGGTTGGGTGGGGTCGAAGGCCGGCTGGTCGCGGCACGCGGCGTTGAATTCATCGACGGTGTGAGACAGAACCTCGGGCGCGAGGCCGATTTTCCCGGCCAGTTCGGCGATGGTGTCCGCTTCCTCGAAGGTGGCCTTGTGGTGGGGATAACGGCGCATCTCATTGCCGGTGCGATCATAGATCTGCCAAGCGACGGATCCCGGTTGGGCGAGAATGGCACGCCCGGTCTTGGCGTAAGTGAAGGAGTGCTGGGCCTCGCCCTCGTCGAAAAAGCGTTGACCCAGCGCGTTCACGGTAATGCCGTAGGGGTAATCGTAGCGGCTTTGGGTGTTGCCGCGGCCGTCGGCATGCTGAGGCGTCTCGAAATCCGGCGCATTGGCGTCGATGGGCGACATGTGCCCCGATTGCCACTGCCCGCCGGTCATGGCGCCGAGTTCCACCAGGTACCGCAAGACCTCCCCGGTGTCGTGTTTGGAGCCGCGGACCTTGACGAAATCGGTGTTGCCCGAGAGATAGCGCGCACGCATTTCCGGGCTTGCCTGGAACCCGCCGGCACAGGCGATGACGGCTCTCGCCGAAAGGTCGTATTCGCCGTCCTCGGCGCACACGTGAACGCCCTCGATCCGATGCATGTTGCCGAGCATGGCGCCGACCGGCGCATTGAAACGGATTTCGATGCCGAGTCCTTCGGCAACCTCGCGCCATTGGGTGAGTTGGCCGAGCCCGCCGCCGGCCACGTGAATGGCGATCCCGCGCTCGAAATACCGTTTTCCGTCGACCAGGGCGTGCTCCTTGAGGAACTCCCATTTGATGCCGACTTCCTTCATCCAGTGAATAGCGGCATTGGATTCATCCACCAGGGTCTCGGCCAGGGCGCGATCCATTCGGCCCTGGGTCATGCGCTCCAGGTCGGATAGGAAGTCCTCGCGGGTGTAGGGCGCGATGTTGAGGGATCGGTAGTAATCCTCGTCGATATCGGCGACCAGTTCGCGCATTTCGGCGGCGCCTTGGTGGACGAAACGGAAGCCGGTGCCCGAGTAGCGCGCGTTGCCCCCGTACTCTGCCTCGGGCGCCTTTTCCAGCATTATGATCCGATCCGCGCCGGACTTCTTGGCCGAAACCGCGGCGTCGAAGGCGGCGCTGCCGCCGCCGATCACGATTACGTCGTAGGATTGATCCATGGAGATGCTTTCCTCCTTGTTTGTCGCGCGGTTTCACCACGCGGTTTTTTGTTGCCGCCACGACCCGTTGGCGCGCTCAGAATAAATTGGTTTGAGCCCGTTGGCGAGGCTCCTCGGAATCCCGCGATCCCCATGAAAGTCTCCCGCCAGGCCACTAATTTTGAAAACGAGAGGTATAGATTTTGATGAGGGACAGAATATTTGTTTATCATGGGCACCCAAGGTCAGAAAAAAGCGGGGAACAACCATGGCAGAAACCATGGCTGGCGGCGCCCAGGGCGTCGCCATGCGGGACCAAGTCAGCGCGGCGGAATGGGACACGCGGGTGAATCTGGCGGCGGCCTTCCGCATCGCCTACCACCTGGGCTGGAACAACCGCCTGGTCAATCACATCACCGCGCGGGTGGCCGATGAACCCAACCACTTCCTCATGAACCCCCATGGCCTCGGCTGGCACGAAATAACCGCGTCGAACCTGGTAAAAGCCGATTTCAACGGCAAAATCCTGAGCGGCGGCGACGTCGAACTGGCGCCCGCCGGCCTCAACTTCCACAGCGCCATCCTGAGGAATAAACCGGACATCGACTGCGTCTGCCATACCCATCCCACCCCGGGCGTGGTGATCTCGGCCACGCGCACAGGGCTCAAGATCCTCGACCAGACGGGCTGCATGCTGCACGGCGAGGTGAGCTACCACGAGTTCGAGGGCTACGCCCGCGAGAAAGACGAGGCGCCACGAATTGTTGCCGATCTCGGCGACCGCAAGACCATGATCATGTGGAACCATGGGCTCCTGACCGTGGGGCGGACCATCGGCGAGGCCTTTAGCTTCATGCGCCGTTTGATCGGCGCCTGTGAACTGCAGGAACGGGTGATGGCGCTGGGCACTGAAATTCGCGAAATTCCCGAGGACGTCAAAGACTTCACCAAAACACAGATCGACCAGCGCAACCCAAACCAACCGATCGGCGGGCCGGAATGGCGCATGAACCTGCGTCTCGCCGACCAGCTCTATCCCGGCTACAAAACCTAAGCACACCTCAACCGAGTGCCGTATTCTCCCTGTTTTGACGCGGATTAATCTTTCTCTTGGGCGATGACCTTGGCGGCTTCCGCCTCGACCACGGTTCCCTTGAAAAAGTCAGGGTTTAGCGCGGCTTGCAGTTTGACCATGTTGGTAAAGGTAAATTCGCGGAAGTCGTCTTCGGTGATCAACCCGTCCTCCACCAGATCGTAGGATTGAGCCAGCGGTTCGGTCATGTCGGGAACGTCCCAATGGGCGATGTCCGACGAGAACAAGGCCTTGAGGCGCGCGCCGCCATGATTGCATTTGCTGTTGAACGCATGCACTAGGGTGCGGTCGTCGGCCTCGCAACCAAAGAAAAAACGCGGCACGAACTGATCGTAGATATCTTGTTCGGACTCGATACCGGCAAGCGCCCAATCATCGATGCAGTCTATATCCGGCATCAAGCCCGGCCGCGCGCCGGGAACGTTGTCTTTCTCCTTGAAGCGCTCGAGATAGGGGGCGTATTCATCGCCGCCATATTTTTCCATCAGTTCCACAAGCATGGGACGGTCAATCTGACGCGGATCGAGATTTTCCCTGAGCGCCCCCATATTGCGCTTTTCCCAATGTTCAAAGAGGTCGTTGTAAAGCGACACCGCCCAATTCACGCCCCCTTCCAGCAAACCAAACTTGAGATCCGGGAATCGGCGCGTCACGCCGCCGAGAAACAGCGCCTTGCAGAACGCCTCGCCGGCGGCGGCGAAGGCGCCGATATGATTGTAGGTGTAGTTGGTCACGCTCTTGCGGGCGCCCCAACGCTGGCCCGAAGCATGAGAAGTGGGCGCTACCTTGAGATCAAGGCATTTCTGCCAGAACGGGTCGTAGTCGTAAGCGCTGTCCAGCGCCAGGGAATCGATCCATTGGGAATAGGGGGCGATCTCCGGCGCCTTGTCCTCGATGATCGGCACCGGGCGGCTCACCACGCCGTCGATCATGATCGCCTTGTAGCCCAGTTCCGTGACACAGAATTCAAGCTCTTCGATCGCCTCGTCGGGCGTATGGGTGGGAATAACGGCGGCCGGTGTCATGCGGTCCGCATGGCGCGCGAAGCGATCCCAGTTCATCAGGTTGACGGCGCGGCAACCGGCACGGCGGATTTCGTCGTCGGGTTCACCGATCAAATGGAATTGGGAAGTGTAGACCACCGCGTAGTCGATGCCGATCTCGTCATAGCGCGCGCGAAACAGGTCGGGCAGCATGGCGGTCGCCAGATCCAGGGTATTTTTGGCGGGCATGGTCCAAAACGGCGGCCGGCCGATGCGCTTGTACATGCGCTCATCATGATCCGATGAATGCCAGGCGCGTTTGAGGCGCTGGTTGACGTAACGATCGGTCAGCTCCGGTCCGGCGACCTCGCGGAAATATTCGATGACCTCGGGATGGTATTCTTGGGTGTGCCCATCCCCGTCGATAACCGGATGGTCGATCTTTTGGCGCGCCGCCAATGAACGCGATTCGGCTTTATCCCACGGCATGGATTTCCCTCCTATTCATGCACACATTGTCGCATTGCGTCGTTTGTTAATCCTTATCATTTAACGGGGCTTATCGCCAGTAACGGGGCTTATCGCCAGTAACGGGGCTTATCGCCAGGCAGGCGTACGCCACCCTTTCCCAAGGGCCGATTGTGGTGCATTCTCCGTGCTTGGGCCATGGAGCAAAAATAATTCAACCACCATGAAAACAAAAAAACATCATCAAGGAGGTTAGTCATGAACAGGATGGGAACCAACGGACTAGTGGCGTTTTGTGCCCTTGCGGTGCTGTTGGCGCTGCCCCATGGAACCGCCGTGGCGGCAGGCGATTTCTTCAAGGGCAAGCGGGTGACGTTTTATGTCGGATACGCCCCGGGGGGCGGTTACGACACCTACAGCCGATTGGTGGCGCGGCACTTGGGCAAGCACATTCCGGGTAACCCCAAAGTCATCGTCAAGAACATGCCGGGTGCCGGAAGCCTGCGTCTCGCCAACGAGCTGTACAACAATCTGCCCAAGGACGGGACGGCGATCGGCATGATCGGCAACAGCCTTCACCTCTCGGAACTGGTGGGCCGCCCCAATATTAAATTTACCGCCACCAAGTTCAACTGGCTGGGGCGTATCACCGACGGTGATACGATTTTCGCCATCCGGAGCGCCGTCGGCGTGAGCTCCTTCAGTGATCTGCGGCGCAAACAGGTGATCGTCGGGGTTCCCGGCGCCGGCTCGGCGACGACCTTGATGCTGACCGTCATCAACAATGTGCTGGGCACCAAATTTAAATTGATTTCCGGCTATAAGGGCAGTTCCGGTATTCGCCTCGCCGTGGAACGCGGCGAACTCGACGGTCTCCAGAGCATCCTTTGGTCGGTTCATGGAAGTTGGATCAAGCGGAACAAGATGAAAGTCCTCTACCAGATTCCGGTAAAGAGGCTTCCGTCATTGAAGGATATTCCCAGCATTCTCGAATTCGCAAAAACTAAGAAGCAGAAAAAGCTCATCAATTTTTTCGCCTCCTACGTCACCATGGGACGTGCGGTGGTGGCGCCTCCGGGCCTGTCAAGGGCCCGCGTCGCGACTTTAAGGGCGGCCTTCATGGGAGCCATGGGAGACAAGACCCTGTTGGCGGAAGTGAAAAAGCGCAAGCGGCGTTTCAGGCCGCTGTCCGGCAAAAAAATGCAGGCGCTCATCACCTCGGTGTTCGACCTTTCCGATGATCTTAGGGCGCAGGCTATAGAGGCCGCAAAAATTGGCAAATTGAAAAAGCGCAAGATCGTCCTGGTCACCACCACGGCCAAGATCGTCAAACGCAACAAGAGGGGCAGCAAGCTGACACTGGTGGAAAAGGGCGGCAAGAAGGTCAAGGCGCGGGTCCACCGCAGGCGCACCAAGATCACCATCAACGGCAAGAAGGCCAAGCGGTCGGCGACCAAGGTCGGCATGACCTGCGAGATGGTCTACGAGGGCCCGGGCAGCGAGGCGACCAAGCTGAACTGCAAGAATTGACCGGCCCCTGTTGGGGGACGCAAACCCGGCCGGGACGGCACGCGCCGTCCCGGCCCTGGGTGTCGTGACCGGGGCGCGTTCTTTTACGTTGTCAGGACCTTTCGGACGGCACCGCCAGATCAACTAAGCGTGCGCCGGCAGGCATGAGCCGCTAAGTGTTTCTGGGTCAAATGGTTCAATTTAGCCCGGAAATACGCTAGCTCACTTGCAACGGTTTGCCGACCCCCCGGATCGATGGTTCCTCCCGGCAGCCGGCGGCGGCGGCGTCCGGGTCGGTGGAGCCCTCCCAGAGAGAGCCGTTATAACGCCAGCCGGTGGCGCCGTCCGAGCGTACCGAGCACAGCCACACCAGCACCGGGTTCATGACATCGACGGGCAGCAATTTGCGCCCCGGCATGGGCGGCCGGTTGGGGTCGGTATCGCAGGCCCCGCCCGGCAGCATGGCATTGACGGTGACACCCGTGCCCTTCAGGTCCTGAGACCAAATATAGGTCGATGAATCGATGGCGGCCTTGGTGACGCCGTAGGGGCTTTGGCGTTCATCGTAGAAATTACGGATCGATGTGGTCAGGTTGATGATCTTGCCGGAACCCTTTTCCACGAAATACCGCGCGCCCGTGCGCGCCATGAGGAACGTACCGGTGACGTTCACCTCCACGGTCTGGCGATAGATTTCGGGGTCCGATTCCCAGAATGTCTGGTGGTCGGCGTTTTCCGGGATGCCGGGGTCGCGGCGCGGGCGCCGGGCGTTGTTGACCAGCACGTCGAGCCCGCCGAAGGCCTCGATGGTGGCCTTGAGGCAGTTCTCGCAAGACGCCAGATCGGTGATGTCGGTCTCCACCACCAACGCCCGACCCGATCCGGCGATATCGCCGATTTCCGCCGCCACCTCCTTGAGCCCACCCACCGCCGGCGAGGCCAGCACCATGCGCGCGCCCCTCGTTGCCAGCCCCAGGCTCATGGCGCGCCCCAAACCGCGGTCGGCGCCGGTCATGATGACGACCCGGTCCTCGAGGTCGATATCGGGCAGGTCTATTTCCGCCATCGGTTTCTCCCATCCTTTGATTTGGCCCGACTATACGGAGCCACTGGCATGGGGAAAAGGCCGGCGCTATGTTGGGCCATGCTTCGGAGACGGATTTTTTCTGCCCTGCCTGTGGCTTTGCCCGTGACGGCTCAACGCTAGACCAATGCCGTGTTTTGTTTATGTCTTGGGAAGTGAGGGGAAAGGTGGATACAGCACCTATGTTGGTTGGACCACTGACTTGAATAGGCGTCTTGGCGAGCATAATTCAGGCACCGGCGCACGTTCGACCCGAGGTCGCAGATGGGTGCTTCTCTATGCCGAGCGTTACGCCTCTCGGCAAGAGGCGATGAGCCGGGAATGGCACCTCAAGCGGGACCGGCGATTTCGGAAAAGTTTGACCCCACCGATAACCGGCGCTGCTCAGGCTTGTTAACCTTATGTCCGCTTTTGGCTATAAGCGGACATAAGGTTAACGCCGAATCCGTCGCCCCGAGCCTGTTAACCTAATGTCTCCTTTTGACCCAAAGCGGACATTAGTCCGTCATGCACTGATTAGCAGAAAGACGAGATTGTGGAAAAATTGATTAGGTCATGGAAACAAAGTTTTGAAGAGGCTGCCAGGGGCGTCCATACATGACAAAGCCCATCGGATGGCTGCGGAAGGGATGCCGTTCGCTTGGCGGTGGGATTAGTGGTACAATTTTCACTCAGTTGGATGTCATCTGGGGAATGTCGGATAATGAGGAATTGCTAGGCAATAAATTTTAAAAAAAATGGGAGAAATGGGAGATTAGAGATGCCCGAACTGACGCATATGGCAATGTGCACGATGAACAATCGGCGCCTCGCCCGGTTTTACCAGTTTGTCTTCGGCATG
>SMVA01318299.1_pt1 | contig 11958 bp, 9 predicted proteins | sample 2456451 | NCBI WGS metagenome assembly SMVA01 (sample SAMN11095933, study PRJNA526329) | marine sediment metagenome | biome: Marine sediment; feature: Surficial sediment; material: Deep marine sediment; isolation source: Hadal surficial sediment | place: Pacific Ocean | collected 2014-05 | depth 0-1...
AAACGGCGTCGAAACCCTCGTTCGCCGGAATCAGCGCTCCCGGCTCGAAGAACTTCAATGTGAACTTGCCGTCGGACAGGCGTGCGATGTTTTTGGTAAACCGCACGGCGTTGGTGCCCAGATGCGGCAGGCTGCTGCCCCAGGCGCTATGCATCTTCCACTTGACGCGCTGCGCATCGGCGGTCGATGCGAGGCTGACCAGGCCGATCGCCAAAGCGGCGATGGCGGCCACGCTCAGAAAGCTCTTCTTGTACATCCCAGAAATCTCCCTGTTTTTGATCGTCTGATTTACCGGGATACCCCGGATGGCTCGTCCCAGCCGAGATGGACGCTAGCATAACCATACCCGGACCGCGAGTCCCAGAATGATCGGGCGGGTCGGCGTGCGATTCCACTGCGGAATCAAATAATTGAAGGCTGCGCGGAGGGATCCCGAGGCGCCGCCGCCGCTATTCGCTCGCCAAGTTAAAGAGCCTGCGGTTTCGCTGGGCGATCATCGGGCCGGTGTCGGCCATATATTCTTTCATGTAGGGGGTTTCCATGTGGTGGTCGATGGCGGCCTGATCGGCATAGGCCTCATAAAGAAAAATTGTCTCGCTGCCGTCGGTCGGGGCCAGCAGTTCGAAGGCCTTGCAGCCGGGCTCTTTGCTCAGCACATTGCGCCTATGCTCGCGGGCGCGAGTCAGGTAAGGCGTCCTTCTGTCCGGCATTGAGGGTCAGCTCGACCAAGAGAACCAGGGTGCTCATACGATTTTTCCTCCCAAAAGTTTCGGGAACGGATCATATGGAGCGCGGTTCCGGAGGCAAACCAAATATCTCGGCGCGCGCGGGGGTCGGCGCACGCGGGGGTTGGGGAATCGGGGAATTAAGTGCCGGTCTTGACCGCTTTCCAGAACCTCGAATTGAGGAAATCGACGAAGCCGTCGTGCTGCTCCTGAAGGCAACGGCGCAGGCTCTCGGGTCCGCCGACGCTGGCGACGAAGCGGCAGAGTTCGAAGGCGCCGCGCGCCCGTTTCCGGGCCGCCGGTGACAGGCTGTCCGCGCCGCTCGTCACCGTGGCGCGCGACCATAGCGCTTCGTCCCCCGCCGTTCCGGCGCCGCCTCGTTCGGGCAGCAGGTTGATCATGCGCGAGGTAACGCGGGCCGCCTGCATGCGCTCCGCATTGCCATCGACGATAAGGGCGCCCAGATGGCGCAGCGGGCCGGTAAACAGCGCGGCCTCGCTTTCGGTGATCGGGTCCGGATCGTCGGGCCGCGGGACCGGCAGCAGAGCGACGTTCTCCGCGATCTCGATCTCGATGCGGTCGAGGCCCAGCGCCGCCAGCGCGGCGCGGTCCATGCTGACCCGGACCGCGAGGTGGCGGCGCGCGGACTCGAAGCGCAGGTGGGACCGGGCATCGAGGACCACGGCATGGCCGTCTTGGGTGGTGCCGATCAACCGGACCCGGCCGCCCCCGGCGATGCGGTATTCGGTCCCCCGGGGCGGCGAGAAGCGGCCGGCATCGAGGCAGAACGAGGTCACCTCGGCGCTGCAGTCGCGGGCCCCGCAGGTGAGACCGACCGTTCCGTTGGTGGCGACCAGCGCGAGAGCCTGGGGCGCCGCCTGCGCGGCGCCGGACCCGAGCGCGACAAGAGCCGCCAGCATCATGGCCGGTGGCACGATACGTTGATGGAACATGAGCATTCTCAGGGCCTCCTCTAAAGAAGGGTGTCGCGAACGCATTTCAGACCCGGAGTGTGCCACAGGCCGGACGCCACCGGCACCGCCAAAATGAAATGGGGTAAAAAAGAGTAAAAAAGAGGGGATGATAAAAGGGGACTGACCCCTATAATTCTCTGTTTTATAATATATTATAGATAGTTATGTGGCGTGATAATCTTTGATTACGTTTGGATCGGGTTCAGCGCCGAGGCCCGGGCCCGGGGGGAGGTGAAAGACCCCGCCGCGCGGCGCGATCGCGGCGCCGTATAGACAGGCCTCGCGCTCCAGATAGAACCACTCGGCCAGCCCGCTGTCCGGCAGCGCCGCCATCAACTGCAGGGTCGCCAGGAAGCCCGGACCGAAATAGGGCGCGTGGGGCATCAAGGCCACGCCGGAAGAGCGCGCCAGCGCCGCGACCTTGCGGAATTCGGTGACGCCGCCGACCTTGGTGACGCTCGGCTGGGCGTAGTCGACCGCGCCGGCGTCGAACATGGCCTGGAACTGGTACGCGGTGCAGGCGTTCTCGCCGGCGGCGAGCGGCACGCCGGTCTCGGCGCGCAAGGTGGCGAGCGCGCGGAAGTCTTCGGGCGGGAAGATCGGCTCCTCCAGCCAATGCAGATCGTAGGACTTGAGCCGCAGCGCCATGTCCCGCGCTTCACCCGGGCTCCAGGGGCAGTTGGCGTCGACCATGATCGGCACCTCCGGCCCGGCCGCTTCGCGCGCCGCGGCGACCTCGGCTTCGCGGATTTCGTGCAGCTTGATGTGGCGAAAGCCCTCGGCCAGCGCCGCAGAGGTCCGCTCGGCCACGGCCTCCGGCTCGCCGTAACGGAACAGGCTGGCGTAGCCGGGAATTTCCTGCGCCCCCGGGCCGCCCCCCGGGCCGCCGAGAAATTCGCCGAGCGGCTGACCCGCCGCCTTGGCGGCCAGGTCCCAGAGCGCGATATCGAGGCCGGAGAGCGCGAACATGGTAATGCCGTAGCGCCCGAAGATGTGCAGGGTCTGCTGCAACTCCGCCATCAACGCGGCGATATCGGTCACTTCGCGGCCCCGCACGACCGGCGCCACCATGTCCTCGAAGGCGCAGGCGACGGCGCGGCGGCAGTTGTAGCTGAAGGCCTCGCCCCAGCCGACCAGGCCGTCGGCGGTCTCGAGCCGAATCAGCACCGTGTCGAGGCCCTTCCAGGCCTGGCCCATCCAGCCGGCCCGCGCACCGCCTGGGTTGAAGGGGCCGGCGTTGAAGGGAATGGTCAGCGGGATGGCTTTGGCCTGGGCAATTTTCATGATCGTGGGCTCCGAATCGGCGCGCTGCGGCGGCGCTTCCCAGCATGCCCGCGCCGCGCAGCTTCGTCCACCGGCGCGCCGCGTGGTTGTCGCGTCCTGTGTTGGCGGGCAGTATGAGGCGACACAGTGACAGTATGAGGCGACACAGGGAGAGGTCACAGAAAAGTGAAACCGCGCATCGGCCTGTTGCTCGGCGATCCTTGCGGGATCGGTCCGGAGGTCGCGGCCAAGTTACTGGCGCGACCCGACACCACCGCGCGCGCTGAAGTGTGGGTGCTCGGCGACCGCGAGGTCTTCGCCGCCGGCCAGCGCGCGGCCGGAGTCGCCCCCGGCATCCCGGAGGGCGCCGCTTTTCGTCACATCGACTTCGTGGGGCGGGAGGACTGCCCGCCCGGGCGGGTTCACGCCCAAGCCGGCGCGCATGTGCTCGACCTGCTGCGCCGGGGCGCGGACCTGGCCGCCGAAGGTGCGCTCGATGCCCTGGTCTTCGCGCCGCTCAACAAGCAGGCCATGGCGGAGGGCGGGCTCGAGCAGGAGGACGAGTTGCGATTTTTGGTCGAGCACCTGGGGTGCCGCAGCCACGCTTGTGAGCTCAACGCCATCGACGCGCTGTGGTCCTCGCGGGTGACCTCCCACATTCCGATCTCGGAGGTCGCCGCGGCGATCACCGGGCCGGCGATCGAAGCAGCGGCGGAGATCCTGCACCGCACCCTGCAGGGGACCGGCGTTGCCGCGCCGCGGATTGCGATCTCCGCGCTCAATCCCCACGCCGGCGAAGGCGGCCGTTTCGGGCGCGAGGAGATCGAGGCGATCGCACCCGCGGTCGCCGCGTGTCGCGCGCGTGGCATCGACGCGATCGGGCCGCTGCCGGCCGACACCATCTTCGTCCGCGCCCAGCGTGAGGGGTTCCATGGCGTCGTCTCCATGTTTCACGACCAATGCCAGATTGCCATGAAGCTGATGGGCTTCGACCGCGGAGTCACGCTGCTGGCCGGGCTGCCGTTCCCGGTCGCCACCGCCGCCCACGGCACCGCTTTCGACATCGTCGGCCAGGGCAAGGCCAATCCGGAGCCCATGGTCCGCGCGTTCGAAATGGCGCTGAGCCTGGCCCGGGCGGTGCCGGTGACTACGGACGCAAATTGAGCGCGGCCGTGCCGCGCGATCCCATGCCGATCGTCGACGCCCACGCTCATTTTTGGGATCTGGACACTCAGTACTATCCCTGGCTCCGCGATCCGGACCCGATCCCGTTCCGCTACGGCGACTATTCGCCTCTCCGCCGCAGCTACCTGCCCGAGGATTACCGCCGCGATTCCCGGGACTTCACGGTGGCTGGGCTGGTCCACGTCGAGGCCGAGCACGATCCCCGGGATCCGCTCGGCGAGACTCGATGGCTCCGCGAGCTGGCCACGCGGTCCGCTGTGCCGACGGCCTGCGTCTGCCAGGCCTGGCTCGACCGCGGCGACGTGGCCGAGGTGCTCGCCGCCCAGGCGGAATTCGCGCTGGTGCGCGGTATCCGCCACAAGCCGGCCGGGATCGACGACCCGCGCGAGGCCCGCCGCGGTGGGCCCGGCTCTATGGACGATCCGCTCTGGCGCCGGGGCTACGCGCTGCTGTCCGGGCACGGCCTATCGTTCGACCTCCAGACTCCCTATTGGCATCTGGATGCGGCGGCGGAGCTGGCGGCGGACTTCCCCGTGACCCGGATGATCGTCAATCACACCGGCCTGCCCGCGGATCGCAGTCCCGAGGGATTGGCGGCCTGGCGTGCCGCTCTCGAGACGGTCGCGGCGCAGGACAACGTTGCGCTCAAGATCTCCGGGCTCGGCCAGCCGGGGCGGCTTTGGACCGTGGCCGAAAACGGCCCGGTGGTGCGCGACGCCATCGCGATTTTCGGGGTGGCACGCTGCATGTTCGCCAGCAACTTCCCGGTCGATAGCCTGGTCGCGGACTACCGGACCATCTTTGCCGGCTTTCGCGAGATCACGGCGGGATTCCCGCCCGGCGACATCGACAAGCTGTTTCACCACAACGCGGTGCGGCACTACCGCCTGGACCGAGAAAAATTGGAGACTGGAGTATGACATTGGATTTCGCCCGCATCGGCCAGATCGGCCTCGGTTACATGGGCTCGGCCCTGGCCAAGCGGCTGCAAGGCCTGGGCAAGACCGCGATCGGCCACGACATCGACCCGGAAAAACTCGCTGCCGCCGCCACCGCCGGAGTCACTTGTTTGGACTCGGCGGCTGCGGTGACCCGCGAAGTCGATGTGGTCGTGGTCTGCGTCACCAGCACCGATAGTGTGGAGGCGTCGGTGTTCGGCCCCGGCGGAATCGCCGAAGCGGGCGCCCCCGGCAAGGTGCTTGTCGATATCTCGACGACCGTGGCCGAGGCGACCCGCGACATGGCGGCGCGGCTCAAAAACCAAACCGGCATGGACTGGATCGACGCACCGGTCTCCGGCGGGCCGCCGGCGGCGGAAAGTGGCGCACTCACCGTGATGGCCGGCGGCGAGCCGGCGGTCTTCGACAGCCTGCGGCCGTTGTTCGACGACCTCGCCGCCAAGGCGACCCTGATGGGCCCGGTCGGCGCCGGGCAGGTCACCAAGATGATCAACCAGGTGCTCTGCCTGACCCTCTATCCGATCTTGGCCGAGGCGCTCAAGCTGGGCGAGAACGCGGGCGTCGAGGTCGCCAAAATCCCCGAGGCGCTCGGCGCGGGCTATGCCGGCAGCAATCTGCTGCAGGCCATGTTCCCGCGCATGGTGGCGCGGCAGTACACACCGCCCGCCGCCTTCGCGCGCCAACTGCTCAAGGACCTGGACATGGTCTACGACCTGGCCAAGGCGACCAAGACCCCGACGCCCATGACCGATCAGACGCGTGCGCTCTACCGCCTCATGATCGCCCGCGGCCACGGCGAGGAAGATCCGATCGCGCTGCTCAAGTTCTACGACCAGGCGCCGGTGTGAGGGTGGGGCCGTATCCGACTAAGTCATGGCTTCGCCTCTTGTGCGGCTTTGCGACTCTGGCTTAATGTGCCCTCGCGACGGTTCCCGAATCGGGATCGAAAGGGAACGGGGTGCGGCGGCTCGGCGAGGGCCACCCAGGCCTCGGCTGTCCCCGCAACTGTAGGCGGAAAGTGCGGCGTCCCCTCCACGCCACTGGGTTGACCGGGAAGGCGGGGCGTTTGCCGAAATCCGCGAGCCAGGAGACCTGCCGCCGCAAACAGCCAGCGCGAACCCGCCGGACGGGGTGATTCGGCGGAAGGGGGACGGCACGTCGGTCGTGCGTAAATACTCCCGGTTCGTGATGGCATGGGTATTGGAATTCTATTGGGAGGAGAACCCATGTCGCGCCATCCGTCACGCCTCAACCCGGCCATCCTTTTTTCGCTGCTCGTCGTGGCCCTCGCGGTCCCGCTATGGCCGGGCAACGCGCGCGCGCACGAAAGCTACGAGCATTATCTCTTCGTGCCCGACCGCGCGCTTCCTCAGATCACGGTGATCGACACCAACAGCGATACCGTGATCGCGCAAATTCCGGTCGGCAAGGTGCCGCATCAGGTTACGGTTTCGGCGACCCTCGGCAAGCTGGTCGTCAGCAATACCGCCGACGACACCATTTCGATCATCGATCTCGAGACATTCAAAGTCCGCGCCACCCTGCAGCTCGGCTCAGCACCCGAGCACATGGAACTCAGCCCCGGCGGCGATTTGCTTGCGGTTGGCAACATCGACGGCGGTACGGTCTCCCTGGTCTCGCTGGCCGAAGAGCGCGAGATCGCCCGGGTCCCGGGCCTCAACCACCCGCACAACCTGACTTTCAGTCCGGACGGCTCAAAGCTCTACGTCGCCAATCTGGGCGCCGGATACGTCAGCGTCATCGATGTGGCGCAGGCGCGCATTATCGACGAGATCCCGGTCGCCGAGCCGCGCCTGATCGTCGCCAAGGCCACCGATGCCGAGTACCAGGGTATCATCAACGTGACCGCGAGCGCGGACGGCCGCTTGGGCTTCGCCGCCCATGGCGAGAGCGGCAGCCTCGCGGTGATCGACCTGGTCACCGGCGAGAGGGTCCGCTCGCTGGCGCTGGGGGATCGTCCCTGGCGCGCTTATAGCGCCGCCAACGGCCGCTACATGCTGGTGCCCAACAACGGCGACGGCACGATCTCGGTGATTTCGACCGAGACCCTGGATGTCGTGGCGACCTTGCCCGGGGCGGCCGGCGTGACCGGGGTCAACAGCGATCCCGCGGGTCACACCGCCTTCGCGATCAGCCGCGCCGAAAACAAGCTGGTGCTGCTCGATCTCGATACGCTTAGCCCGGCCGGTGAGATCGCGCTCCCCGGCGGTCCGGAGACAGGTGTGATCTCGCCCCACGGCAAGAAGCTTTACGTCGCGCTCAGCGGCGTCGGCAAGGTGGCGGTGATCGACGTGCCCGGGCGCAAACTGCTCGGCATGATCGATGGCGTCGGCCAAGCGCCCTGGGGCACGACGCTCGCCGGCGCCGACAACTACTGCCACTAGAGGGTCATGGCAGACTTGGGGAGGGCGGCGCCATGAGCGCGCCGCCGCTCCCGGCCTCTTCTTTGGTGCCGGTTACTCTGGTCCTGGGCGGCGCGCGTTCGGGCAAGTCGCGCCACGCCGAGGCGCTGGTGGCGAGTCAGCCGGGTCCTTGCATCTATCTCGCCACCGCCCAGGCCGGCGACGACGAGATGGCGGCGCGCATCGCCGCCCACCGTGAGCGCCGGGGCCCGCGCTGGACCACGGTCGAGGAACCGCTCGATCTGGTTGGTGCACTGACGCAGAATTGCGGTCCGGACCGGGCTGTGTCGGTCGATTGCCTGACCCTGTGGCTGTCCAACCTGTTGGGCGCCGAGCGGGATGTGGAAGCCGAGTGCGGGCGACTGCTCGCCGCGTTGCCTGGGCTCGCCGGACCCGTGGTCTTCGTCTCCAACGAAGTCGGCCAGGGCGTGGTGCCGGATAACGCGCTCGCTCGTGCCTTCATCGACCACGCCGGGCGCCTGCATCGGGACTTGGCGGAAGTTGCCGAGCGGGTCGTCTTCATGACTGCCGGGCTGCCACAAGAAATCAAGTCCGTTTTCGAAAATCAGCCCCGCGTAGTGAGGTTGCAAAGACAATGAGCGATATAACGAAAAACAATGGCAAAGTGCCGGCCACGGTGATTACCGGGTTCCTGGGCGCCGGCAAGACCTCCATGATCCGGCACCTGCTGGCGACCGCGAACGGCAAGCGCCTGGCGCTGATCATCAACGAGTTCGGCGATCTCGGCATCGACGGCGAGCTGCTCAAGTCCTGCGGCATCGAAGGCTGCGAGGAGGGCGACGTGGTCGAACTCGCCAACGGCTGCATCTGCTGCACCGTGGCCGACGATTTCGTGCCGGCCATGGAGGCGCTGTTGAACCGGGACGACCCGCCGGACCACATCGTCATCGAGACCTCGGGCCTGGCGCTGCCCAAGCCACTGGTCAAGGCCTTCAACTGGCCCGAGATCCGCACCCGGGTCACGGTCGACGGGGTGGTCGTGGTGATCGACAGCGAGGCGGTGGCGGCCGGACGCTTCGCCGCCGATCCGAGTGCGGTCGAGGCCGAACGCCGCGCCGACGAGAACCTGGATCACGACTCCCCGCTCGAGGAGTTGTTCGAGGACCAGTTGGCCTGCGCCGATCTGGTGGTGCTCAACAAGACCGATCTCCTGGACTCGGACGCGCTCGATGAGGTCAGCGGCGCGTTGGGCGCCAAGCTGCGGCCCGCGGTGAAAATGCTGCGCGCGACCCACGGCACCATCGATGCTGGCGTGCTGCTGGGCCTGGGCGCGGCCGCGGAGGACGACCTGGACGCCCGGCCCTCGCACCACGACAGCGCCGAGGATCACGACCACGACGACTTCGAAAGCTTCGATGTGACGCTCGGCGAGATCGCCGATCCCGAAGCCCTGATCGTGCGTCTCAAAGCCGCGGCTGGCGCCCACGACGTGCTGCGCATCAAGGGTTTCATCGCGGTCGCGGGCAAGGACATGCGTCTCGTGATCCAGGGTGTGGGGCCGCGCTTCTCGCACTACTACGACCGCGATTGGGGTGCCAAGGAGACCCGCGCCTCGCGTCTGGTGGTGATCGGCGAGACCGGCCTCGACCGGGCCGCCATCGCTGCTGCGATCACGGGCTGAGGCCGGGAGCCGGGAGGTTCGATATGCACCTGCTCGCCGCCCAACCCGGCGGGATCGCGGACGGCTCCGAGCCGGTCGACCTGGGCCAGAGCCCGGGCGATATCGTGGTGCTCTCCGCCGCCGATAGCGAACTCGCCAATTTGGCCGCGGCGCGGGCGGATTTGCCCGAGGATTTCCCGAGCCTGCGCCTCGCCAATCTGATGAACCTGGCGCACAACCTCTCGGTCGATCTTTACGCGGAATCGGTAATTGCGGGCGCGCGCCTGGTGGTGGTGCGGCTGCTGGGCGGGCTCGGCTACTGGCCCTACGGGGTCGAGCAGATCGCCGCGACCTGCCGGGAGAATGGCGTGTTGCTCGCGCTGCTGCCCGGCGACGACCAACCGGACCCGGAACTACTCGCGCTTTCGACCCTGCCCAAGGAGGCCTGCCACCGGTTGTGGCAATACGGCGTCCACGGCGGGCCGGCGAACGCGCGCGACCTGCTCGCCTATGCCGCCACCCTGATCGGTGAGACTTGCGACTGGGCCGAGCCCCGGCCGCTGCTGCGCGCCGGGATCTACTGGCCCGGCGGCGGCATCGCGAGCTTGGAGCAACTGCGCGGCCAGTGGCGTGCGGGTGCGCCGGTCGCGGCCATCGTGTTCTACCGGGCGCTGGTTCAGGCCGGGAATCTTGCGCCCATCGACGCCTTGATCGTGGCGCTCCGGGATCGGGGCATCAATCCCCTGCCGCTCTACGCGGCCAGTCTGAAGGAACCGGTTTCGGCGGAAACCTTGCGTGGCCTTCTCGCCGAGGCGGGTCCCGGGATCGTGCTCAACGGCACCGGCTTTTCGGTTTCCAGCCCCGGCGCCGCGCGCAGCTCGACCCCCTTCGACGACGCCGACTGCCCGGTCTTGCAAGTGATCTTCTCGGGCGGCACCGAAGCCGCTTGGCGCGCGGCCAGCAACGGACTTTCGGCGCGCGACATCGCCATGAACGTGGCCTTGCCGGAAGTGGACGGCCGCATCCTGAGCCGCGCGGTCTCGTTCAAGAGCGAGGCGCGCTTCGACCCGGCGACCCAGTGCCCGATCGTGACCTACGCCGCCGTGCCCGACCGGATCGCATTCGTGGCCCGGCTCGCGGCCAACTGGCTGCGATTGCGCGAGACCCCAGCGGCCGAGCGCCGCATCGCGCTCATCTTCGCCAACTACCCGAACAAGGACGGGCGGATCGGCAATGGGGTCGGCCTCGACACCCCGGCGGGCGCCCACAAGTTGCTGCGCGCGCTGGAGGATGCCGGCTACGATCTGGGTGAATTGCCCAGCGACGGCGCGGCGCTGATCGCGCGCCTGGCCGCCGGACCGACCAACGCCGCCACCACGGGCCGGAAGATCGCCGAGACCTATGGGCGCGCCGATTACGAGCTGTTCTTCGCCACCCTGCCCACGGCGTTGCGCAGGGCGGTTATCGAACGCTGGGGGCCGCCGGAGCGAGACCCCTTCTTCCTGCCCGGCGACCTCGACTGTGGCGCCTTCGCCATGCCGGCGTTTCGCTTGGGCAAAACGGTCATCGCCCTGCAACCGGCGCGCGGCTACAACATCGATCCCCAGGCGACCTACCACGACCCGGCGCTGGTGCCGCCTCACGGATACATCGCGTTTTACGCCTGGCTGCGCGAAGCGGTCGGCGTCCACGCCGTCATCCACATGGGCAAACACGGCAATCTGGAGTGGCTGCCGGGCAAGGGCCTGGCGCTCTCGGCCGACTGTTATCCGGAGGCCGTGTTCGGTCCCTTGCCGCACCTCTATCCCTTCATCGTCAACGATCCCGGCGAGGGCACCCAGGCTAAGCGCCGCACCCAGGCAGTGATAATCGATCACCTGACCCCGCCGCTGACCCGCGCCGAGTCCTACGGCCCGCTGGCCGAACTCGAACTCCTGGTCGACGAGTATTACGAGGCCGCCGGGATCGACCCGCGCCGCCTCAAGGTGCTGCGCGAGCAGATCCTGGAACTCACCCGGCGCATCGGCCTCGACAAGGACTGCGGCATTGCGGGCGTGGACGATGCCGACACCGCGCTCGGCAAGCTCGACAACTACCTCTGCGAACTCAAGGAGATGCAGATCCGCGACGGCCTGCATATTTTCGGCCAGGCGCCCGAAGGCGATCTCATGACCGACCTGCTGGTCGCGCTGACCCGCCTGCCGCGGGGCAAGGCCGAGGGCGGGGACGCCTCGCTGATCCGCGCGCTCGCCGCCGACTTGGGATTGCACGATTTCGATCCGCTGGACTGCGAACTCGGCGCGGCCTGGACCGGGCATCGGCCGGTGGCGCTGAGCGAGGGGCCGGCCTGGCGCACGAACGGCGACACAGTGGAGCGTCTGGAGGGCCTGGCCCGGTCGCTGGTCGCGGGCGAGGCGGTCTGTGGGTCCGGCTGGAGCGCAACCGCCGCGGTGCTCGATACCATTGCGGGCCAAGTCCGCCCGGCGGTCGAGGGCTGCGGGCCGGCCGAGATCGCCGGCGTTCTCACCGGTCTCGACGGCCGCTTCGTCGCACCCGGCCCCTCGGGGGCGCCCACCCGCGGACGCCTGGACGTCCTGCCCACCGGGCGCAACTTCTATTCGATCGACAGCCGGGTGGTGCCGACGCCCGCCGCCTGGACGCTCGGCTGGAAGTCGGCCAGCCTGCTGCTGGCCCGTCACCGCCAGGAGCACGGCGCCTGGCCGCGCCGGCTCGCGCTGTCGGCCTGGGGCACGGTAAACATGCGCACCGGCGGTGACGACATCGCGCAAGCCTTGGCCTTGATGGGCG
>SMVA01293059.1_pt1 | contig 11955 bp, 10 predicted proteins | sample 2456451 | NCBI WGS metagenome assembly SMVA01 (sample SAMN11095933, study PRJNA526329) | marine sediment metagenome | biome: Marine sediment; feature: Surficial sediment; material: Deep marine sediment; isolation source: Hadal surficial sediment | place: Pacific Ocean | collected 2014-05 | depth...
GTCTGATGCAGTTGCTTGTAGTGGAATAAAGATTATTCCCAAAACAAGTAAACCAGTAATTAAAATTTTATTAATTCCTAAAGATGATCTGTTCATGGTTCCTCCATTCTAGAGTTGTTTATATAATATATATTTAGCACATATCATCTAATAATACTATCACTTTTGTACTAATTTTTAGCGCATCTAAATCCTGCAGCGTCAGACACAACCAGAAAATCAAGCGGGCGGTTTAGTTTGGCTATCATACCAATCTCCTCTAGTTAATTTTTAATTCGTAATCCATAATATAAGTGACCAACTTCGACCCCATCAAACTCTGCTACTCGTGGCATATGTCCCCACTTCTCAAAACCGAATTTCTCCAAAAGACTGATACTTCCTTGATTGCTGTCGAGGAGAATAGCAAATAAAGTTTTTATCTTTAGCGTTGGACATATTTCAATTGCGTAGTTGAGAAGGCTTGAAGCGATCCCCTGACGATGATATTCAAAATGGATGAAGAAGCTTACTTCCGCAGTATGGCGAAGAGCATTACGGCCGGAGCGATAACTAAAACTGTTGCTCAGAAAATGCTGGAAGATATTAAGAGAAATATAAGGATGGGGACTTATCAATATGACTTAGTAAATGTAACCCTAGAATCTTTAGAGAAGGATTACATTAATTATGTAAGAAACTTAAAACAATTAAGGACGTGGAAAAAGAGGGTAGAGCAGATCAATACATTAAAACAATTCTTTGATAATAAGGAACTCATAAATTATACATCTAAGGATATTGATGATTATAAATCCTTTCGTATGCAGACAGTTAAACCAGCTACAGTCAACAGGGAACTATCTACACTCAGGCATTTATTCAATTTAGCTAAGAGATGGAAAAAGTTCTTTGGAGATAACCCTGTATCAGTGTCCGGGTTACTGAGAGAAGATAACCTCAGAAAACGTGTTTTATCATTAAATGAAGAAGCAAGACTCTTAGAGTGCAGTGCTCAGCATTTAAAACCTATAATTATGACTGCTTTATACACTGGACTTAGAAAGAGTGAGATTCTAAGCCTTGTATGGGAAAACGTTGATTTTAACAATAATATTATTATAATACCGTCCTTCAATAATAAGAGTAAGAAAGAAAAGACGGTTCCTTTAAGTTCGATACTAAGAAAACTGTTATTAGAACTTAAACTTAAGAACAGTTCAGTTAGTGAGTATGTTTTCTTAGATGATAAAGGAAATAATATAAAAAGTATAAAGACTGCATTTGGTAACGCATGCAGGAGAGCAGATATAAAAGAACTAGTATTTCATGATCTAAGGCATACGGTAGGGACTAGAATGTTGGAAAGCGGTGTTGGTATAGTTGAGATAAGCGAAATATTAGGACATTCAAGTATAGAGCTTACAAGAAAGAGGTATTTACATCCCAATCAGTCTTTAAGGGATGCAGTCGAAAAATTGGCAAATTTCAACAAAGACCGTAGCCAAAACCGTAGCCACGAAATAAATGAAGGATTGAAAAACTGAAAAAACAGATGTAAGTTATTGTACTTATTATATGTTCCGGAGTAGCTCAGCTGGCAGAGCGGGTGACTGTTAATCACTAGGTCGGGGGTTCGAGCCCCTCCTCCGGAGCCATAAATATTGGTGGGTTATGACATTTCCTATTTCTTTAATCAGAAAGTAAATGGTATTGTATTAATTATTATAGGAGGATGAACTATCATTGTCTACTAAAGAGAGAAGATCATATCCAAGAATAGAAATCAGAGAAAGTGTAATGTTTGGAGAGGATAAGCCTGTTCATAGTGGGAAATCCGAAAATCTTTCCCCCGAGGGAATGTGCATTATTTCAGACAAAGTGCTGCCTCCAAAATCTAATATAAAAATCAATATAAATATTAAACATAATACGGCAGAAAATAGTGAAACTTGGGAAGATATTACTGTTGACGGTGAAGTTGTTTGGGTCGATACTCCTCCTGGTATTTATTCAAAGATGGGTATTAAATTCAAGAAACATAATGATAGATTGATTCAGATTTATGAGGCTAAAGCTTCGAAATAAAACCGAAAGGATTAGAAGCTAAGGTTTAAGTACTTAAATAATACACTTAGAAGAAAAGCTGCAAACATTTCTTTCTTTTATAAATTTTCCCCTTTATATTCCCGTGAGATATGAGTAAGTTACAACACATTCTTAAATTAATTCCTTAATTAGATTTTTCTCATAAAAAGAAGTATACTTATTTAAAATTTTTATATATACTTATGGAACAGGGATATTTGGGATATGGGATCAATTAAAATTTGTTATCGTTTCAAATTAGATGATGATGAAGAAGAGATTTTTGACTTAGAGTTTGACGGCGATACTTTTGAATTAATTTCCGATAATAATGAAAGATTGCCACTTTGGGCTAAGCTTGATTTTCACAAATGTCCCCATTGTCCGCTGGATTCAAAAACTGTCCCAACCTGCCCGGTTGCAAAAAATCTTTCAAATGTAGTTTTACGATTCGATCATATATTTTCTTACCATGAGATTGAGTTAGAAGTCATTACTAAAGAAAGAACAGTGTCGTGCAAGACAACAGCCCAGCGAGGAATAAGCTCACTGCTTGGATTAATATTTGCTGCAAGCGGTTGTCCGCATACATCTTATTTTAAACCTATGGCACGATTTCACTTGCCACTATCCTCGGACAATGAAACTATATTTCGGGTATCGGGCATGTATCTTATAGCACAATACCTGCTTAATAAGGAAGATAGAGAATCTGATTTTGATTTCAAAGGCCTAAAGGATATATACGATAACCTTCACCTATTAAATACCAAAATTGCTGATCGTATAAGGGACGCAGTAACTACTGACTCTTCGGTAAATGGATTAATATTATTGGATATGCTTACAAAGCTCATGCCGATTGCTATAGATCATAGCCTAAATGATATGAAAGGCTTGTTTTCTCAGTATTTTAAAGATTGAATTTGCTTGATTGGCGTTAGATAAATTTTAAAATAATGGATTAGTTCTCAGTAGGATCAACCTATAGAAATTACTTTTAATTAAACATGAATAAAATTAAGAGTTTTTTATATTAACTTTTACTTATGTCTATATGTTGGATGTGATTAATTTCTTCTCCAAGAAAGTTTGCTGCAATTGATATAAAACTGTCTGAAATATCTGTGAGATAAAATTCTTTTTTACTATTTGGATTTGATTGATTTTCGAGATTCGACTCCGACAGAGTACGTTCTATCTCTAAAGCAACCTGTTGTGCCGAATCGACTAAATTGATATTATTTCCAACAACTTTCTGTATTAAGTTTTTCAGAAGTGGGTAGTGCGTGCAGCCTAGGATGAGAGTATCTATTCCTTCTCTAATTACTGATTGCAAGTACCTGTTTGCAATTTGTTCAGAGATTGAATCATCTAACCATCCTTCTTCGGCAAGGGGTACAAAAAGGGGGCATTTAGTGGAATAAACCTTAATGTCCGGATCTATATTCTCAATTGCTTTTTTGTAAGCTTCGCTCTTGATAGTAGATGGTGTTCCAATTACTCCAACTATTTTGTTTCTTGTTGAGCTTACTGCTTCTCTAGCGCCCGGTTCCAATACTCCAATAACTGGTATGTCTAAATCCCATCTTAAGCTTTGCAGTGCAACAGCAGAAGCAGTATTACAAGCAATTACTAATAGTTTAATTCCCTTGGAAGTAAGAAACTGTGCATTGCTCTGTGAATAAGAAATGACCGTTTTGCTTGATTTAGTGCCGTATGGCACACGGGCGGTATCGCCAAGATATACGATGTCCTCATTTGGAAGCTGTCTTATAACTTCTTTGACAACGGTAAGCCCCCCAATTCCCGAATCAAAAATGCCTATAGGCAGAGTTTTGTTATTCTGTGTCATTATTTTGAATGGTAATTATTATAAGCTTGAGAAAAGTAATTTATATTTAGTCAAACAATATTTCAATTGCCTCATTAATATTTTCAATACCGATATATTTTTGTTTACTGTCTTTGTGTTTTAAATTATCGCTGTTAATCCTGGGTAAAATAAATCGTTTAAACCCTAATTTTTCTGCTTCTTTTAGTCTTACATCAACCTGAGAAACACCTCTAATCTCACCAGACAATCCAACTTCTCCAAACACAATTGTTTCAGGTGACACGGGCTTATTGAGGAAACTTGAAACAAGAGAAATACATATTCCCAGATCAACTGCAGGTTCTTCTATTTTTACCCCGCCTGCAACATTCATAAAAATATCCTGTGACGTTATATGAAGCCCACCCCTTTTTTCAATAACTGCTACCAGTAGTGAAACCCTGTTTGAGTCAAGTCCAATAGTGGTTCTTCTCGGAACTCCAAAGTTGCAAGGTGAAACAAGCGCCTGAATTTCCACAAGTATCGGTCTTGTGCCTTCAATGCTTGGCGTAACTACAGAGCCTGAAGAATTCAAAGGTCTTTCGGAAAGAAAAATTTCTGATGGGTTTGAAACCTCTTTAAGACCATCATTGGTCATTTCAAAAACTCCAATCTCGTTTGTCGAGCCATATCGGTTTTTTACGGCCCGAAGGATCCTAAAAGGATGTGATTTGCCGCCTTCAAAGTACAGTACGGTATCAACCAGGTGTTCCAGCACTTTTGGTCCAGCGATTGAACCTTCTTTTGTAACATGCCCAACCAGGAAAAAAGAAACTCCTTTATTTTTAGCATACTGGACAATTTTTGAAGTGCATTCTCTAATCTGTCCAACAGTGCCGGGCGCTGATGGCAGGTCATTTGAATATATAGTTTGAATAGAATCAATTACAACGACACCGGGAGAACTGTTTTCAATATTATTTATAATGCTTTCAATATTAGTTTCTGTAACCACATAGAGGTTTTCACCATTTACATTTAATCTTTTTGAGCGGATTTTAATCTGGTTAGATGATTCTTCACCTGTAATATATAAAACCTTGATTCCATTTTCTGAGTATTTGCCAAAGATTTGAAGAGCAAGCGTCGATTTGCCAATTCCCGGGTCACCGCCTATTAAAACTGTAGATCCGAGAATCAATCCGCCGCCCAGTACCCGGTCCATCTCTTTTATATCAGTTTTAATTCTCTGCTCATTTGCCAAAGATATTTCATTAATTAATACTGGTTTTGATTTAGATTTAAAAATAGGATTAGCTTTTTCTTTTGTGACAATTTCTTCAACATATGTATTCCACCCGCTACAGGCCGGGCATTTTCCAATCCATTTCGGAGAGTTGTTCCCACAATTTTGGCACACGAATATGACTGTAGATTTAGACCTTTTCATTTTATTTATCAGGTTTATATTCAGTCTATTGAATTTTCTTCGGTACTGTCCTGGTTAGAATTTTCTTTGTTACCACTTTTTGCAGCGTTTTTAAATTCTTCAGCAAGCCGTTTGAGTTTTTTGTTTACTAAGAAGTTAATCGTATCTTCTTTATAGGTACCATCTTTCCTTTTGTCTCCTGGTTTTATTCCTGTGAGAATTTCCAAAGCATCATCAATAGTTTCTATTGGATATATATGGAACTGCTTATTTTTAACAGCTTCGGCAACTTCTTTTTTTAGCATTAAATTTTTAACATTCTGATGAGGAATTAAAACCCCGTTATGGCCGTTTAATCCTTTTTCTTTGCATACATGGTAAAATCCTTCAACCTTTTCGTTTACTCCGCCGATGGGCTGGATCTGACCCTTTTGATTTATAGAACCCGTGATGGCAAAGCATTGTTTGATGGGTATTTCTGAAAGGCTTGATAGCAGAGCAACAAGCTCGGCGGCTGATGCGCTGTCGCCATCTATCATTTCATAGCTTTGTTCAAAACCAAGGCTTGCAGAGAGACTTAGGGGCAAATTTTGTGCGTATTTAGAGCCAAGATAACCGTTTAGGATTAATACACCCTTGTCATGTATATTGCCACTAAGCTTTGCTCTTCTTTCAATATTTATTAGTCCATCTGCCCCCATATATGTTTCGCATGTTATCCTGCTTGGCTTTCCAAAAGCATAATCTCCCATATTATAAACTGCAAGCCCATTTATCTGTCCTACAGTTTGTCCCTCAGTATCGATCATTATTGTTCCTTCGGTTATCATTTCCCTCATTTTTTCTTCAACCATATTTGATCTATGAACCTTTTCGTCGATTGCTGTTTCTACATGACTCCTATTAATTGTCTTACTACCGCTGCCCATTTCTGACCAGTAGTTTGCTTCTTTAATAATTTTCAGTATCGCACCAAAGCGAACCGAAAGCTTGCTCTTATCACCGGCAATTCTTGTAGAGTATTCGATTACAGCTTCAACACCGCTTCTATCAAAATGCTTCAGTCCCTCTTTTTCACAAATTGATTTTATAAAACAGCTATACTTAGTCAGCACAACATCGTTTTTTTCAACAATTGAATCGAAGTCAGCTTTTACCTTGAAAAGTTTTCTAAAGTCCTCATCATAAGCATACAACAGGTTATAAATCTGAGCATTACCCATAATAATAATTTTTACATCTAAACTTATAGGTTCAGGCCTCATTCCCACAGTACTAATCAGTCCAAAGTTTTGGAAACTATCTTCAACTCTCAGTTCTTGATTCTCTAACATTTTCTTAATGGAATCCCACACTAACGGATATTTAAATAGATCGTTTACTTCTATAATCAGATAACCTCCGTTTGCTTTAGCGAGTGACCCAGCGTGGATCATCGTAAAATCAGCAAACAAAGCTCCAAATCTGGCTTCACGTTCAATTGAGCCAAAAAGATTTATATAAGTAGGGTGGGTTTCACAAATTACGGGAGCTCCACTAGTGTTAGAGTTATCAATGAAAACATTTATTCTATACTCAGTATATGTAGGTTCTGGCTTTGGGATACTCATGGGCTGGTAGCCAGGGGGAGGATTTTGGCTTCTGTCGGGCAAAAACTTGTCTATATTTTCAAGTATGTGTTTTTGAACCAGATTTAGATAGTCTATAATTTGTTGCTCTTCGCTATAGTTTTCCTGGATGTTTTCCAGAATGTCCTTTACAGAAAACAGGGCTACTTTTCTCTCAAGTTCTTTGACTTTGTCCATATAGCCCATTTCCATTTTGCGAACTTTTTTGAGGACCGATGAAATTTCGAGCTCTATTCTTTCCTTTCTTTTTCTAATAATCTCTTTAAATGAATCGTCTAGTCTGTTGTAGTCCTCCTGAGTAATTGGTTTGCCGCCAATTATGGGTATTGTCGCAATTCCTGTTGGAGCAAACTGAATCTGCATTTCCTGCGTGTTAGCAAATTTCTGAAGCTCGTCTAACTCACTATTTTTATCTCGTTGAAATACATTTGTTAATTTTTGTTTTTCTTCTTCATATTCTTTAGTTTCAAACGATTTGGGAAGATTTTCTTTAAGGAGTTCAACAAAGTCTTCCATATCTTTTTTCAGGACTTTTCCCATTCCGGTTGGTAGTTTGATTGCTCTTGGTTCGCTTGGATCTGAAAAATTATATACATAACACCAGTCACTGGGTGCTGGCCTGTCTTTGGATACTCTTTCAAGCATTGAATTTACTGCACTTGATTTTCCTACACCTGGGAGCCCTGATACATAGATATTATAACCACGGTGGTTCATGCCTAGCCCAAAATCTATCGCCTTTACGGCCCTGTCCTGACCTATAAACTCCTGGCATCCTCCCAATTCTTTGGTTGTTTTAAATCCTATGAATGAAAGGTCACATTTTTGATAAACTTCACTATATTTAAGTTCTTTCATATTCTACTCCTGCAGATATAAGAGATTTATTCTAATATTATAAATTTATGATTCATATTGTAATAGAGTTATACCAAATAAAAAAGGTTATTTTTAGATTATGTAAAAAAGGGGGTAGATCTAATTCTGAGGTTCTATGATTACTTTGATGGAATCTGTAGATTTTATTACCATTTCAAAGCCTTTTTGGGTTTCTCCCAGTGGCAGTCTATGGGTGATCATATCTGCTACATTGACCCTGCCGCCTCTTATCATACTGAGTGCCAGTGATAGATCATTCCCAGCCGCGGCATAGGAACTAATGATCTTAATCCCTTTCCACCAGAGCTCATTGAAGTTTACAGACATTGTGTACCCAGGATCGGAAGGCGCAAAGTAAAGTATTGTGCCGCCTAGCTCTACAAGAGAGAGAGCCTGTTCAATAGCCGGCTCAGCCCCGGTATTAACAATAACAAAATCAGCTAATCTGCCTTCATTTAGCTCTTCAATTTTTCCAGAGACATTTTGATCCGCCTTTATAATAAAATCGGCGCCAAATTCCTTTGCCTTATCAAGCTTAAAATCGTTTATATCTACTGCAAATATCTTTCCGGCTCCCTGTGATTTTGCATACTGCAGGTTTAACAGGCCAGTCATTCCACAACCGATAATTAAAACTGAGCTTCCGGTTTTAAAACCAGCAAGTCTTTGACCCCTTACTACACAACCAAGAGGTTCTACAAACGAGCCCTCTTCGTATGAAACATTGTCGGGTAATTTTAAAACTCCTCTGTCTACATTTATTGCCGGTATTCTTATGAATTCTGAAAACCCTCCCGGATCAAAATGGGTGCTTCTTAAGATGCTGCATGCCGAATGATTCCCTCTTATGCAGTGATAGCAAGTGTTGCATGGGACATGATGCGTAGCAATAACCCTGTCTCCTGTTTTAAATTTTTCAACATCACCGGCAGCCTCGATAACTTCACCAGCAACCTCATGGCCTAAAACAACAGGGGCTTTAGGAAGCCTGTACCACTGCATCGTATCACTTCCGCACACGCCGCTTGCAATGGTCTTTATTAAAATCTCGCCCTGGCTTATCTTGGGAAGAGGCAGTTGCTCGAGGCGTATATCACTATTATTGTAGTACATGGCTACGCGCATTGTTTTCTCCGAGTAATTTAGAGGCAATTAAAAATAAATATTAGAATTTTTAAGCGGTTGCAGCAGCTTTTTGATTTTCAGATTTAATTTCAAGAAATAGCTTATGCGCCTGCTTTGGTTTAAATCCTTCATGAACTATAGCACGTATAGCTCTTATAATAGCAACGGGATGATCGTTTTGCCAGATGTTTCTTCCCATATCTACTCCAACTGCACCGCGCTGGATTGCATTATATGTCAGTTCAAACACGTCCATTTCTGTTTCCAGTTTTGGTCCTCCTGCAATAACAATAGGAGCCGGGCAGCTCGTGGTAACCTTCTCAAAATCTTCACAGTAATAGGTTTTAATGATGTGTGCTCCAAGCTCAGCACAAATTCTGCAGCAAAGTGATAAATACCGGGCATCTCTTTTCTCAAGTTCTTTTCCAACCGCTGTAATTCCAAGCACTGGAATTCCATATTCCTGTCCCTGGTTTACAAGCTCGGCCAGGTTTAAAAGTGTCTGCCTTTCATGCGATGTGCCCACAAATACCGATATACCAACACCGGCAACATTTAATCTGATTGCATCTTTAAATGAAGTGGTGATTCCCTCATCTTCCAGTGCAGGGCCGACAATACTTACTCCGCCTGAAACCCTAAGGACTACATTTGCGCAAGACTCAGGATCGACCGAAGATCTCAATACTCCACGGGTGAGCATGATCGTGTCTGCATAGGGAAGAAGCGGTTCAATAGTTTTTCTAGGTTCTTCAAGCCTGTGAGTTGGACCCAAAAAATATCCGTGATCAAGTGCTAGCATTACCGTTTTCCCTGTTTTTGGGTTTATAATACGAGCCATTCTATTAGCCAGTCCCCAGTCCATAATTGTAATACCTCTCTTTTAAGTAATTTAGAATATAGGAATTTATAGGATGGCTTAGCTTAAGTCAATTTAGATTATAACAGACAAAGAATATAGAGATTTAAAAAAAGCGTTATTAAGGAATTATTCCCCTTCCCAAAGCCCTACCTCTACATCTCCTCTTAGAATCTTCTCGGTTTTTATAGAAGAAATTGATCCATTTTGAGGGATTGAGCTAACTACCCCTACTTTTCCTGAATCAGGGTATACTTTTATGTCTGGTTCATTCATCGTGGAAATACACATATATTTAAGGATAGATTCTCCTCTGTTTGTTAGCTGATGTGCGCAGCCTTCTGCAGGGAAACTCATATAGTCTCCTTTTGATACAAAATATGATTCATCACCAAATCTAAGTTCCGCATAGCCTTCTAAGATAAATACGGATTCTTCGTTTGAGCAGTGATAATGAAAAGGAAAAGCTGATTTGCCGGGCGGTACTTCATAAATGGAGCAGCCCAGTTTCTGTGCGCCTGAATTTTTTGAAAGTGATTTCTTCTTGTATTCAAACTTAGAATTATGTTCGTTACTATCCCAGGCCAGGTCTTTTTTGTTAATTATATTTGCAATCTTTAATTTTTCCTTCATTTCCCTTACTCCTAATACTAAAGCTTTATTAATGCTTTAGTATTACATAAAACAAAAATCTTTCAATATGATTAACAAAAAAATTAATAAATTTAATTTTGTCTTGGGAATTATTTATCAGTTAAAAGATTTTTGTAGCTCTTTTTAAAGGCTTCCAGCGCTTTTTCAATCTGCTTATCTGTATGCTTTGCCATAAGCGTAGCCCTTATCCTGCACATTCCCTCGGGCACAGAAGGGGGTCTCACTGCGGGAGTGTAAACTCCATTTTCTCTTAGTGATTTAGCAAAGTCCAGTGTCGGTTGAGCTTGGCCGATTAAAACTGGTATTACTGCAGAATGAGAGGGCAGAACAGTAAGTCCAATATCTTCAAGCCCTTTTTTAAATCTATTTATTAACGTCCATAAATATTCTCTTCTTTCAGGCTCATACTCTATAATGTCAATTGCTGTAAGAGATGCTGCTAGTGATGATGCAGGTAAAGAAGTATCGAAAATATAGCTCCTTACCCTGTTTCTAATAAAATCAATAAGCTTTTTGCTTCCGGCAATGTAGCCTCCAAGAGAACCAACTGCTTTTGAAAGTGTACCCATCACAATTGGAACTCTCTGCTCAATTCCAAAGTGCTCTGTGCCCCCGCTTCCTCTTTTTCCAAGCACTCCTGTTGAATGAGCCTCATCAATCATAAACATACACCCGTATTTATCGGCCAAATCTGCAATTTCAGGCAGGGGCGCAAGATCGCCGTCCATACTAAAAACCGTATCGGTTACTATGAGTTTTTTGCGTTTACTGTTTTTGTCATTTACTAATAGAGACTCTAAATGGTTGCTATCCAGATGTTTATAAATCCTGATTTCAGCTTTGGATAGTCTGCAACCGTCGATTATAGATGCATGATTTAACTCATCACTGTAAACGATATCATCTTTGCCAATCAGTGTTGATATGGTTCCGGTGTTAGCCAGGTATCCAGTGCTAAAAAGGATTGCAGATTCTGTTTTTTTAAATTGTGCTATCCTTTCTTCGAGCTGTCTGTGCAGGTCGGTGCTTCCGCTTACAAGCCTTGATCCCCCAGAGCCTGTTCCATACCTTTCTATCGCTTCTATGGCTGCTTTTATTACCCGCGGCTCTATTGTTAAGCCAAGATAACTGTTTGAAGACAGTAGAATATACTTTTTGCCCTCAATTATTATCTCTGGAGACTGGGCAGTTTCTAACTCAGTAAGAATTCTGAATAGGTCTTTGTTTTTTATATCTTTTAATTCATTTTCAATCCAGCTGAGCGAATCTGTCATTTAATAGATAACCACGAATGGGGATTGTGATCAATTGTGTTCTTGAAAAGTTATACTGAATACTGAATCAAGTTCAGAACAGGCTTGTTTCAGAATCTAGTATTTTTCTCTTCCTTGAAACAAAAACAGATACTTTATTAAGAAGAATTCGGTCGGTCAGGATTGAAGTTAATAGTCTGATAGTTTATTGAGGGTTAGATTTAGCCAAAATACAAAAATCAAGA
>SMVA01053563.1_pt1 | contig 11951 bp, 10 predicted proteins | sample 2456451 | NCBI WGS metagenome assembly SMVA01 (sample SAMN11095933, study PRJNA526329) | marine sediment metagenome | biome: Marine sediment; feature: Surficial sediment; material: Deep marine sediment; isolation source: Hadal surficial sediment | place: Pacific Ocean | collected 2014-05 | depth...
CTACGATGGTTTCGTAGGAGCCCGCCCCAGCGGGCGATAAGCATGTTTCCATGCGCATCAATTTACCTGAGCGCCCTGATAGCAATTGTCCTCAGAGCCTCGCACATTCTTTTTGTGGGACAGCAGTGGGTTCGACCCCTTTAATACCCCATCAGGGTGTCCCACGCGGCAGCGGCGCAGGCAGGGGTTCAACGTCGGCCGCGTAAGGGTTGGTAGCAGCAAACGTGGCGGGCAAGGGGAGATAACGGAATTTCAACATGGCAGCATCCCCGAGCGCTGTTACGGATCTAATCTATCAGTTGTGACGCGGATCAACTATTTGTAACGACTGGTATTTCCTGTCATCTCACGCCCGTCCGCAAGCGTAATTGAGGCGACGTTGCCCCGGTTTGATCCGTCTCTGGCACGATATCCACTGACACTGACGACATCGCCAATCTTCACCGTGTCGCGGGACCAGCCGCGACGTCTGAGACCATTCGGGCTGCCAAGCTCAAAGGCCCAGTTTACGACCGCGCCGTCTTCGCCCTCGACGTCGACGTAAAACCAGGCATGCGGATTCATCCACTCCACTTTGGTGACCATGCCAGAAACTTTGACCGGACTTTCGGCATCGAATACCGCAGAGAAGGAATGGTGCGCTCTGGCAGCAATTCCGGCGCTGAGAAAAGCGGTGACCAGCAATACCTTGACTGTCGTTTTCACCTGCACAATCCCCCTGACTCTCGTTATCTCAGTTACTGACCGACTTCAACCATTTCTCGTTTTCACAAACGAACTCGAACAGTTCCTCATTTGGCGCCAGGTAAATTGGCATCTGCCGAACCCAAGGCTGTTTGTAAACCGCCGGATCTTCAATCGTTATCTCGAGTTCCATATCGCCATAACTGGTTCTCTGATATCTCTCGATGACATGAAAATCTTCGCTCCTGGGGTGGGTCCCCGTCCAACCGCGATCGTTGAATCCAACGGTATCGACGACCAGAACATCCTCCTCCCACCAACCGATGGAGTGGCCAAGCCAGGAGGGATCAAAATCTTCGGGGTGACCGCGGCCATCCATGAAGACCTGTCGATAACCGAGAATGCCCTCGTAAAGGATGACAATCAGATCCTCTGTATACACGAACTTGCCGAATGTCGGCGGCGTGTGCGTGGGAATTGGCAGCGCGGTCGGTAAGCACCGAAAGCGCGGCGAATCAGCCTTAAAGTTCTTGGTTCTTTCTTCAACAAGCTTGGCGGCCCAGTCAGTGAAAACGGGCGCTGGTGGAAACGGATCAACCCCGTACATCCACATTCCGGTCAGATCCGGCCTGCCTTCAGTGGTTTGGGGTCGCGGAAGATCGGGAACGTCCTGCTCTGCCAGGATCTGCGCGGTCGCAATGCCGAAGTCATCGCCGATCGTGTTGAGCTGGAATCCCTGTTCGAGCTGAATGTCGATAGTGCGAGCGGCACCATTTTGCAACGCAAACGGATCGGACTGATACGGCAGGTACTCGCAGCATTGTATGCGCACCTGCAATCGATATTCGCCGGCTGGCAGATTGACGAACTCGTAATGACCGTCGGTATCGGTGCGAGATTGCCACGAGTCGCCGGATGCAATATGCGTCGCGCGCAGCGGTGCATCAGCGACCAGGCCATCAAACGGCCCCGTAACCTGACCATTCAAACGGCCATCGTGGTCTTGCGCGAAGACCAGCGTGGTCACAAGGACAAAAGAAAAGGCGCCGCGTATAGCGTTGTTTTTCTTCATTCCCGCCCCCGAATTAGCCGCCAGCATAGCGGCGTGTGACGCTCAGCTTGTCGGCGTCAGTTTTAGCAAACGTCCACCACTGTTGTTGCGCTCGTCCTCCAGCACCCACAGCGCGCCCTCGGGCCCCTCGACAATACTGCGGATCCGCTCACCCATTTCGTAACGCTCGACCTCGCGCGCCTCGCTGCCGTCCAGTTCGATGCGCACGATGGCCCGCGACGAAAGCCCGGCCGCGAATGCATTGCCGCGCCAGTCGGCGAACAGCTCGCCGCCATAAAACATGAGCCTGCCCGGCGAGATGACCGGCGTCCACCACTCCGCGGGTTTGAGGAATTCGGGACGCGTGTCGTGGTCGGGGATTGCACGGCCGTCGTAGTGTTCGCCGTTGGAGACGATCGGGTAACCGTAGTTGCCGCCACGCACCACCCGGTTCAGTTCGTCACCGCCCTGCGGGCCCATCTCGATATTCCACAGCTGACCGTCGAGATCGAACGCGATGCCGAGCGGATTGCGGTGGCCGAGCGACCAGATCTGCCCGTACACGCCCTCGTCGTCGACAAAAGGATCCTGGTCGAAATAGTCGACGAAGGGGTTGTCTTCCGGCACCGACCCATCGTCGTTAAGGCGCAGTATCTTGCCGAGGTTGGCCTGCATGTCCTGGGCCGGGGTGAACTTCTGGCGATCACCGGACGAGATGAAAAGATAGCCTTCATCGTCAAACAGCAAGCGATGGCCGTAATGGCCATAACCGACGACCTTTGGATACTGCCGCCAGATGACTTGCACATCGGACAGGTAACCGCTGCCATCGGTCTCATTGAGCACCGCGCGAACAACGGCGGCACCGCGGGTACCGCTCGCGCCGCCTTCAACGTAGCTTAAGTAAATCAGCCTGTTGTCCGCGAACTCCGGATGCAGGGCGACGTCGCCCAGACCACCCTGGCCGCGATACACCACGTCTGGCACGCCACGCAGGGAACGGGTTTTCTGACCGTCCTGGTTAACGATATACAGGTTGCCTTTCTTTTCCGTGACCAGCATGCGGCCATCCGGCAGAAACGCCATGGCCCAGGGCTCATTGAATGTGGTGACCGATTCGATATTGAACGGCAGATCCGTTTGCGCCTGCGCGGATACCGTTAGAAGTAATCCCAGTGTGCTCGCCAGTAGTCGTCTCATCATCGTAACCTCGCCGCAATCCCGCCCAGGGTTTCGGACAGCGCAGCCCGCCGTTTGATCGTTATAACGTCGCCATTGTCGTCATCAAGTTCCGCCGCCAGCGATTCCAGCCGGGTCGCCAGCTCTTCGTCGCTCGCGCCGTCCTCAAGTCGTGATGCCGAGCGGTCCAACGCCGCATTCAGATCGGCCACGGTTGATGCCGACAGCGAATCACTGCGCATAAGCTGATCGATATACGCCCGGGCCACGACCGGTTCGGCCGGCCAGGTGATGCGGAACTGCTGCTGCGGGTTAAATAGTTCGCCCTGATCAGCAATCACCGCCGCGGCGACCTCGTTCTCGGTCAGATGTTCGCTGGGCAACAATGCCAGCACGTCCAGCCCGCGCGCGATCTCGGTGCCGTAGATCTTGCCGTTATACCAGTAGGTCGACCAGTACCCGCCGAGGACCAAATGCTCCTCATGGATGGGACCGCGGTCGAAGTAGGCGATCTCGACCGGATTGGCCGAGTCGGTGAAATCGATCATCGAGATGCCGCCCTGGTACCAGGCCTGGACGAAGATGTCGCGGCCCGGGACCGGCACCACGGAGCCATTGTGCGCCACGCAGTTTTCCTGCTCGACTTGTGGCGCCGGCAACTTGTAGTAGCTCCTGAACTCGAGCTGGCCGTCGACGATGTCGTAGATGGCATCCGCGCCCCATTCCATCGAGTCGTAGGTGCGGCAGCGCGGTCGGCTGCCGCCGCCCCACTCGTCGGTGAACAGGACCTTGGTGCCGTCGTTGTTGAAGGTCGCCGAGTGCCAGTAAGCAAAGCCCTTGTCGAGGACCTCGTCTATGCGTTGCGGATTCAGCGGATCGGAGATGTCGAACAGGATGCCATTGCCCGAACACGCGCCGGCGGCAATTTTGCGTTCAGGAAACACGGTGATGTCGTGGCATTGATTGGTCTCACTGGTCTCCTGCGTATCCTCGCCGTGGTCGCCACCTAGCCACAGGCCGGCCAACCTGCCGGTTTCGGGATCTGCGAACACGGCGGGGCTGTGGACGATACGCGCCCTGGACGGATCGTCGACCGGGATCTCGATGACATCGATGCGAAACAGCGCGGTGCGGTAGTCGCCGGGAGATTCGTCGATGCAGCCATCCAGCTCCTCCCCTTCGCGCACGGACGAGGTGCCGGAGTTGTAAACGATGATCATGCCGTCTTCGCGCGGGCCGGAGACCACCGAATGCGTGTGCGAGCCGCGACAGGTCTGGACCTGGCCCACCTGTACCGGCCGAGCAATGTCACTGATGTCGAAGATGCGAAGACCGCGGAACCGATCGTCGCTGACGTCCTCGTTGATGCCTTGCAGTCCGCAATCTACCCGGCCGCGGGTCTGTTCCACCGACATGATCAGGAGGTCGCCGACAATGGAGACATCACCCTGCCCGCCCGGACATACCACCGAGCTGAAAAGCTTCGGCACGCCATCTTCCTGCAGCTGGTAGACGTTGAAGCCGTGGTAACTGCCGACCACCATCTTGTCGCCGGAGAAAGCCATGTCGGTGTTGGCGAAACTCAAGAGCGGCGAGCGCTCACCCCACTCGGTGTCATCAATACTCTGGCCATCGTCATCGACCTCGGCTGACTCGTCGGAATCTTTCTCAGGCAATGCGGGTGGCAGGCCGGCCGGGTTCTCAGGATCGAAGAACCCGGGCGGTTTGGGCAGGGTGGCCACGAGTTCCAGATTCATGATCGCCTGTCCGGCATCTTCGAAGCCGGGAGAAAGTCCTGCGCGCGCATCGGTAGACAGACTGACCAGGACCGCATGCATGCGTTCTATTTCCGCGGTCTGGTCGTCGGTGACGTCGGTCGTGAACTCGAACAGCACCGGGTCGTACGCCGAACCCGGCTGTTCCAGGAGCTCCTCGACCATCGTCACCGCACCCTCATGGTGGGTAATCATCAACGCGAGGAACATCCGGTCGAAGGCCGTGCCTTCAGCCTGGGCGAGATCCGCCATCTGTTCCGGGCTGGCCATGCCGGCCATCTTGTGTGAGGTGTGCATCGCGTCGTGCGCCGTCGGGTCCGGCACGCGCTCGCCGCGCTCGCGCAACCACTGCTGCATGAAGTCGATCTCGTCGACCTGCGAGGCATCGATACGCCCGGCCACGTCGTTAAGCTCCTGCCGATTGGTGCGATCGGTCACCAGCTCGGCCATCTGCACGGCCTGGTTATGGTGCGGAATCATGTCCTGCATGAACGTAATGTCGTCCGGCGAGTAGCGCGAGTTGGCAATCTCGATCGCCTCTTCGGCGCTTAGCTCCCGCCCCGGATCGCCCGGCGCGCCCGGCTGAACGATGGGTACGTCCTGTGCGATACCGACAGCCGCAAGGCCTAAAAGAAACACGCCCAGGCAGGCACACCGAAACAGTCGAATCTGGAAATCAGGGGTTGCGATCAATGGACTCTCTCCTATGCAGAGTTTTGTTATTGGAGGTCGCTCGACCTTTTAGTTCCGTCAATCTACCAGAATGGCAGGCACAGGGTGCGGGGAATCAGCTTCGGAAAATCGGTTCGATCCCTTATATGCTATCAGGGCACTCAGGTAAATTGATGCGCATGGAAACATGCTTATCGCCCGCTGGGGCGGGCTCCTACCAAACCATCGTAGGAGCCCGCCCCAGCGGGCGATAGCTGGTCTTTGTATTGTCACTATGCGCCGTGTTACCAACAATCTTGAGTTTATGGGACAGCAGTGGGTTCGACCCCTTATATGCGACCCCTTATATGTTCAATGCCTTACTGCAGTCTTTTCAATCCACGTATACTGCTGGAAAAAGAAGAGGCCGAGACCAGGCGGGCCAATATGATGCTAGTCAAGATAACAGCGTTTGCCCTTGCGCTGTCGATCGCGTCGATCGGCACGCTGAGCGCGAGCGAGATTTACAAGTGGACTGATGAAGAAGGCATTGTCAACTATTTTGACCGCCCAAGCGGAGCCGCGGGCGAGGAACAACTTGCGATACATTCGCGGCCGACTGATCCGGCTCGCGTCCAGGCCGAGGTGCAGACCGAAGCCGATGCACAGACCTTGACAGCAGAAGTAAAAGCCAAGGCAGCGCAAGGTCGCGCCCCGGAAGAGCTACTTGCCGACGCTCGCGAGCGGCAAGAACAGTGCAATAAGTACACGGAACGCCAGGTCCAGTTCACCAATAACCGCCGAATCTACCGCATGGATGAGAATGGCGAGCGCGTCTATTACGACGAAGAACAGATGGCGGCCGCCCGAAGCAATGTGGACGGCCTGGTCGAGAGATACTGCGACTGATCCAATAACGGCTTATTGCAGTACGAAATTCATCGCAGCGTCAATCTTCGCCGCGGTAGGAAAGATGGCCCATCGGAAAGCGGCCTGCCGATGCTGACTCCACGATCGATAGAATGTCCCCATTCGTCTAACGTCGCTTCCGCTCCTTGAGAATTCGCCGCGCGGCATTGTGGCCGGGCGCGCCGGTTACCCCTCCACCCGGATGTGTCCCGGATCCGCAGAGATACAATCCCTCGATCGGCGTCCCGTAGTTTGCCCATCCAGGCAGCGGACGCATAAAGAACATCTGGCCGAGGTTGATGTCGCCGTGGAATATGTTGCCCTCGGTGAGGCCAAATGTCTGCTCAAGGTCCAGCGGCGTATAAACCTTTCTGGCGATCACAGATGATGGGACGTTTGGGGCGTACCGACCAATGATCTCGAGGACCTTGTCACCAAGCTCCTCCCGGCGCTGCTCCCAGCTGCCGTGCAAAAGTTCATAGGGCAGATACTGGACAAAACAGGTCATGACATGACGGCCGTCCGTCGCCAGTCCCGGATCGACGTTAGAAGCGACCACGCAATCAACCCATAGTTGATCGGCCAGCTCGCCACGCGCGGACGCGTTGTAAATGTCTTCGGCCTCCTGCAGAGACGGTGCCAACGTGAACAGGCTGCGCTGCTCCCGTGAATGGCTCTCGGGCATGCCGTTAACGCGCGGCTCATCCGCAAGCACCAGATTTACCTTGCCGCAGGGCCCTGCCATCATGATGTTCTCGACATCCTGTCGAAATTTATCACTCAAGTCTCCCGGCGCCAGCAGATCAAGAAAGGTTCGCTTCGGATCTGCATTGGATACAACGACTGGTGCCTCAATCGTTGCTCCATTATCAAGGGTAACGCCAATCGCTTTTCCATTGATCTGATTGATCTTGCGCACCAGGCATTCCGTTCGGATCTCGACGCCGCTGTCTCGGCAAGAAGCCGCCATCGCCTGAGTGATTGCGCCCATTCCACCAATCACATGACCGGCGAATCCCTGTCGCTTCTCTTCACCGCCATCCAGCAGATGAAATAACAAGCCCATCGCCGTCCCTGGCTGATACGGGCCGCCGTGTTTACCGTAAAGGCTGTTCGAAAGTATCAGCCGTTTAATCAGATCAGATTCGAAATTGTCGTCAAGAAATTTACCCAGAGAGCCGGTCATGAATCGCACCAGCGCAGCGATTTCGGCTTCACGGATCCCCCGAAACCGCCTGCCAAAGCGCAACATTTCAAACAAGCGCGAGATACCCTGGCGACCCGGATCGGGCGGCGCTTCCATGAAAAACGGCTGTAGGTAGGCAGCAAGGCTCCGTAATTCCTCATCGACTTCGAAAAACCGGTCCATGTCCTCGGGAGCCTTTTGCAAAAGCTCCTCTCGCATACGCGCCCGGTCCGACCACCAGGAAATCACACGACCGTCAGGCAATGCCGTCTGCACGACAGGATCACAGGCAACCATCTTCAGGCCATAGTCGGCGAGGCGAAGATCCCGGATGACCTCGGGCCGGAGCATGCTGGCGATATACGCAGCGGTGGACGCGTAGCAGTCCGGCGCGAGCTTCGGATCGATGACTTCAGTAACAGCGCAACCGCCGACAATACCCCGTCTTTCAAGAACAACTGTCTTCAAGCCGGCCCGCGACAAATAAAAGGCCGCGGTAAGTCCATTGTGACCTGCACCGACAATCACGGCATCAAAGTTTGCAGCGTCGCGCATATTTTATTGTTCTCTCACGCCCGTGCGGGCAAGACACGTGTTGCGCCGTTGAAAGATTCACAAGTCCCGTCAATTAAGAGTAGAACCCGTACACATGCATGACACAACCTAAACGTGCTGGGTGACCTCGATGCGATGAATGTAAGCGACCTGCGCAAAGCCGCTCTCTGCCACAATGAAATTGCCCGATGCTCTCCATTTGTTACGCCTGAATTTCGCCGTTTCTTTCTTAAGTTTTGCTGATATGCTCAGGCGATTCGCGCTTTTTTAACGATTCCATTGTGCAGATCAATCCGGACTCATCAATATGTCGACAAGAAAAGTTACGTCGCCCGGGCTACTCGAGCGACTTGAAAAAGGCGCGGTCATCTGCGCCGAAGGTTATCTCTTCGAACTCGAACGTCGCGGCTATATACAGGCCGGGGCCTTTGTGCCAGAGGTCGTTCTCGAACATCCGGAAAAGGTCTACGAGCTCCATCGCGAATTTGTTCACGCGGGCTCCGATGTCGTCGAAGCATTCACTTATTATGGCCATCGCGAAAAGCTGCGCGTCATCGGTAAAGAGGAACTGTTAGAGCCATTGAACCGCAATGCACTGCAGATCGCGGCAGACGTCGCGGACGAAAGCGGAGCGCTGCTGGCGGGAAATATCTGTAACACCAATATCTGGGAGCCCGACAATCAGTCAACGCATGCAGCCGCGCGCGGCATGTTCGAAGAACAGGTTGGATGGGCTGTCGATGCCGGGGTTGACTTCGTCATCGGCGAAACATTTTGCTGGGTAGAAGAAGCGCTTGCGGCGTTGCAGGTGATTCAGGCCGCAGACAAACCATCGGTTATTACGTTTGCCCTCGACGCGGACGGCCTGCATGGCGGCGTGGATGGCGTAACGGCGTGCAAGCAACTGGCCGATGCGGGCGCCGATGTCGTCGGACTAAATTGTTCGCGAGGCCCCGCAACCATGCTGCCGGTTGTCGAAGAGATTCGTGCTGCCGTTTCCTGTCACGTTGCAGCCTTACCCGTACCCTACCGGACCACCGCGGACGTGCCGACATTTCAGCTTTTGCATGATGCGAGCTGTAGCTGTACTGCCGACATCGGCACTTTCCCAACCGCTCTTGATCCGTTCGTTTGCAATCGCTACGAGATTGCGGAATTCGCGAAGAAGGTACACACGAAGGGAATCAATTACGTCGGACTCTGCTGCGGCGCGGGTCCACATCATGTTCGCTCGATGGCCGAAGCGCTTGGACGAACGCCCCCTGCGAGCCGCTATTCACCGGACATGAGCAAGCATGCCTACCAGGGAACCGACGAGAACATTCCGGACTATTACAAGAATCTCGGCAAGATGTATGAGTAAACGGTCATGACGGCCGGCAGAACTAATATCCGCTGGCTCGTCCTCGCGCTGATCATTCTCGCGAGCGGAGTTTCGTATGTGCTTCGCACCAATGTCTCGGTGATCGGCGAAGCCATGATGACCGATCTCGGACTGACCGAATTTCAACTTGGCATGATCTTTTCAGCATTTGCCGCTGGCTATGCGATTTTTCAATTTCCTGGTGGCGTATTCGGCGACAAAACCGGTGCGCGCTTCGCGCTGACTGCCGCGGCTGTTGCCTGGGGCGTGCTGACGCTCCTGACTGGCCTGGTTCCCGGATCCGACCGGCTTTCGGTCGGCGGACTGCTCGCAATGCTGATCGTTGTCCGCTTTCTCGTTGGCGCAACCCACGCACCGTTGTTTCCGGTCACTTGCGGCGGAGTTATTTGCCGGTGGTTCCCGAAGGGCAGCTGGGGACTGCCGAACGGCCTGTCCAGCACCGGGCTCACACTGGGAGCAGCTGTCACCGCACCATTGCTCGTTTGGCTGATGGAGATTTACGGCTGGCGGGGTTCGTTGTTTATCACTGCGCCTATTGCATTTGTCCTTGCGTTTATCTGGTGGTTTGTCATCAGAAACGACCCCAAGGATCATCCGCTGGTCGGCGCCGAAGAACTCGCATTGATCAATGCCGGACGGCCACCGGCTGACGATACGGGCAAGCAAAAGGGTGACTGGAAACGAGTGATCCGGAACCGCGAAATCCTGTTACTGACCGCCAGCTACTTTTGCATGAACTACGTTTTCTATCTGTTCTTCAACTGGTTCTTTTTCTACCTGGTCGAAGTCAAGGGATTCGCCACGCAGGAAGCCGGAATGCTGATGGGGGCGCTCTGGGTCATCGGTGCGATTGGGGCGACGCTCGGTGGTTTTGCATGCGACCGTCTGATCAAACGCTTTGGTTTTCGCTGGGGTCCGGGCGGCATGGCTGCCATCAGCCTCGTTTTGTGCGGGGTCTTCCTCGTGATGGGCGCCGTAGCGGACGATCCCTACGTCGCTGTCATCCTGCTGTGCGCCTGTTTTGCCTGCACGCAGATCACCGAAGCTGCTTACTGGGCGACCGCCATCGCAGTTTCCGGCAAGCGCGCTGCTGCTGCGACCGGCGTCATGAATACCGGTGGCAACGTCGTCGGCTTCATCGGAGGAATGTTGGTGCCCGTAACTGCGGCGAAATTTGGCTGGGTCATGGCAATCGCCACCGGGGCCGTGTTCGCGATCATCGGCGCCATTATCTGGCTGTTCATTCGAGGTGATCGGCCAATGAACGACGATCGCATCAATAACTAAACACCAGGCCCGTACGACAGGCAGATTGCCGCACTGGCAAGCTGTACTATAGTCTGCAGTACAAGGTGTAACGAGATATCAAACTGCTCTACATGCAGTTTTTCGACTTTTAAACGACTACTAAATCTATGAGTGCTAGCCTGAACGAATTACTAAAAATCAAATTGATCAATGGTTGGAACCTGTTCTGGCTGATAACGGTACCCATATCCTTAGTGATGGTGCTGACCATGATACGTGTTGATCTATCCAGCGCCGAAGCTGTCTCTTCGATGATTCAGCTCTCCGTACGCTGCGCGGTGCCGTGGTTGTACCTGGCCTTTGCCGCATCCTCTTTGCAGGTCGTTTTTCCCGGATCGTTCAGTCGCTGGCTATTACGCAATCGAAGCAAAATAGGGCTTTGTTTCGCGGCAGCTATGGCCTGGCAGCTATCATTTATTTTGTGGCTGGTGGGGATACATACGGACTATTACGTTAACGAAGTTTATGTGCTCAGCGATGTCGTTGAGGGAGTAGTGGGTTATACATTCCTGATCGCGATGGTACTGACTTCGTTCAAGTTTGGTCGTAGTCGTTTGACCGCCAAGCAGTGGAAGCTCCTGCATACGAGCGGGATCTATTGGCTGTGGGCATATGCCTGGAGCGTGTATTGGTTCAACCTCTTCTACTATCAAGACCCTGCAGCGCTAATCGATTACGTCTACTACTGGGGTGGTTTCCTGGCCTTCGGTTTGCGTATTTGTGCGTGGAGCAAAAAACGCTGGCGACCATCGACAGTGCCAAACCCGGCCTAGTCAGGAGTGGATTTGGCAGCAGCAACAGGAGTCAGAAACTTGCAAGACAAAATAATGCAATCTAAAAATAGTCGTATACAGAAATTACTATTTTTGGTGCCTGGTGTTGTGGCGGTAGTAATCGGCTTGATAGGCAGCAGTTTGGGTTCAGCCTGGAGCCCACAGGTCTACGAATTTTTATTTGCGTTTGAAGTCATAGCATCCATTGATACGTTCATGCCTTACTTCCCGTTGGTGCCGTTTTACCCTTTCTTCATTATGATGTTGGGTGCCTTTTTGATTGTGAAATCGCGAGGCTAACGACGGTTCATTCACGTAAGAATGTGATTTGTTGATAAGTTTTCGGGTTTATTCGCTGGCAACGGGAAGCATGCAAGCAAGTAATCCTGACACCTTAAAATGGGCACCTGGGCCTCGTCCCAAGGGCGCTGCTGATCCGTTCGCACATGCGAAATACGAGAACAGGTTGCGGACTTGACGAACGTCACGACAAAAC
>SMVA01352042.1_pt1 | contig 11951 bp, 7 predicted proteins | sample 2456451 | NCBI WGS metagenome assembly SMVA01 (sample SAMN11095933, study PRJNA526329) | marine sediment metagenome | biome: Marine sediment; feature: Surficial sediment; material: Deep marine sediment; isolation source: Hadal surficial sediment | place: Pacific Ocean | collected 2014-05 | depth 0-1...
ATCGCTGGAGACGGATTCGTCCTGTCCTGACAGGCGAGGTGTCTTGCGGATGGCGTGGGTCAGACGGCCCTCCACCCATATCAGAGCGCGCTCGCCATACTCCTCCACAGCGGGAAGATAGGCCTGCACCAGGGTGTCCCGCTGGGCCACCAACCCGCGCAGATGCGCTTCTCCTGCCGACATCTCATCCGGCGTGACCAGCATGGTGCGGAATGATGCTGCAGAAACGGCCGGCTTGACGACCACCTCCTGCCAACCACGCTCGCGCCGGATCTGCGCCAGGGTGGTGATCGAGCCCTGCAGGACCATGACCGTCGGTGTGACCGGAATGCCGTGGCTCTCCAGATCCAGAAGGTAGCGCTTATGAACATTCCAGCGCAGAACCGGCAGGGGATTGAGCAGCGTTGTGATCTTGGCTGTTGCCTCGGCCCAGGCCACGAATGCACCGGCATGCCGGGGGTAGTTCCAGCACGAGCGCAAGACGGTCAGGCGGGCATCCGCCCAGTCCACCTGGCGGTCATCCCAGGCTGCAACACGAAAGGACAGGCCGGCAGCGGTCAGAGCGGCGGCCAGGGGTGCCGCATCCAGGTCCGGTTCAGGGAGATGGCGACAACTGACCAGGGCAACATCCAGCCTCATGGCCCCTCATCTATAAGCCGGTGCAACTGAAGAGCCTGCTTCAACCACCCAGCAGGCCGGTGATATGGCCGTCCTTGTAGTCCATGCGCGTGGCCTGGGGCACCTTGGGCAGCCCGGGCATGCGCATGATGGCACCAAGAAGAGGAACTACCATACCGGCGCCGGCCGAGACGAGAACACTGCGCACGACGACATTGAAATCCCGTGGCCGCCCGGCCCGCGCGGGGTCGTCGGACAGGGATGTGGGCGCCTTGGCCATGGACACGGGGAGTTGCGCGTAGCCCAGGTCTTCCAGTTGCCGGATCTCGTTCTCGGCCTGCTTGGTGTAGGTCACGCCCTCGGCACCGTACATCTTGGTCGCGATCTTCCGGATCTTGTCCTTGATGGGTTCGTCCCAGGCGTAAAGAGGCTGGAAGGGGTCGTGGACTTTCTCTGCATGCTCCACCACGATGCGGGCCAGGTCGGTCCCACCGTCGCCGCCGCGCGCGAAGATCTCCGAGACGGCAAACGGCACCTTCAACCTGGCACATGCCTCCCTGACCACGGCGATTTCCTCGGTGGTGTCGGTGGCGAACTTGTTGAGAGCGACCACCGGAACTTCCGTGAAAATATGGATGTTTTCCACATGCTTCTCGAGGTTGGCGATGCCTCGCCGGACCGCTTCCGGGTTGGGCTTGGCGATATCGTCCCGGGGAACGCCTCCATGGCGTTTCAGGGCTCTGACGGTGGCCACGAGCACGACCGCCGCCGTATCCAGGTCGGCGCCGACACATTTGATGTCGAAGAACTTCTCGGCGCCCAGATCGAAGCCGAAGCCGGCCTCGGTGATGGTCCAGTCGGCATGGGCCATGGCCATCCTGGTGGCGATCACCGAGTTGCAGCCATGGGCGATATTGGCGAAGGGGCCGCCATGGACAAACGCAGGCACGCCCTCACAAGTCTGGACCAGGTTGGGCAGGAGGGCGTCGCGCAGCAGCACCATCATGGCGCCGACAGCTTCAAGATCGGCAGCGGTGATGGGCTTGCCGTCATGGGTGAGGGCCACCAGGATCCTGGACAGGCGCTGGCGCATGTCCTCGGCGTCGGTGGCCAGGCAGAGGATCGCCATGACCTCGGAAGCGGGTGTGATGTCGAACCCGGTTTCCCGGGGTACCCCCTGCAAACGGCCTCCCAGCCCGATGACCACATGGCGCAACGCCCTGTCGTTGAGATCGACCACCCGTCTCCAGAGAACCCGGCGGGAATCGATGTCCAGTGGGTTCCCCTGGTAGATGGAGTTGTCGATCATGGCAGCCAGGAGATTGTTGGCCGCAGAGATGGCGTGAAAATCGCCGGTGAAATGCATATTGATGTCTTCGGCGGGTACGATGATGGATTTACCGCCCCCGGTGGCACCTCCTTTCTTGCCGAAGGTCGGCCCCAGGGACGGTTCCCGCAGGGCAAGGCAGACGCTCTCGCCTATCTTTGCGAGGCCCTGGGCCAGGCCGATGGATGTGGTGGTCTTGCCTTCACCGGCACTGGTGGGGGTGATGGCGGACACCAGGACCAGCCGGCCGGGCGTGCGTTTCGAGGCCTCCCGGGCGGCAAGGCGAACCTTGGCCTTGTCGTCGCCGTACATGACAAGATGTTCGCGATGAATACCCAGATCGTCGGCGACTTCCGTGATGGGACGTGGTCCAGCGCTCATGAAGTTCTCCCTGGGCGCTTGTTCGCCCATCAGAGGCATATTAGCCGTTTCTCGTGGTAGGCTGCATCCGGTTGACAGCCTGCAATTGCCGAAGGGAGCTACCGGAATGTCATTCTTGTCTTCTTCTCGCCGTCGTGTTTCATCTCTGCCGATCTTGCTCATCCTGGGATTCTCCTGGGCACTCGGACCACCCACGGTGGCGGCGGCCGGCCAGATCCCGGATGACGACAGGATCGCCGCGGCGACGCAGCGCGTCCTTGCCCAGATCACCGATGTGCGTCACCAGATCCACCAGCACCCCGAACTGGGCAACCGGGAGACGCAGACGGCGGCCCTGGTGGCGGAGCACCTCAGAGAACTTGGGATGGAAGTGAAGACCGATATTGCCTACACGGGGGTGGTGGGCATTCTGCAGGGAAGCCTGCCCGGGCCGGTCATCTCGGTGCGCGCCGACATGGACGGCCTGCCGGTCACCGAGGACACCGGCTACGCCTTCGCTTCGACAGATCACACCACCTATCTGGGACAGGAAGTCGGTGTCATGCATGCGTGCGGTCATGACATCCACACCGCGGTCCAGCTTGGCGTGGCCTCGGTCCTGGCGTCCTTCCGGGACGATCTGCCGGGAACGGTTCAGTTCATCTTTCAGCCTGCCGAAGAGGGGCCGCCTCCCGGCGAGAAGGGAGGCGCTGAACTGATGCTGGAGGAGGGCCTCTTTCGTGATCTGCGTCCTGAAGCCGTGTTCGGGCTGCATACCTTCGCCGAGATGGAAGTGGGCAAGGTGGGCTATACCGTCGGCCCGGCATTTGCCGCGGTGGATCATTTTCGCGCCCGCATCCTCGGCCGCCAGTCTCACGCCGCCCAGCCCCAGCAATCGGTGGACCCTGTGGTCATGGCCGCGCAGGTGGTCATGGCCCTGCAGACCATCCGCTCCCGCAACCTGCACCCCCTGGAACCCAGCGTGATCACCGTCGGGATTGTCCGGGGAGGGGAGCGCTTCAACATCATCCCGGCTGAAGTTCTTCTGGAGGGCACCGTCCGGACTTACGACCCGGAGGTTCGGGACACGGTGGAACGACGCATGAACGAGATCCTGGGGGGCATCACCTTGGCCGGCGGGGGTTCCTACGAAATGGACTACCAGCGTGGTTCGCCCGCTACCATCAATGACGTTGCTCTCTCCCGCTGGGCGGTACCGGTCATGACGCGGGTGGTGGGGCCGGGCAATATCACGGAACTGCCGCCCACCATGGGTGGTGAGGATTTCGCGCTCTTTGCCAACGAAGTCCCCGGCTTCTACTACCGGCTGGGAATGGTGCGGCCGGGGACGGCTTCCGGAGGCCACCACACCCCGACCTTCAAGGCCGACGACGGCAGCCTGGAAGTCGGTATCCGGGTCATGAGTACGATCCTGGTCGATTACCTGGCCAGCGGGGGACCGCAGTAGCCGGACGGAGCCGGGGTCTCGTGGCTCCACCAGGGATCCCTGGGCCTCCTTGGTGCGGTCGGGGCGCAGCCCCGACTTGACGAAGCCTGGGCAGGAGGCGGTCCAAGGCAGTATTCTGCCTGGAGACGGCTGCCGCGCAGCCGTGCGCGACCAGGGAAGGAGCGCCTCCGTGCGTTTGTCCTCGTGGTTCCGGGTGCTGGCCATGGCCGCCTTGGCGGCAACGCCTGCCTCCGGTGCGGCCCCCTCTCAGGCGTTGCGCTTCGGGCTGACGGAGCAGGTTGCAGTGGCGCGTGTGCGCTGGCCCATCCGCATGCGGGAGTCCCGTCCCGGAGCGTGTGCCGGGTTGCAGGCCGTGGATATTCAGGTCAGCGAAGACGGCGAACCACGGGAGGTGACGGCTGTCGAACTGGAGCGCCAGGCCACGGCGCATCTTCTTCTGGTGGATGTCAGCGGCAGTATGCTGCGCTGGCTGCCGCGGGTGCGTCAGGCAGCGGAAAATTATATGGAGGGGTTGCCTGCCGGTGATCAGGTGGCGCTGGCGATCTTCGGCGAAGATCTGTTCCTGGCCCGCACCCTGGCGGCGGGCCTCAGCCCACTGGATGCCCGGGCCCTGATCCCCGAGCCTGACGAACTCCGCTACACAGCCCTCTGGGAGGCGGTGGATGGCGCCGTGCGTTACCTGGATGGCCTTGCGCAACGCAAGATTCTGATTCTTCTCACCGATGGTTGCGACTCCATGAGCCGTCCCGAAAATGGTCTTCAGGACGTGGTGGAAAGGGCGGCAAGGGTGCCTGGCCTGACCATTCTGCCCCTGGTGGCGGGCTTCGGGACCACCTGCGGCCGGGGGCCCTATGAGGTCCAGGGGCTGCGCCCTGCTTCGCGCTCCGGCCCGGAACGACTGGCAAGACGAACCGGTGGCACGGTGTACGACCTGCGCAGTATGGCGCAGGTGTCGGCCGCTTTTGCTCGTATCCGGCGGCGACTGGCCCGAGAGGGCGTGGTGGTTTATGCCCGGAGGGAAAGTGACCTGGAACGGTACGGCGAGCGAGACAGCCACTGGGTGCGCGTGAAGGTTCGCTCGCGGCGGCGGGGGTGCAAGGTGGAGTCGGCGGGAGCGAAGCACAGGCTGGTGGACGAGGTCGAAGTCGCACATGCAGAGCCCATGAAAATTGTGGCCCGGGAAGGTGACAGCATCGGCCTGGAGGTCCGGGACCTGGTCCGCGACCGAGGTTCCCTTTACGCAGCGCCTGGCCGGTTCATCGTGTACCTGGATCGGAACCCTGTGCATACTGTGCGACACGTGCGCATCCTGCTGCCGGATCTGAGCGATATCCGGAAACCCTCTGCCTCGTTTGCAGAGCGCGCCGCCCGGGGGATGGATCTTGCCCTTCAGCGCAGCGGTGAGAACAAGCCTCTGGAGGGTGTCTTCATGCATGGAGGCACTTTTCTGGAAAACCGGGAAGGCCTGGCGGCGGCGCTCTTGGAACACCCTGAGTATGGCGAATGGGCCAGGCGGCGAGTCGCGGAAGAGCGGCTCAAAAACCTGGCGCGAAGCGGGGACCAGGACGGCGCGCCAGTTCTTCAGGAGCAGGCCGCGCGGAGCATGCAGTCCCTCCTGGAGGCCTCTGTGGACGCGGCCGCGGCCGCGCCTTTTCTCTCTGCCTGGCTGGCTGACGTGCAGGCGCTGGATGTGGCACGCGAATTGGATAGGCGCTGGAGCCGGAAGATGTTGCGTGAGACAAGGCCTGACATGCGGCGTCAACTACGTGCTGAGGTGGATGCCGCCTGGGCCGATCTGCGTCGTGTTTTCGGGCCGCCGACGGAGGTGAGAATTCGCACTCTCCTCGTCCCCGCCTATGATCCCGTGCTGCGGGTCGTGGGGTTTGTGCGTATCCACCTGCCGCAAACGCGCAAGGGGCAACCGCCTCTCGGCATGCTTCCCATGAAACCACCGGCCCTTGAATTGACCACTCGGTTGTCTCGTCTGGGAGAGGTCGGGGAGTCCGCTTATCTTCAGGGAGTACGGACCGTGGCCTACCGCCGGCCCGACCGGCATGAGAGACAGGTCTTCGGCTCATGGATCGCACCAACAGCCGCGTCGGCTGAAGAGTCATGGGTCGTGGACATGGGCACGCACTGGCAGCGGGCGGGATCTGTTGAAGGCACGGACAGCGTTGAGATCCAGATGCGGGCCTTCATGGATCTGGCGGGTGGCTGGACTTGCGTTGCCCTGACCGGGGTTGAAGCTGCCGCTGAAGAAAGCAAGATCTCATGGCTGCAGGACACCCTGCGCCGGGCGCGCATGTCCTGTCCGGCAGAACTGTTCAGCCGGTCAGAATATCTGCCGCAGCCGAGATGAACTGCTCGATATGCCGGGCCTCAATGCCGTGGTGGGTGACGGCCCTGATCAGGCGGTCATCCTGGGGGTCGACCAGCAGGCTGTGATCCTCGGCGAGCTTTCGGGCGAAGCGGGCGGCGTCCAGTGGAACTTCGGGAGAGAGCTCGAACAGCACGATGTTGGTGCGCACCCGGTCCCGGTCAAGAACGATGCCGTCAACCGCTGCCAGTCCCGTGGCCAGTTGAAAGGCGTGGGTGTGATCTTCGACAAGCCGGTCCACCATCTCATCAAGAGCGACCAGTCCGGCCGCTGCCAGGATGCCGGCCTGGCGCATGCCGCCGCCCAGTAATTTGCGCTGGCGCCGGGCCTGATGGATGAAGTCGCTGCTGCCACAGAGGACCGATCCCACCGGTGCGCAGAGACCCTTGCTCAGACAGAAAGTCACCGAATCGACATGTTCGGTGAGAGATGCCGGGTCGCATTCCAGGGCGACGGCGGTGTTGAACAGGCGCGCTCCGTCCAGATGGACGCGCAGGTTGTGACGTTTCGCGATGGCGCCCATGTCCGCGAAGTAGGAGGCAGGCAGGGGAAAACCGCCCCGGGATCCATAGCTGTTCTCCAGGAGCAGCAGGCGACTGCGGGCCAGGTGGGGGTTGTCGGTGCGCACGGCGGCTTCCACCGCATCCGCATCGAGGCGGCCGTCCTCATCCGTGGGGAGTGGATGGGGGAAGATGCCTCCCAGGGTGGCCATGCCGCCGGCTTCCCAGAGAAGGGTGTGAGAATCGATGCCGGCAATGGCCTCATCGCCGCGGCCGGCGTGGGTGAGGATGGCGACGAGGTTGCCCATGCTGCCGCTGGCCATGAAGAGGCCCGCCTCTTGACCCATGCGCCGGGCTGCTTCTTCCTGGAGGCGGTTGACGGTGGGGTCTTCACCGTAAACGTCGTCGCCCACTTCCGCGCGCGCCATGGCTGTGCGCATGGTTTCGGTGGGCAGGGTGACGGTGTCGGAGCGATAGTCCCGGGTGATCTCGTATGTCATACGGTCCACCAGAGGCGCAGGGCGAAGATGATGACCATCAGGGTCACCACCCCGCGAATCCAGCGCTGGCCCTTGAGAATGGTGAGATGCACACCCAGTTGCCCCCCCAGAAAGGTCCCGGCCCCCAGGCTGAGCCCCGCCTGCCAGTATACCGTGCCCCGCCAGGTGAACAGCGCCAGGGCGAGTGATGTGAACGCCAGGGCGCAGAGGACCTTCACGGCGTTGCCCCTGATCAGGTCAAGGCCGGCCATGCTGGTTGCGGCGAGAAGAAAGAAGCCGACACCTGCCTGAATGAAACCGCCGTAGATACCCACCAGGAAGAAGAGAGCCGTGATGGTCCAGGGTCCCGCAGTTCTTGGGTGGCCGCGGGCTCGCCGCCGGCTGACAGGATCCCAGAGAGTCCAGAGGGTGACCATCACCATGAGGATCGCCAGGGCGCGCTGGAAGGCCGCGTCGCTGATGATCAGGGCCATCCATGCCCCGATCCCGGCCCCCGCGGTTGCGGGCAGGGCGGCGCGATGGAGCCAGTCCCAGGCCAGGACCTGATGGCGGCGGAACCCCCAGACCGCGCCGATATTCTGCAGGACGATACCTATCCGGTTGGTGTGGTTCGCGGCGTTGGGTGGCAAGCCGAGAAAAATCAGGATGGGCACCGTCAGGAAAGACCCGCCCCCGGCAACGACATTGATCACCCCGGCCAGCAGGCCCGCCGCGAACAGCAGGCCTGCTGCCAGCCACGGATCCTGAGTTGCCGTGGGCCAGCCGGTGGCAAGGATCAAGGCGTGCCGTGCAGAGTTCGGGCCTTGAAGACGAGTTCACCCGGGCTCCGGTAGGCCGCCGAGACGGAGACGGGCAGGAGCCTCGCCATGGCCTCAGCCAGTTGCTCGGCTTCGTCGGGTCCCATGCCTGAGCCGCCATCCTCATCCGCAGGCAGAGCCTTCAGGAGCTGGCCTACCATGCTCTTCATCAAGAGGCCGGTATCCTGGTACTGAATGGCGAAGGCGTCCTCGGGAAGACTGCCCAGGGACTTCCGCACTTTCTTGACACCCCAGATTCCCGGGCCATCATCGTCAAGACCTGTCAGCACCGCCACCAGATCTTCAAGGTGGCCGTTCCCGCCCACCAGGTAGCCATCACGAATGATCCAGGCGGCGGTGACCGTCGCCTGGTCGTCCCGGGACGAGGTCGTGCTGGCGGCTTCTTCGACGGCTGAAGCCGTGTCATCGACCGCCGCCGGAGTCAGAATCTGGAGGACGTGGCCGTCCACCGTGCGTGTCGAGATGGTCATGCCCATGGCCGCCAGGATGGGTGTGAGGGCGGCGATGGCCTCTTCCAGGCGGTTTTCGGGGTTGAGTTCCGCGACCCAGACCTGGGAAAGCATCTGCGTGAAATCTTCCGGGGTCAGGATCTTCACGCCGGGTGGCAACGGGTGGAGGAAAGAAGCCGAGGCGAACTGTCCGGCGAAGGCACCTGGAATCTCTTTCCCCAGATCGATTCCGAGTTGGGCCGACATCTGGGCGATCTGGGCCTCCATGGCCGCGCCCATGACAGGGCTTATGTCCGTTGTGATCTCCTTCATCGCCTTCCACGATGCGGAAAAATCAAACCCATAAGTCGTGGCGTCGACGGCTCCCTTCGGCAGGGGCAGGCGTCGACCTGCGGGCAAAGCTTGAAAGGCCGCAAGACGAATGAGGCCGCGTTCTTCTGAAAAGGTGATGCCGGCTGTGGTCTCGGTCGCTTCGGGTGACAGGCGCAGGGAGAACCACAGGGAACGGAAGACGTCCAGGCCGAGGCCGCGCAGCACATCCTGGGCAGTGACACCCAGTGGATTGTCGGAGAAGGCGTATTCCGTCCCGGAGTTGAGTGCCTCCTGGGCCATGCCCATCAGAGGTTCGAGGTTGACCAGGAGTTCGATATCACTGTTGGCCGCGTGACGGCGCATGGTCTGGAAGCCGGCGCCTCCTGACAGGGGCGCGGCCTTGGTGACTCCATCCAGAGCGGCGGCGAGGGCGTCGGCACCCTCCGGTGTTCCTGAGATGGCCAGGACTCCGCGTGCGATCTTCCATGTGCCTTCGGGCAGGATCATGGCTGCGGCGTCATCCTCGACATCTTCGCCGCCGGCCGTCGACAGCAGGGCGGCGACCTCCTGTTCGTGACCCTCGATCTGGGCCAGCAGACTGATGCCGGTGGGCAGCTGATGGTCTTCCGCAGGGGAGTCACCAGAGGACGCGGCCATCAGCGCGGCCAGATCCAGCATGATGGCCACCTGTCCGGTCAGGCTCTTGAGAAGCTGGACGTGCGGGTCGTCACTCCCGGTGTCGCTCTCCTCATCAGCCAGCAACCACTCCGGCAGGTCGGGGAGTTCTTCCAGGCCGCTGAAGTGGAGGATGGCCGCCTGGATGGCCGGATCTTCCCAGGCGCGCATGAGAGGCAGATCGTTCAACTCCGCGCGCAGGCCGGGAAGGTTATCCACCAGGATCACCATGACCGTATCGGCCGGGATCACGTCTTCCAGGGCCGGTGGGGCAGGTATGGCCAGAAACGGCAGAAAGATGGTGAAGAGGGCCAGGAAGGCGGTCCGGGGGGCGTGACGTGACACGATTCTGTCTCCAGGTGAAGGGCCGGCGACGAGTCGGCCCCGGTTCAGCCTAACGGGGCGCTCCCAGGCAGGTCAAGGGGAAGAGAAATCGGTCTGGTAGACTCCGGGATCATGAGACATGGACCGAGCATCACCATCACACTGCTGTTTCTCCTGTTCCTGGCCCCGGTGGCGGCGTATCCCGGCGATCGCATCACCGGGAGGGGTTTTGCCACGCGCTCGGAGGTCTTCGCGCGCCACGGCATGGCCGCCACCAGTCAACCGCTGGCCACCCAGGCCGCGCTTCACATCCTGCGCCAGGGTGGCTCGGCCGTGGATGCCGCCATCGCCGCCAACGCCGTGCTGGGCCTCACCGAGCCCACCGGCTCGGGCATCGGTGGCGACCTGTTCGCCATGGTGTGGGACCCGGCCGCCAGGAAGCTGTACGGCTTCAACGGTTCGGGGCGCTCGCCCCGCTCGCTCACACTTGCCGAGTTCAAGAAGCGGGGCCTCGATAAGATTCCGGCTCATGGACCGTTGCCGGTCTCGGTGCCCGGTGTGGTGGATGGCTGGTTCGAACTGCACGGTCGTTTCGGCAAGCTGCCCATGGAAAAGGTGCTGGCGCCGGCCATCGGCTATGCCCGGGAAGGCTTTCCCCTGAGCGAGCTGATCGCCTATTACTGGGGGCGGAGCGTGCCGATTCTTGAGCGCTGGGAAGGATTCAGCGATGTCTTCATGCCCGGGGGCAGGGCGCCGCGCAAGGGTGAAATTTTCCGGAATCCGGCGCTGGCCAGCACCTATGAGCGTCTGGCCCGGGAAGGCCGGGATCTGTTTTACAAGGGCGACATGGCTCGCACCATGGACAGCTTCATGAAACGGGTCGGCGGTTTTCTCTCCTACGAGGACCTGGCTGCTCATCATGGCGAGTGGGTCGATCCGGTTTCCACAAATTACCGCGGTTACGATGTCTGGGAACTGCCTCCCAACGGCCAGGGGATCGCCGCCCTGCAGATTCTCAACATCCTCGAGGGCTATGATATTGCCGGGATGGGCTTCGGCAGTGCCGACTACATCCATGTCTTTGTGGAAGCCAAGAAGCTGGCCTTCGCCGATCGCGCCCGCTTCTACGCTGATCCTGAGTTCAACACCATCCCCGTGGCCACCCTGATCTCCAAGCCCTACGCCGCGCGCCGGCGTGCCCTTATCAACATGAAGCGGGCCGCCCGGGTGGTGCCCGCGGGTGAGCCTGACGCGCTGGAGGAAGGCGACACGGTCTATCTCACCACCGCCGATGAGAGCGGCATGATGGTCTCCCTGATCCAGAGCAACTACCGGGGCATGGGGTCGGGCCTGTCGCCCGACGGCCTGGGCTTCATCTTCCAGGATCGGGGGGAGTTGTTCGACCTGACCGAGGGGCGCGCAAATTCGTATGCCCCGGGCAAGCGGCCGTTCCATACCATCATTCCGGCTTTCATCACCCGTGACGGCGAGCCGTTTCTGAGCTTCGGGGTCATGGGCGGTGCCACTCAGCCCCAGGCCCACGCTCAGATCGTGATCAACATCGTGGATTTCGGCATGAACCTGCAGGAGGCCGGCGACGCGCCGCGCATTCTGCACAGCGGTTCGTCCCAGCCCACCGGCGAGGAGATGCAAGCCGGCGGCGTGGTTTCCTTGGAGACCGGGACCCCGTATGCATCCATCCGCGATCTGGTGCAGCGTGGCCACGAGATGACCTGGCAGGTCGGGCCGTACGGCGGCTACCAGGCCATCGGGTGGAACCCTGAGACAGGAGTGTACGCAGGGGCCTCGGAATCCCGCAAGGACGGGCACGCCGCAGGTTACTGAGGCTCAGGAGCTCCGCGGGACCCAGCGATAGATGTCCAGATCCAGGGTGCCGTTGTCCCGGAAGATCACACCTTCATCTTCCAGGAAGCTGCGCTGCATGCCGGTGGGAAGGTCGGGCAGGCGATCGGTGGAGCAGCCCCCACCGGCGTTGACCACCCTCTGCCAGGGGACGTCCTCGGGGCATCCATGCAGCGCCCAGCCCACGGCCCGGGGCGAGATGCGGTGCACCAGGTGCGTGGCGATCTGTCCGTAGGTCATGACCTTGCCCATGGGAATCCTCTTCACCAGGCGGTAGACCGTGCTGTAGACCGGTGACCGGGGAGTGGGGAGATCATCATGGACCCGTGCCGAGGAGGGAATCCGGATGCCTTTCATGGG
>SMVA01374784.1_pt1 | contig 11951 bp, 10 predicted proteins | sample 2456451 | NCBI WGS metagenome assembly SMVA01 (sample SAMN11095933, study PRJNA526329) | marine sediment metagenome | biome: Marine sediment; feature: Surficial sediment; material: Deep marine sediment; isolation source: Hadal surficial sediment | place: Pacific Ocean | collected 2014-05 | depth...
CTATACATACGGTTTCGGACTATACCAGAAATATCGTGCCAACTCTACTACCAAACAGTTGGTCTGTATGAGGAAACCCCGACCAAGCACGACTCGATTGATAACATAATTTCACTTCAAGGCAATTTTTGTGTGCGCAAGTAATCTGATAGATAGCTTGGATCAACTCAAACATTAAGGATTAAGTATTTTTCCCCACGAATCCTTCAGTGTTACAACACGGTTAAACACTGGCCTGCCTGGCTTCGCATCCACACGATCGGTAACAAAGTAACCATTTCGCTCAAACTGGAAATGCTCTTCCGGCTGAGCCTCATTGAGTGAAGACTCTATATATGCGGAAATAATCTCCTTGGAATGCGTATTAAGCAACGCCTTGTAATCTCGCTCACTTACGTCGGGATGGGATTGGGTAAACAAACGGTCATAAAGTCGTACTTCGCCTTTTAGAGCATGTTTAGATGAAAGCCAATGAATATTCCCCTTAACCTTGCGCATTTTTGCTCCTGTTGTACCGCTCTTGGTATCAGGGTCGTAAGTACAGTGGATTTCCTCAATTTCGTCACTCGCGTTTTTCACTACTTTTACACACTTTACGATATAGGCGTAACGTAACCGCACTTCTGCTCCAGGTGCAAGGCGAAAGTACCCTTTAGCTGGAATCTCCATAAAATCATCGCGCTCGATGTAAAGAATTTTCGATAGTGGCACTACACGCTTTCCCCACTCGGGTTTCTGTGGATGATTAGGAGCGAAACATTCTTCTTCGCCACCATCAGGATAATTGTCTATGATGAGTTTCAGTGGCTTCAACACGACTATGCGACGTTGTGCACGCACGTTCAGATCTTCGCGCAAGCAATCTTCAAGCACACCCATATCTATCCAGGAATCCGCTTTACTAACACCAATACGCTCGGCAAACAAACGGATTGACTCAGGGGTGTAACCCCGGCGGCGTAATCCAGCCAGAGTAGGCATGCGTGGATCATCCCAACCCTCTACGAATCTACCTTCAACCAGTTCGCTCATGATACGTTTGCTCATCACGGTATAGGTGAGCTTGAGTCGCGCAAACTCTATTTGTTGTGGATGACAGGGAACCATGGTTTTTAATTGCGTCAGCAACCAGTCATAGAGCGGACGGTGATCCTCAAATTCCAGTGTACAAATAGAGTGAGTAATGTTCTCCAAAGCATCGGAAATACAGTGAGTGTAATCGTACATGGGATAAATACACCATTTGTTACCAGTACGATGATGATGAACACCGCGGATGCGATAGATAACCGGATCACGTAAATTAATGTTGGGAGAAACCATGCTGATTTTAGCGCGTAATACGTGCTCACCGTCGGCAAACTCTCCCAGTTTCATGCGCCGAAACAGATCTAAATTTTCAGCGACTGGGCGCTCACGGTAGGGACTGTTACAACCAACCTTAGTCAAAGTGCCGCGCAGTTTGCGAATTTCCTCAGTAGTAAGGCTATCTACATAAGCTTTTCCTTGATTTATAAGGTACTCGGCGAATTCGTAAAGCTTGGCGAAATAGTCGGAAGAATAGTGCAAGTGTTCCTCCCAATCGAAGCCAAGCCATCTGACCGAATCGAGTATTGAATCAACGTATTCTTGTGTTTCTTTTTCCGGATTGGTGTCATCAAAGCGTAAATGACATACCCCTTTATAATCATGTGCAAGACCAAAATTGAGGCATATGCTCTTGGCATGGCCAATGTGCAAATAACCGTTAGGTTCTGGTGGAAAACGGGTTTCTACGCGCCCACCCCACTTATTGATACGATTGTCTTCCTCAATAATGTTTCGAATGAAGTTGGGAGTAGGTGCAACTGGTAAAGAAATAGCAGATGCAGCAGATGTGCCTTTTAATGTGTCTTTCAAGTCAGTCTCTCGAAACAAGTGGGAAAGAATCCAACCTAGCGAAATACATTATAGTGCAGATAAAGTGTTACGGTTTGCCCAGCATCATGCTTTACGAGAAATATTTTTAAACATGATTTGTCTGTGGCACAAACAAGCTAGTTTACTCTACACTGTGACCACCATGAAGCCACTAACTTTTTCCATATTACGCTTATTGGACGATGGTGAATTCCATTCTGGAGCAACCATTGCTCGGGATCTTGATGTGTCACGCACTAGCGTATCTACTGCTTTGTATGGACTAGATGAAGTAGGATTGGCAGTGCATAGGGTTCAAGGTCGTGGCTACCGTCTGCTTGATCCAGTGCAATGGCTAGAAAAGGATACGATTCTAAAACATCTTGGCAAGGAAGCAAAAAATTTTTACCTTGAAGTGTTGGATACCACTAAGTCAACCAATACATTGCTGCTGCAGAAAATCGCAAGGGAGAGAAATTATGACGGTGCCCACACTAGTGCTATTAGTGTAATAGCAACAGAACTTCAAACCAAAGGACACGGGCAGCGTGGACAGCAGTGGCATTCGGGCCTAGGTGGTAGCCTTACATTTTCTCTTCTGTGGAAATTCCAAAAGGGAGCACACTTTCTTTCTGGTTTAAGCTTAGCAATCGGACTAGCTATCATAGGTGCATTGGAATCTTTTGGGGTAAAAGATGTCGCACTCAAATGGCCAAACGATGTAATGTACCACTACCAAAAACTCGCAGGCATACTAGTCGAATTACGGGGAAATTCGCTGGGCCCTACTTTCGCCGTAATCGGCATTGGTATGAACCTAAAATTATCGAATAACATAAAATCAAATATAGACCAAAGCGCAACGGATTTATTCTCCATCATTGGATACACATTAGATCGCAACAAGTTAATGGCTGGATTACTGGCTGAACTAGCAATAGTGCTGAGAAAGTTTGAGAGCCAAGGTTTTAAACCCTTTAGGAATGAATGGGTACGTCATCATGGATTTGAAAATAAACCTGTTACCCTTTACCTACCCGAAGGTTCAATTCAGAAGGGCGTAGTACAAGGTGTCACAAACGATGGATCGTTACTACTACAAACTTTAGCAGGCACTCGTTACTTTAATGGAGGTAACATCAAGTTACGCAAAGTGAAATAACATGGCCTATTTAATGGCGATAGATTCTGGCAACACCCGCGTGAAGTGGGGACTGCATGATGGTTGCAGCTGGTTAATACAAGGAGATGTTGCACAAGATAGAAGTATGGCGTTACGACAGGCATGGCAAGACTTACCAGAACCCCTATATGTCATGGGTTCTAATGTAGCAAACACCAAAACAAAGACAGCACTGTCTGAGATGCTTTCCTGCTGGGAGGTAAAACCTAAATGGATCACCGCCCTTACACATCAATGCGGTGTTCGAAATTACTACGCAGACCCTTCACTGTTAGGCAGCGACCGATGGGCGGCCTTGATTGCAGCTTGGGGATTGCAACGACAAGGTTGCTTGGTAGTGGATGTAGGAACCGCAATGACAGTGGACACTCTTTCCGACACAGGAGAGTTTCTAGGCGGTATCATCGTTCCCGGTCTTGACCTTATGAAAAAAATGCTAGCAACCAATACCACGTCGTTGCAACGTCAGGAAGGAGAGCTTCATGACTATCCAGACAACACTGCTGATGCCATACACAGTGGCGCAATACAGGCACTGGTCGGTGCAGTAGAGCGCATGAATGCACTGCTTACTGTTACTTTGGGTTATGTACCTGAGTGTATCATCAGCGGGGGCGGATCCCAACAGCTTGAATCCCAGCTTAGTATGAACACTAATGTGGTAGATAACCTGGTGTTGGAAGGCCTAGTATTAATTGCAAAAGAAAATTCAAGGATACCGGTATAAATCTATATATACGAATCCCCCGGGTATTTATATCTGGTACTTAAACCTAACCAAAAGTTAATTTTCTAGCTCCATCAAGCCTAATTCAGAAACCTATGTCTATTTTTCAGAACACTGTTTTTTACACTACTATCAATCACTTACAAGACTTGCCACCCCCAAATGGGGTAGAGATCGCCTTTGCCGGGCGTTCCAATTCTGGCAAATCAAGCGCTATTAACACGCTTACAAATCGTAGTCGTCTCGCCTTTGTCAGCAAGACACCAGGACGTACTCAGCATATCAATTTCTTCAAACTTGGGGATAGGCACTTTTTGGTTGATCTTCCAGGTTACGGATACGCTAAGGTTCCGTCTGAAATCCGCAAGCACTGGGAAAACCTACTCAGCACCTATTTACAAACTCGGAAATCCCTATATGGCATGGTACTTATTATGGATGTGCGTCATCCGTTAACCCCGCTTGACCGGCGTATGCTTGACTGGTTCACGCCGACTGGAAAACCGGTGCATATATTACTTACTAAAGCAGATAAACTTACTTGGCAACAAGCCAAAAGTACCCTCCAGAACGTACTAGAATTTTTACAAAAAACCTACCCACAATGTAGTGTGCAACTTTTTTCAAGTACTTCTAAAAAAGGCATCAAAGAAACTTATACGGTTCTAGAAGCTTGGCTTGGATTAGCCTCGACTCCAATTCAAAAAACTAAGCCCATCATAAAAGTCAAAACCTAAAATAAAAAACCCCCGGTTAAAGGGGAAGAAAACCGGGGGCGAACTACCTTAATAAGTGATAATTAAGGTACCAGCTCAGGGAGAAGAGCGGGAAACAACCGAAGCTGTCTGATTATGAGACGATGATATTGTGAGTAAGTTCCCGAAATATTAAATATATTAAATATTAAGGACAAACCACTACCAAAACCAAGGTTAAACTAGTCGCTAACCTTTTGTTAGGCTGCAAAAAAAGCTTAGCTATTTAATTGAATTTTATCCGACCACACCTACTACATGGGTATACCCTGGTGTCGTGAATCTGCTTGTTACCTAATTCTATTTTGACTATATCTTAATCACATATAAGACTACTATCTATTATTCTAGGTAACCAGTAAGGATTAAAACCGTACTATTATTGAAAAAAGAGTGACTTGCTCAGATGAATTCAAAGGCTACGATGTCTGATCGATGATGGGTGACACGACAAAAAATGCTGCAATCTACCGCAGTAGAATTGGGGCGAATCTGTCTAATACCTATCACTGCGTTGAGGTGCTCCAGAGAGCATTAAAACTAGCTTAAATTAGTGAACATGAAATTTAAAGAAATAAACAAAATATTTTCTGCCGACACCCATAAAAGCGTGCAAGCTTCGATACTTCCATTAATGGCTAAAATTTTACGTTCACTATTTTCAAAACCTTTAAATTAAATTCTGATCTAGTTACTGCCCTTATTATTTATTATTAAACTTTCTTTTTTCTTATACATATGAAGACTATGACAAGTTTCGGTCAGTTTCCACAGAAAAGAATGAGGCGTATGCGGCGCGACAAATTTTCACGCCGTCTGATGCGAGAAAATCATCTGCGCGCAGATGATTTTATTTATCCGGTATTTGTACTGAATGGGAAAAATCGTAAGGAAAAAATACCTTCAATGCCTGGAGTAATAAGACAAAGTGCGGACATGCTGATGCAGCAGGCAGAAAAATGTTTACAACTCGGTATACCGGCACTTGCGATTTTTCCGGTAATCGAGCCTAACCTAAAGAGCCTAACAGCCGCAGAAGCTCTTAATCCCAGAGGGCTTGTTCCACAGCTAATAACCAAGCTGAAGAAGCACTTTCCTGAACTTGGTATCATCACCGACATTGCACTTGATCCATATACTAGTCACGGCCAAGATGGTTTGGTCGATGCCGATGGATATGTGATGAACGATGAAACTGTAAAGATACTTGCACAGCAAGCACTAGTACATGCACAGGCCGGAGCCGACATAGTGGCGCCATCCGACATGATGGATGGGCGCATTGCTGCAATACGAGATGCCCTTGATAGCAAAAAATACATCCACACTCGCATTCTTGCTTATTCGGCAAAGTACGCTTCTGGTTTTTATGGCCCTTTCCGCGATGCGGTAGACTCCTCCACCAATTTGGGCGAAGGGAGCAAATCTACTTATCAGATGGATCCGGCCAACTCAGACGAAGCAATATGGGAAGTAGGAATTGATTTGGAGGAAGGCGCTGACATGATAATGATAAAACCCGGCATGCCCTATCTTGACATTGTAAGGCAGGTGAAAGATCAATTCAAAGCACCTACTTTTGTCTATCAGGTCAGCGGTGAATATGCCATGCTTAAATCTGCCGCACAAAATGGCTGGCTTGACGAAAAAACGTGTGTACTAGAATCGTTACTAGCTATTAAGCGCGCAGGTGCAGACGCCATTCTAACTTATTATGCAATGGATGCGGCTGGCTGGCTTAAACTGGAAAAATAGAAAGTATTGCATATGTTGTCATGCCCTATGCCAAATCACAATAAATTAGGCCTCAGCAATTCCTAGAACAATCATAGTCCCTGCTTTCTTACTACTTATAGTGAGATCATTCTCTACTCGGACCACTGTATATCTGGATATCTGGCATCGCCATCAAAATCACCACTTTCTTCTGGATACTGTCGATCCTGAAGAAAAGATTCCAGGTCGCCGAAATTGCTACCTGCTTCTGGAGGCAAATTCTCCTGAAGAAAATATTCCATTATCTCGCCTCCCTCTTCTCTAAATCCTGTCACCGGATTAATTCTCGCCATCACAATGCCATCGGGAACAATGTCATCGGGAGTTGTATCGTCTGCTTTGGGGACATCCTTCAAGACCTTACCCATATAACTCATCCACATTGGCAGGGCAGCACGGCTTCCAGTCTCTCTATTACCCAAAGATTTAGGCCTATCAAAGCCGACCCAAGCTACCGCAACTAGATTGGTTTGAAAACCACAGAACCAAGCATCGACAAAATTGTTTGTAGTGCCAGTTTTTCCGGCCAGATCATTGCGACCAAGCTGTTTTGCCCTGATCGCAGTACCTCGTTGTACGACATCCTTCAGCATGCTGGTCATGAGAAATGCGTTGCGTGGATCTATTATCTGCTTGGCATCCCTACCCGCCAACGCAGGTCGCGCTTGTTCCAATACATTTCCTTTTTCATCTTCTATTCGCTGAATAAGGTAAGGTGAAATACGGAACCCCCCATTTGCAAATGCTGCGTAGCCAATCACCATCTGCATCGGAGTAACCGACCCTGCACCCAGAGCCATAGGAAGATAAGGTGGATGATGCTTGGGATTAAAACCAAATCGGGTAATGTAATCTTGGGCATAATGGACCCCGATTGCCTGGAGAATACGAATAGATACCAAGTTCTTCGATTTAGCAAGCGCCTCACGCATGCGTAACGGGCCTGCAAATTTACCGGCATAGTTTCTTGGCTTCCATGGTTTGCTTCCAGTCTCTTCCGCAGTAAAAGAAATGGGTGCATCATTTATAACAGTGGCTGGGGTAAATCCCTTCTCCAGAGAAGCAGAATAAATGAAAGGTTTGAAGCTAGAGCCTGGCTGACGCAAGGCCTGTGTAATGTGGTTGAATTGATTGTGGTTAAAATCAAAACCTCCTACCAGTGCACGAATCGCCCCGTCTTCTGGATTAATTGAGACCAAAGCAGCTTCAGCCTTAGGAAGCTGAACGATCTGCCAAGCTCCCTTTTCGCCCTTTATCACACGGATCAATGACCCCGTACGAATACGTTGCTGACCGGTACCTACTTTTCCGCTAAGAAACTTCTTTGCGAACTTAAGGCCCTCACCTGAAATCTTTATACTTTCTCCACCCTTGCGGTATGCCCGAACAAATTTGGAATTAACAGCCAGCACTACTGCAGCATGGATACCATCACTATCAGTCACATCTTCTAGTGCATCTTCTAGTTCCTGCTGATTGATACCATTTTTAGGTAGATCAATAACCGCCTCGGGACCACGATAGCCTTGACGCCTATCATGATCCATAACACCTTGCCGCACAGCTTCGTAAGCTGCTTCCTGATCTAGTTGTCTCACAGTTGTGTAAACCCTTAGACCTTTGGTATAGGTTTCTTCTTTGTAGCGCGCATAAACCTCTTGGCGTACCATTTCTGCCACGTAATCAGCACGCAAAGGGTATTCTCGCGATTTATGTTTTTGGTAAACTACTTTCAATGGCTCTTTTTTAGTATTCTGGAACTCTTGGCTAGAGATAAGGTTGAGTTCCTCCATGCGTCGCAACACATAAAGTTGTCGTATCTTGGCACGCGCAGGATTGACCACCGGATTAAAGCGTGAGGGTGCTTTGGGCAAGCCTGCTAACATGGCAGACTCAGCTAAACTGATATTTTTCAGGGTCTTCCCGAAATAAACCCGAGCTGCAGAAGCAAAACCATAGGAACGCTGCCCAAGATAAATCTGGTTCATATAAAGCTCGAGAATTTTGTCCTTACTCAGACTATGTTCGATCTTGAATGCAAGTAAAGCTTCACTAAATTTTCGTGTTAGAGTTTTTTCTTTAGTCAGAAAAAAATTTCGTGCTACTTGCATTGTAATAGTGCTTGCCCCTTGTCTTACTACACCAGAGGTAAAATTAGAATAGGCAGCACGCAGTACACCTATGTAGTCCACTCCACCATGCTGATAAAAACGCTCGTCCTCTGCGGCTATAATTGCATTTTTGAGGCGCTCTGGCACTTCATCAATACTCGCTAAATCTCGGTGTTCCTCACCAAACTCTCCAATTAGCAAACCTTCTGCACTGTAGATCCGTAAGGGGATCTTAGGACGGTAGTCAGTCAGCACTTCAAGCGATGGAAGAGTTGGTATAGTAACTAGCGCAGCAAAAGTGATCAGAAGGGCACCCAGGAGACATAATGCAAAAAATGCTCCAATAATGTAAAGAAACAAACGAGCTAACATGTAAAATAAATTTTAAAGTGTGAAATTTGAATTAACATCATGTATTTAAATCATTTAAATAGATTCTCTCTCCCAGCAAGTACCGCACCCTTAAATATTGCCACAAAAAGTACCGTAAAAGATGTAGTGACCTTATATAACCACTAACGTTCATTGATGTACAACGGTCTTTGGCATGTAAATTTTAATGAATTTTACAATTTATGGGGTATATACCTCTTTCTTCCAAAAATGACCGCCCTTAGGTCCTGCCACAATAAACACCTTTGATTATAAGAGAAATATACTAACAAAATTATTTTTTGCATGTACTTATAATTCTTGAAACCTTTTAACCTATTTTTTTTATATATATTGCCGATAGTTCCCCCATGTTCAATAAAGAATTCAATTTAAACCTGGATTTCCTTCAGATGAAGTCACCACAATTAATAGGTGTGGATATCAGTCCATCATCTGTGAAAATGGTTGAGCTCTCAGCGTCTGGCAAAGACGATAACGGATACCGTGTTGAACGTTATGCTGTAGAGCCCATACCTAAGGACGCTATGCTTGATGGCAATATAGTGAATTTAGAAGCGATAGGTGAGAGCCTAGAACGTGGCTGGAAGAAAATGGGAACACGACTCAAAAATGTTGCTATGGCATTGCCTGCTGCGGCAGTGATCACTAAGAAAATCATTGTTCCAGCAGGACAACGTGAAGATGACCTAGCTTTCCAGGTTGAAACTGAGGCCAACCAATATATTCCCTTTGCTCTGGACGAGGTAAATCTCGATTTCCAATTGATTGGGCCTGCACCGAATAATCCAGATGAGGTTGAAGTACTGATCGCAGCCTCTCATAAGGAAAAAGTAGAGGATCGCATAGCTGCAGCACTGACCGCTGGTCTGAAAACCGTAGTTATGGATGTTGAGCCGTATGCTGCACAAACTGCTTTTGAGCTAATTGAACGTCAACTCCCCAATGGTGGTAAGGATCAGATTATTGCAGTTGTGGATATTGGCAGCACAATCATGAGCATTAATGTGCTACTCAATGGACAATCAGTCTATATGCGAGATCAACCGTCTGGTGGAAATCAACTCTCTGAAGAGATTCAACGATGCTTTAGCCTTTCTCCGGAAGAAGCAGAAGCTGCCAGGCGGAATGAAGAACTCCCGGACAACTATAAGGCAGATGTACTAAATCCATTTTGCGAAAACTTAGCATTAGAAGTGGCTCGCGCGATACAATTTTTCTTCTCTTCGACTCGATATACTGAGGTCAACTATATTTTTCTGGCGGGCGGTTGCGCTGCCATCCCTGGGCTAGACGAAATTGTTGCAGCTCGCGCTCAGGCGCGTACATTAATTGTTAATCCATTCGCTGATATGGCTCTATCTAATCGCGTTAGACCGAAGCTACTAGGTGCAGATGCTCCCTCGCTTCTGATAGCTTGCGGTCTAGCTATGAGATCCTTTGATCCATCATGATACGTCTTAATCTACTCCCTCATCGCGAACTCAAGCGCAAAGCACGGCAACAACAATTTGCCGTCCTGGCTGGGATAACATTTTTTCTCGGGCTCCTAACTGTAGGAATGGTCCATATCATGATTACCGGACAAATCGAGCACCAGGAAAGTCGCAATGATTATATGAAAAATCAGATCGCAATCCTCGACAAACAAATTGATGAAATTAAGCAAATAAGAGGGCAAACCCAAGCACTACTTGCACGTAAGAAAGTAGTTGAGACCTTGCAAGATAATCGGTCTGATGTGGTACATCTACTTGATCAACTAGTGAGATTACTTCCTGATGGTATTTACCTTCGAAGCATTAAGCAAACCAATCAGACTATCAATCTGACCGGATATGCCCAGTCAAATGCACGAGTGTCAACTTTGATGCGCAAATTGGAATCGTCTCCTTGGTTAGGATCACCATCATTAGTTGAAATCAAGGCATCTAAAGTGAATAACACTCGCCTTAATGCGTTTAGTCTTAATGTAACTCTTGTTCGCTCGCCCCAGAGTGCTGCTGACGGAAACTCTACTCAGGATATAGCAAAGCTCTAGAAGGGTTAAATATTTAAATCGCCATGAACTTAATAGAAGAGATAAACCAACTTAACACCAAGGATCCAGGAAGCTGGCCTTTAGCTATAAAGGCGGGCTCACTAACTATTTTACTTGTGGCAATTGTAACTGCTGGCTATTTCTTAGATTGGCAAGAACAATGGGGGTCTCTGGAACAAGACAAGGCAAAGGAAGTAACACTTAAAGAGACCTATCTGGTAAAAAAGAAAGATGCAATTAATCTGGATATCTTACGACAGCAATTAAAGGATATTGAACTATCTCTTGGTGCACTTTTGAAGCAGTTGCCGCACAAGTCTGAAATGGATGCACTTTTGATAGATATTAACCATGCCGGATTGGGACGTGGGCTGCAGTTTGAATTATTCAAACCTGCGGCCAGCGAGATCATTTCCGAGTTCTATGCCGAACTGCCAATCACTATTCGCGTCACCGGGAATTACCATGACATCGGTGCATTTGCCAGCGACATCTCGCAACTGCCTAGAATTGTAACACTTAACAATATAAGCATTGCTCCCGATACTAAGGGGAAACTAGTAATGAACGCTACAGCAAAAACATTCCGCTACTTGGATGAAGAGGAAACCGCAAAACAAAAGAAAGGGGGTAAATGATGAAGTGGACCCGTCTACTGATATTTATGCTTCCTTTAACTCTATCAGCCTGTGGCATTGAAACACATAGTGATCTGGAAGCATTTGTCAAAAACTCAGGAAAGGGCTTACGTGGGAAGATAATTCCCGTACCCGAGGTCCAGCCCTACTCACACTTTCCCTATAGTGCATTTGAAATTCCTAATCCCTTCAAACCCCGTAAGAACAAACTGACAAAAGGTGAAGGTAGTGGGCTTCAGCCTGATCTGCAACGTCGCAAAGAAGCCTTGGAAAAGTTTCCTTTAGAAAGTTTGAAAATGGTCGGCTCTCTAGAGCAAAACGAAAAATCCTACGCGCTTATTATGGCCCCTGATAGTACCCTGCATAGAGTTAAAGCAGGAGGCTACCTAGGACAGAATTTTGGTTTAATCTCCGACATCTCGGAATCA